>OGZA01001453.1_pt1 | contig 15918 bp, 18 predicted proteins | sample 1576591 | NCBI WGS metagenome assembly OGZA01 (sample SAMEA3541565, study PRJEB24748) | human gut metagenome | biome: human gut; feature: human-associated habitat; material: faeces | place: China | collected 2012
TACGCCGCGCTGCGCCCGGGCCGCGATACCCGCTTTACCCACGCCGTGCCAAATGTGAATTTGGCAGAGGGCGAAATTTCGCGGTACCACCTCTGTTTGCCCGTGCCTCACGGCGGCGGGCCTTCGCGGGTGCGGCGGCCAAAGGGTAAGCCTACGACACCCAAACGCTGTAACGTGCGCACACGGCACAGCCTACTAGCTTGCGCGTTCAGCCTGCTGCTCCGGGCTGTATTCGCCGTCAACCTCTGCTGACCCCTTGCACCGACCGGGGCTTCTCTGTAGCATGGCAGACGGGTACTGGGTCCCATCACTGCATTTAACAAAGCTTACTGTATCATATTCTGCAAGGGTTGTCAAGGGGCGGTTACTTCGACTTCTCGATAAGCTCCCGCGCGCTGGCAAGGCTCAGTTCACTGACCTTGTCACCGGAGATCATCCGCGCCAGCACCTCCACGCGGCCGTCCATATCAAGGGTATGGATCTCGGTAAAGGTACGGTCGTTGCGGACATTTTTCTGGATCAAAAGCTGGTTGTCTGCAAAGGCGGCAACCTGCGGTGTGTGGGTGATGCACAGCACCTGATGCCCCTTGGCTGTCTGGTGCAAAAGCTGGCCGATACGCCCCGCCGCCAGACCCGATACGCCTGTGTCGATCTCATCGTAGATAACGGTAGGTAGGGCATCACGGTCGGCCAAAGCGCTCTTGAAGGCCAGCATAATGCGGGAAAGCTCACCGCCGGATGCAATCTTTGCCAGCGGCTTTGGCTCCTCACCGGGGTTGGTGGAGATCAAAAATTCCACGGTATCCTGCCCGTGGGAGGACAACGGCCCCCGCGCATGCTTGAGTGCAAAACGGATGCCCGGCATGTTCAGAAATTCCAGCGCGGCCTTCATCTGCTTGTTCATGGCGGCAAAGCCCTTCAGGCGGCTTTGGGTCAGCGCCTCGGCAGCATCCTTGGCGGCGGCATACAGCGTCTGCATCCGGGCCTTCAGCTCGGCGATCCGCTGGCCGGAGGACTGGAAACTCTCTAACTCGGCGGCGGCTGTGTCGCGCCGTGCCAGAAGCTCCTCTACCTCCATGCCAAACTTTTGCTTGATGCGGTAGATCGTATCAAGGCGGGATTCGATCTGATCCAGTTCCCCGGCGTCAAAGCCATAGGCATCCAACCGGTCAGCCAGATCGGTGGCAAGATCCCGGGCGCTGTAGTACAACTCGTTCAGCCGCTCGGACATGGCAGCAAGCGATTCATCGAGCCGGGCACTGTTCTGCAGTCCGTCCACAGCACCGCCCAAAAGATCCGCTGCGCCCGCCTGCTCGCCGTCCTCATCCCCGGCCAGCGCAAGGTGGGCGGCGGTGATGCCCTCCAGAATACTCTGAGCATGGGTGATGACCGTCTTGCGCTCCTGCAGGGTCTTTTCCTCGCCGGGCTGCAGCGCAGCGGCATCAATGGCATCAATCTCGGCGGTCAGGGCCTCTATGCGGCGCTGCTTGTCGGCCTCGCTGGCGTTTGCGGTATCCAGCTGGCGCTTTACCGTGACCAGCTCGCGGTAGCGGCGGTAATACTCGGCAAACAGCTCGCGATTCTGGGCATACTGATCCAGCAGATCCAGATGCAAGGCCGGGTTTGTCAGGCTCTGGCTGTCGTGCTGGCCATGGATGGACAGCAGCCCGGCGGAAATATCCCGCACGACGGCAGCGGTGGCAGGCATACCGTTGATGCGGCAGCTGCCCTTGCCCTCGGCGTTGATCTCACGGTACAAAAGCAGGTCATCGCTGGCCTCGTAGCCGCACTTCTCAAGCTGCTTTTTGACGGACGCCGGTATAGCCTCAAAGGTGGCCCAGATACACGCCTTCTGAGCGCCGCTGCGCACAAGCTCGCGGGAGGTACGGTTACCAAGAATGGCGTTGATGGAGTCGATCAGGATGGACTTACCGGCACCTGTCTCACCTGTCAGCACTGTAAAGCCATGGGTGAAGTTGACCTCGGCCTTTTCAATAACCGCAACATTTTCAATTTTCAGGTTTGCCAGCATGGGGCGGCTCCTCCCTGTCGTTCAAATTACCCGCGGCGGGTATACTGCTGCAGCTGCTTGCAGATGACGGCGGCATCCTCTTCATTGCGCATCAGGATAAAGAAGGTGTCATCACCGGAAAGGGTGCCGACTACATTGTCCCACTGCTTGGCGTCAAACACCTCGCAGGCAGCGTTGGCCATGCCGGAGAAGCACTTGACCAGCACCATATGCCCGGCGTAGTCCACCTTGAGGACGGACTCCCGGAAAATCATCTCAAACCGGCTGGGCGAGTGTGTCACCTTGCCGGAGGCAGAGGCCGGTACATAGCGGTAGCGTCCGTCAGCGGTAGCCGTCTTGACCAGCTGCAGCTCACGGATGTCGCGGGATACGGTGGCCTGCGTTACATCAAAGCCTTCCTTCCGCAGATGTGCCAGCAGATCCTCCTGCCGGTCGATAGGATGCTGTTCGATCAGGTCCAAAATCGCCTGATGGCGTGCACTTTTCACAGGGATCATCTCCTCATCAATTTGTTTTCTATGGCATGAAACTGTTCGGCGTCATCAAATGTAATCAGCTGCAGATGCTGCCCGCCGCCGGTCACCAGCAGGCTTTCCCCGGGCAGCAGGCCGCACTGGTTGCTGCTGTCGGCACAGGCAAAGCTGCCGTCGCGGTTTTCGGCATCGGCAATGATCTCCAGCTTTCGGCTGGCGGCAAACACCAGCGGGGCTACATGGGCGTTGTGGGCACAGACCGGCGTCAGAACCATGACATCGGCGGCAGCGTCCAAAATAGGGCCGCCTGCCGAGAAGGAATACGCAGTGGAGCCGGTCGGTGTGGCCAGTATCATGCCGTCGCTGCGGTAGCCGCCTACAAAGGCGCCATCGCAGTACACTTTATAATCCATCGGATGCAGGCGGGTGTTGCCAAAAAGCACAATGTCGTTGATGGCATCGGCCGCCCAGTCGTGGGCGGGCACGCGGGCATGCAGCAGTCCGCGCTCCACAAGGGTGAAATCCCCTGCCGCCAGTCGGTTTAGCTTGGTGGCAAGCTCTCCTACTTCACAGGTGGCAAGAAAGCCTGTGCGGCCAAGATTTACGCCCAGAACGGGCTTGCCGTGCGCCAGACAGTCCAGCCCGGCGCGCAGCAAGGTACCGTCACCGCCGATGGTCACGACCTGCTCGGCGGCGCGGTAGGCCTGCTCCTCCGGCAGGAAGCGCACGCCATCCAGCCCATCGGCCGCCGCAAAGGCCTGCGGCATCAGAACCGGGATGCCCCGCCCGGCCAGCACAGCAGCGGCCTGCCGTGTAACGGCAAGCCCGGTGTCCTTGGTCGGGTTGGGAATCAGTAAAACCGACATAACGTCAGGTTCCTTTCTCAGTGGTGGTTGGGCGTTTTATCCAGCGTCTCGTGGGAGGCTGCCACGACCTTTTCAATCAGGCCGTCCGGCAGCGGCTGCGGGGTCTCACAGTGCTGGACATACAGCAGATATTCAATGTTGCCCTCGGGTCCCTTGATGGGAGAAAAATCCAGACCTGCCGGGGTAAAGTGGTTTGCCATGGCGTACCCCTCGGCCATCTTCAGCACCTCACGGTGGGTGGCTGGGTCACGGACAACGCCCTTTTTACCGACCTTTTCGCGGCCGGCCTCAAACTGCGGCTTGACGAGGCATACGCCGACAGCCTCCGGCGTGCAGATCGTATCTGCGACCGGGAAAATATGCTTGAGAGAGATGAACGAAACATCGACGCTGAAAAAGGCTACCGGCTCTGACAAGTCCTCGGGCTTTACATTGCGGATGTTGGTGCGCTCCATGTTGACGACACGCTCGTCCGTGCGCAGACTCCATGCCAGTTGGCCGTAGCCGACATCAACGGCATAGACCTTGACCGCGCCGTTTTGCAGCATACAATCCGTAAAGCCGCCGGTGGAGGCACCGATGTCCATGCAGACCTTGCCGTCCGGCCGCATGGGAAAGACCTGCATCGCCTTCTCCAGCTTGAGGCCGCCGCGGCTGACATAGCCGATATCGTGGCCGCGTACCTCGACCTTGGCATCGGGTGCGATCATCTCCCCGGCTTTGTCCGCCTTTTGCTCATTGACAAAGACAATGCCGGACATGATAAGCGCCTTGGCGCGCTCACGGCTCTGCACCAGACCGTTCTGGCACAGGTATTGATCCAGGCGAATCTTGCTCATGCCTGCTTCTCCTTTAAATGGTTCAGTATATCCGTGCAGAGCGCGGCTGCATCGAGCTGCTGATCCTTGCGCAGCTCGGGCACATTGGCGTGCAGCAGATGGGTGTTATCCACCGCATGCAGCAGATAGCGGCCCTGCCAGCCGCATTGCTGCAAGGCAAAGCCCAGCTGCTCACCAATGCTGCCGGTCCGCACGGAATCCTCGGCAAAGAGGATCGTGTCGTAGGGCTTAAGTGCATCGCACAGTCCATCGGGCAGCGGGTAGATCTGGGTCAGCTTTACACAGTCTGCCTGCTGCCCGTTCTGGGCCAGCAGATCGCGGGCGGCAATGATCTCCTCCGTCTCGGCACCGTAGCTGACCAGTGCGATGCGCGCACCGGCGGCAGGCTCCAACAGGTCAAAGCGCTTGCCTGTGCAGGGCAGCGCAGCCAGAGCGGGGTTCTCCTCCCCGCGGGCATAACGGATCGTGCGGGGGCCGCGGGCCTCCCGCACAAGATAAGTCAGCCAGTAGCGCAGTTCAGCATAGTTAGCCGGGGCAAACACAGGAATGTTTACATTGGAGAAGAACGCCACATCGTAAATACCCTGATGGGTGGCACCGTCACCGGGCACAAGCCCCGCGCGATCCACGGCAAAAAGAACATCAAGCTGCATCAGATTTACATCGTGGATGATCTGATCATAGGCGCGCTGGAAGAAGGTCGAATAGATCGCAACGACCGGCAGCAGGCCCTGACTGGCAAGACCTGCCGCAAAGCTGACGGCATGCTCCTCCGCCATACCGACATCAAAGAAGCGGCCGGGATGGCGGTGCTTGAAGAAGTTGAGGCCGGTGCCGTACTTCATGGCGGCGGTGATGCCGCACAGACGCGGCTCGTCATCGCCCAGATCGGCCAGCGCACAGCCGAAGGTCGAGGAAAAGGAGTCCTTCGGCGAAAGCTCGGGGTTGGTCAGATGGTTGAGATCAATGGACGATACGGCGTGAAACTCTCCGGGGTTTTCCTCGGCAGGCTTCAGGCCCTTGCCCTTCTGGGTGACGATATGCAGGAATATGGGGGCATACTGCTCGCGCAGGTTGGTCAGGGTGTGGGTCAGCATATCGACATCATGGCCGTTCACCGGCCCGATGTACTGGAAGCCCATCTCCTCGAACATCGTGGATTTGTAGATGCCGCGGCGGATCAGCTGCTTGCCGCCCTGCAGCACCTTGACCATGGCATCACCGGCGACCGGGATGCGCTCAAGCACCGTTTCCATGTGCGCCTTGACATGGGAGTATTTCGGGTCGGTGCGCAGCTTGGTCAGATAGTTGGCCATCTGGCCGACATTTTTGGAAATCGACATCTTGTTGTCGTTCAAAATGACGATCAGATTGTTCAGCTTGCTGACATTGTTCATGCCCTCATAGACCATGCCGCCCGTAAAGGCACCATCGCCCACAATGACCACGACCTTGCCCGGCTCGTTTTTGAGCTTTTTGGCCCGGGCAATGCCGATGGCTGTAGACAGCGCAGCGCTGCCGTGCCCGGCAATGAAAGCGTCACAGCTGCTCTCCTCCGGGCTGGGAAAGCCCGAGATACCGTTCTTGCGGCGCAGCTGCGCAAACCCGGCTCGGCGGCCGGTCAGCAGCTTGTGGGTGTAGCATTGGTGGCCTACATCAAACAGCAGCTTGTCCTGCGGGAAATCCAGCACACGGTGCAAGGCAACCGTCAATTCCACAACACCCAGATTGGAGGACAGGTGGCCGCCTGTCTCGGAAACGCTTTTGATCAGGAACTGCCGGATTTCCTCGCACAGGGCGGGCATCTCGTCTGCGGGCAGATTTTTAATTTCTCCGGGCGCATTGATACGCTCCAGCAAGGGATAGCTCATATACGCACCTCGTTTTTATACCATCGGCATGGCAAAGCCCAGCACAATGCCAAGCGCCGCGCCGGTCAGAACTTCGATCGGTGTATGACCGACCATTTCCTTGAGCTTTTTGCCATGGGGAAACTGAAACTGCTCGATCCCCTGGTCCATCCATTCGGTAAAAAGGCGGTTCAGAACCTTTGCCTGCTCGCCGGTCTCATAGCGCACACCCATGGCATCGTACATAACGATGATGGACAGCACAGCCGCAATGGCGAAGGTGGGCGAGCTTACACCGCAGTACCGCCCGGTGGCAACAACCATGGCGCAGACGGTGGCCGAGTGGGAGCTGGGCATGCCGCCCGCCCCCCACATACGCTCGGCGATGAAGCGGTGGAAGATAAAAAGATTCAACAGTACTTTGATAAGCTGTGCCAGCAGCGATGCACAGACCGCTGTTACCAGCACAAAATTCCAACTCAGCGCAGCGCGCAGCAGTGGCATAGGAATCACATCCTTATTTCTTACGTTCCAGCAGCTCCGCAGCCAGCAGGCGCAGAAAGTCTGCTTTGGGGCCAAGCGCATCCAGCGCGGCCAGCGCTGCGGCGTTGTGGCGCTCCGCTTTTTCGTGGGCGCCCTGCAGGCCGTACAGCGTGATAAAGGTGGTCTTGTCATTGTCGGCATCGCTGCCGACGGGCTTGCCCAGCTCTTCCGTTGTAGAGGTGACGTCCAGAATGTCATCGACGATCTGGAAAACCAGACCAAGCTCGGCGGCGTAGCGCACCAGCGCCTTGCGGGTGTCCGTGTCGGGGCGCACACCCGCGGCGGCACAGCCCAGCTCGACGGCGGCAATGATGAGCGCACCGGTCTTGTGGGCGTGCAGGACCATCAGCTCCTGCTCACTTGCGCGCACCGTCTCAAAATGCTTGTCCAGCTCCTGGCCGTAGAGCATGCCGCGGTCACCGCCGCCCCGGGAGAGAAGCCGGACTGCCTCAATGCGGCTTTCGGCAGGCAAACCGGCGTTGGCAAGCACCTCAAATGCTGCCGTGACAAGGGCGTCACCGGCCAGCAGGGCCGTAGCCTCGCCAAACTGCTTATGGCAGCTGGGGCGGCCCCGGCGGAAATCATCGTTGTCCATGCAGGGCATGTCATCGTGAATGAGTGAGTAGCAGTGCAGCATCTCGAGCGCACAGGCATAGTCGAGCGCATCGGCGGCATCGGCACCGCACAGCTGGCAGGCAGCCAGCGTCAGCACGGCGCGGATGCGTTTGCCGCCGCCCAGCAGGCTGTAGCGTGCAGCCCGGCCCAACTCGGATTGCTGCGGCAGATAGGTGTCACACAATTCCGTCAGGCGCTGCTCGGTCAGCTGCGTCCAGGCATGAAACTGCTCCTTGTATTCCTCATGCTTCATGGGATACCTCCGCGTTCGGGGTCAGGCTTGCATCAATTTCATCAACCTGCAGCTTGGCCTTGTCCAGCGCTGTATTGCAGTAGTGGATCAGCCCGGCGGCCTCCGCATACAGCTTGACGGAATCCGCCAGCGGCGTGGACTCGTCCTGCAGCTGCCCTAAAAGGCTCTGCAGGCGCTCCATGCCCTCCTCAAAGGATTTTGGCTGCTTCATCGGGCATCACTCCCCTGTCTGTTTTTCCAAATTATGCACCGCTTCTATGCGGCATTCGGCGGCGGCCTTTGCATCGCGCAGGGTGACGGCCTCGCCGGGGTGCAGCGCTTCTACACTGCAGGGTACGCCGTTGCGCTCGGTCAGCGTATAGCCGCGGGCCAGCACGGCGTAGGGACTCAGCGATTGTGCCACCGATGCTGCGTGCTGCAGGTTGCGCTGTGCGTCCTGCATACGGTGTTGTGCGGCCTGCTGTACAGCGGCCTGCAGGCCGGCAAGCTCCCGCCCCCGGCGGGCAAACTGCTGGTGCTGGCGCTGCAGGAGCTGGGCAGTGGCAAGCTGATCAAACCTATTATAGCATAGTTTGCAGCGATTCTGTATATTTTTTTGAATATTTTGCTGTAAAATGAATATTTTCTGCCGGACATCGCTCTGGTCGGGCACGCACAGCTCTGCTGCGGCAGAGGGCGTCGGTGCGCGCAGATCGGCCACATAATCCAAAATCGAGGTGTCGATCTCATGGCCGACAGCAGAGACGACCGGCTTGCGGCAGGCAGCGGCGGCACGGGCAATACGCTCGGCATTAAAGACCCACAGATCCTCTTTGCTGCCGCCGCCGCGGGTCACAAGGATCAAATCAGGCCGCGGGTCGCGGTCAAGCCGCCGGATTCCCTCGGTGATGCTTCTTTCGGCCTCAATGCCCTGTACGCTGACAGGGGCGAGCAGCAGCTTTACCATTGGCCAGCGGCGGCGGATGACATTCTGTACATCCTGCCAGGCAGCACCGGTCTTGCTGGTCACGACCCCGATGCACCGCGGCATGGCGGGCAGCGGGCGCTTGCGCTCGGGTGCAAACAGTCCCTCGGCCTCCAGCTTTTTGTATAAGGCGTCAAAGGCCATCTGGGCAGCCCCTGCGCCGAACGGCTTCATATAATCGGCATACAGCTGGAACGCACCGTCCCGCTCGTAGATCGTGGCACGGCCGTAGACCAGCACCAGCATGCCGTTCTGCGGCTCAAAGTTTAAAAGCTGCGCCTGTGAGCGGAACATCACCGTCTTGATGCTGGCATTTTCGTCCTTCAGGGTAAAATACAGATGCCCGCTCTTGTAATGGCGGGTAAAGCCGGAAATCTCCCCGCAGACGATCAGATCATTGAGAGGGTCGCACTGGGCCAATACCTGTTTGGCCAGTCGGTTCAGGCTGGTTACATTGATGTAGTCGGCCATGCGCCACACTCCCTTGCCGCCAAGATCGAGATCCCAATGGCGTTGTCGCTGGCAAACCGGCCCGGCACAAAATGCGCCCCCGGTACGCGGGTTGTCACATAGGTGCGGATCAGATCGCTGCTCATGACGCCGCCTGCAAAGACAACAGGCAGGCCCGGATGCTCGGCCAGCGCGTTGTTGGCCATGCGCACGAGTGTTTCGCCTACACAAAGCAGGCAGTATTTGCAGACATACGCGGCATCCCGTCCCTCGGTCAGCAGTCTGGTACACTGGTTCTCCAGCCCGGACAGGCTGCAGGTAAGGCCGTGTACGCTGACTTTGGGGCGAACTTTTTCGGTGCAGAGGGCAGCCTGCTCACTGACATAGACACCCGCCGGGAACGGATAGCCAAGCTTTACGCCCAGCCGGTCCACGGCCTGCCCTGCATAGAGGTCGCTGCTGGTGCCCAGCGGCGTGATGCGCTCAGCCCCATGGCAGAGCAAAAGGTCAGTCGTGCCGCCGGAAACATGGAACACCAGCGTCTCCTGATCGAACAGCTCCGGCTGGCCTGTGGCGTACAGCGCCGCCGCAATATGCCCCTGCTGATGCGTCAGCTGCACAAGCGGCAGCGCGCGGGAAAGCGCAAACGCCGTGGCGGCACTGACACCAGCCAGAAAGCACGGCATATATGACCCTTCCACCGGGCGGGGCTTGGCGGAAACGCCGACGGCGGCAACCTTGGTCAAATCAGCCTTGCCGGAAAGCTCGGCCAGCATCTCCGGCAGGGCCGCCGTGTGGTGGAAAAGGGCGTCACTCTGGCGCAGACCGAGCTGCCCCTCTTTGACGGGCAAAAACTTTTTGCAATCGCAAACAACCTCTCCGGCGTCTGTGTCAAACACTGCCAGAGAGGTTGCGTAATTGCTGGTGTCGATGCCCAGCGTCAGCATTTGGGTTCATCGGTCTCGCCGCGCTCACGCGCAACGGCACCCAAAAGGCCGTTGACGAACTGGTAGTCATCCTCGGCACCGTATTTCTTGACCAGCTCCACGGCCTCATTGATGGCAACACCGGGCTTCTGCTCCTCGCCGTAGAGCATCTCGGCCAGCGCAAGGCGCAGGGCAACCAGACTCACACGGGGTACGCGGGGCAGCGTCCAGCCCTTCAGATGGGCGGTGATGATCTCATCCAGCTCGGCAGCATGGTCATTCATGGCAGCCAGCAGCTGGTTTGCAAAGGCATCCGGCGCGGGATGCTCCTCCGCAGGGAGGGTGGGCTCCTCGGGCTCAAAGGTAGCGGCGAAGGCCGTCAGAAAGGCCGTCTCGCGGGATTCGCGGCGGGTCAGCTTTTTCTCCATACTCAAAGTTCCTGTCTTTCCTTATCTTGTCTTATTCTTTCTCGGCGGGGGTCTCTGTCAGGCCCACGACCAGTACATCCACACGGGCTACGGTAATGCCCGTCATGTTCTGGATCGCCTGCTTGACATTCTCCTGCACTTTTTCGCACAACGGCATGACCTTGTTGCCGTACACAACGGTGATATGCACCGTCACGGTGGCAATGCCGTCCTCCATGACGACGGCGACTGGCTTCTGCAGACCGGTGCGGCCCAGAAGCGAGCGGACATTCTGGCTGGTGCCGGTGGCTACATCGGCAACGCCGTCAACCTCCAGCGCGGCCAGACGCGCAATTTTTGCGATAACCTCAGTCGAGATCTGTAAGCTGCCGCCGATGGTATTGTGTACATCCATAGTGTGTACCCTCCCGTTGCAAACGGCCATTTGGCCATAGTTCTACTAATATAAATCAGTGTACCACAAAACGGGGCTGTTTGCAACAAAATATTGGCGCTATTTTACTTCCACAATGGTGATGTCCTGCGCGGTCAAGCCCTTGCACTGGCTCAGCAGGGCATCCCGGACACGGGTGACCTCCTCGGCGGTCAGCGCATCATTTTCAGTCATAACGGTCACATTGGCCTTGCTGCCCTCCAGATTGACCACGCAGTCGGGAAAGCCCTTTGACTTGATGAGGGTCTCCAGCTTTGTCTCCAGTGTGATGTTGCTGATGCGTGCGCTCAGCTCGGCGGTCAAGGCGTCCTTTTCCTCCTTAGTCAGGCCGGCATCCTTGAGGGACTTCTTCAAGGTGTCCAACGCTTCGTCACGGGCCTTGCTGCGGGTCAGTCTGGCAGACTCAAAAAATTCTGTGCCGGAATCCTGATTTACGCTGACAAGCTGTGCTTCGCCGTAGTTCTTGTCAGCGTCATCAACGGCGGAGGTCTCTGTGTCCTCGGCGCCCGCAGAGGTTTCTACGGCCAGTTGGTCGGTGACAGGGGCAGCGGCGGCAGTCTCCACCGCATCGGCAGTGGTATCGGATACAAGCAGGCTGGGCGGTGCCCCGCGGGAGAAGGACCAGTTCAGATACACGGCGGCCCCCAGCGCCAGTGTCAGGACGGCGGCTGTGGTGCCGCGGCTTTTCAGCTTGGCTGTAAGTTGCTTCATGGTTTGCCCTCCTCTTCGTTGGTCGATGCCATCTTTGCTACGGTGATATGGTTGGCGCCTACGCCGGTCAGTGCCTCCACCAGCGCGGTCACGCGGTTCTGTACAGCCGCCGTGCCGCCGCCCTCACAGACAACGGCTACGCCCAGCACACGGGGTGTCTGTACGGTCTCCACAAGTCCGTCTGCGCCGCCGCTGCCCAAAAGCACATGGGTGGAGCCGCCATCGCGGTCCGTGTCCGTTGCATAGACGCTCTCACTGCCTGATTCCAGCGTGACCATGACGGCGGTATCGCCTGCGCCGTCCACACAGCGGATCAGTGCGGTCAGGCGGCTTTCCAGCTGGGCGGCGTAGTCGGCGGCCGTCTCCTGCACGGCGGCGGGGGCGGGCTGAGCCGCATCGTCTGCCGGTAGCCAGGCGGAAAATGCCAGCAGCACAAGACCTGCCAGCCCCATCAAAACCAGCAGATTGACACGCTGCTTTTCATCAGCCAGCGCGGTGCGCAGCCTTGCGGCCAGCGGGGCGATATACTCCCGGGCGGTCATGGTGTGCCCTCCGCTATGCACCAGGGCAGGTCACCGGCGTTGACGGCCAGCAGGGTTTCTATCGCGGCGCGGTCGCGGATGTCTACCGGTGTAATGACGCATCTGCCGTCCTGCCAGCTGACGGCGGCGCGGATGCCCGCACCCTGCAGGACTTCCCGTACAGCCTCCACAGAGGCAGTCAGGCCAAGCTCGCGGCTGTAGGCCGAGAAATCAGCGGAGGGACGGCTCTGCCCGGCAGGCAGGCTGCGGAGCGTCAGCACGATGCTGTCCCAGTCAATACCGCCGAGCATCTGGATACCCGCTGTTAAAATATACAGCACCAGCACGGCATTTATGACGGATTTGAAGCCGTTGTCCGGCCAGAAAAGCCGCAGCATGCCCGCCAGTGCCGACAGCACACAGCAGCCCAGTGCCAGATGGCGGAATGATTCCATGCTATCCCCCGTTCCCTGCCAGCAGCAACAGCGCCGTGGACAGAAAGATCATAAAAAAATAAAGCACCAGCACCGATCCGCAGAGGCGTGCCCCCTCAAAGTACAGTCGGCAAAGCTGGGCACAGGGCTTTTGCCCGGTAGCCCCGGCAATGACACCGGCTGCCGCAAAGACAAGCGTATAGGCAATGCTTTGCAGAAAGACCGGTGCAAAGAGGGCCGCCAGCGCCAGCAGCCCGGCCAGCGCAAGGGAACCCTTGAGCAGCTGCAGCGCCGCTGCCGCTCCGGTCAGTGCGGCGGCAGCGTCATCCCCCACAACCGGAATCGCGCCCTGTAAAAGGCCCTTGCCGGTCCGCAGGGCGGCATTGTCCACCGTGGCGGCCAGCGTATTCTGCAGCCCCAGCACAAGGCTGAACAGTGCCCCGCAGACCTTGAGCAGCCAGTGCATGCAGCGGGCAAACAGCGCAGCGGCATCGGTGATGCCCCGGTTGCCCCAAAGACAGGCACAGACCGAAAAACAAAAGTATATCTGCATGACGGGCAGCAGCAGCTTCCGGATGACCGCACACAGAAAGCCTGACATGGCAAAGAACATCCCGCTGTAAACCAGCGCCCCGGATGTCTGCCCACCTGCGGCAGCCACGCCGCCGAATACCGGCACAAAGGCAGTCAGATAGGTGCTGCAATCCTGTGCAGTCGAGCCGACAAGCGCCGTCAGCTGCATCGCGGTGGAAAGACTCAGCGAGCCGAAGCCCAGCACGGCAAGGATCTCAACATAAGCGCCGGCAGGTCTGCCGACCAGCAGCCCCAGCAGCCCTGCCAGCAAAAGATACCCGGCAGACTGCGCCGCAAAGTGCAGCGTGGGCTGAAAGCCGCTGACAATCCAGTCCCCCAGCAGCGCTGCAATGTCGGCAAGGGTCCACCCGGCGGCATCGGTGATGTCCGCGGGGCTGTCCTGCAGAATGTCCTGCACCTCCCGCGGCAGCTCGTCCATAATGCGCTGCATCTCGGCGGTGGAAACGCCGGGCGTGTCCGGCCGCCCCACGTTCCCCTTGCCCAGCATATCCCCTTCTGTAATTTTTCGAAACGCCATAAGCTCCTCCTTTTCTCAGGCCCGGTAATACCCGGTCTCCACAAATTCAATGCCGATGCTGTCCAGCCCGAACGGCTCGTTCAGCACGCCGTTTTCCACCTTGAACCCCGCCTTGTCCACTTTTTTCAACCGGATTTTGTCCCCCAGCGTGCGGGGCGTGTCGTCGTTGGAGTAAGTGAACTTGGAATAGATCAGATGCGCATAGGAAAAATACCGCGCCGTCACAAAATCGCTGAACAGCTCTTCCCATATGCCCGCAACGCGCCCCCACGCCCGCACGCCCGTCGCCAGCGCGCTGGCCAGCGCCACATAAAACCGGCTGAACGTTTTGTTGCGGTAAAAGGTCCGGCCGCTCAGGTCCGGCGTACGCCAGCACGCGTAGATCGCCTCGCCGTTGTCGTTGTAGTTCAGCGGGTCGGACGGTTCGTTTGCAAATGCGCAGAGCCTGCCGTCCGCCGTGCCGAACCACAGCGCGCCGTCCTGCTCCCACAGCACGCGGGCCGGGATATTGGTGCAGTAAAAGCCCGCATACTGGCGCGTGGAATAGGGGGCCGAGCGGTCCGTCTGCGTAGCCTGCAGCCCGTCCAGAATGTACGCGCGCCCGTTCAGGCACAGCCAGTACATGTCTTTGTAAACCAGCGCGAACGCTTCCTCCAGCCCGTTTTCCTCCAGCAGCTTCCCGTTCAGGAAGAAGCTGCGGCTCTGGCTGTATTTTTCCCCGGTAATGTCCTGCGCCGTGATGGCGTAAACGCCCAGCTTTGTCAAAAACAGCGGCTCCGTGCCCAGATATCCAAACGAATACGGCCCGATGGCTCCCTCGCCCTGCAAAATGTTCACGATGGGGAACGCGGGCTTGTTGTCCACAAGGGTTCCCTCCCGCACGATCACGTTCCGGTCGGAATCGGTGGAATCCTTGTGCGCCGCCAGCCGGGCGTTTACAATGGAATATCCCACAATGGCGCTGTCGCTCTGGCCCAGCACCGAATAGGCCTGGTCTCCCCAGTAGGTGGGGTCGTTCAATCCGCTGTACCAGTCATAGTTGATGAGCTGCGGGCTGCCGGACAAAAACAAACGGTCCGTCGCGCCGTTCACGCCGAACTGGATGCCGATGCGGCATTTGTTGATGCGGTCCGCATAGCCCTCAACCGTGTGTGATGCGGTGATTTTCACATTGTCCTGCCCCGCCACCGGGGATACGCCCGGCGCGGTGGTGAACGTGACCGTGCCTGCCGTGCGGTTTACAGTAAAGCCGCTGTTTTCCGCCATCGGCTTCCAGCTTCCGTCCGCCTGCAACAGCTCTGCCTCCACGGGCGTACTGTCCAGCGGCACAAGAGACATTTGATACACCTTATCATTTTCTGTCCCAAGGAACTGCTCCCGGTATTTTGGGCAGATCAAATTGGCGTTTTCGTATTCCTCCCCGCCGCCGTTCGGCGCGCGCGCGATGGTCAGCGTGGGGATGTATGCGTCCGCGTCCACCCGCGTCACGGCCGTGCCGTCGTAGCACAGCAGCGCCTTTCCGTCCGCGATGTACAGTTTTTCGCCAAATTCCCACGAGCGGCTGCGCGCGTCGTTTGCGTCGGAATACACCACGGAATCGCCCTTGTACAGCTTTGTGCCCGCGTGTACCAGCGGGTCGTGCCCCATCAGCGCGTGATATCCGTTGATTCGCCCGTCCAGCGTCCGCTTCACCTGCCATCCCATGCGCTTGCGCACCTTCCCGGGCACGTCGCGGATCATGTTCTCGCAGTCGGGCGAGCGGTTTTCGTCCGCGTTGGCCGGGCTGTTCGTCAGGTCCGCGCCTAAAAAGGTATCAATTTTCACCTGGGACAGCGTGGGAGCCGACGCGCCCGGCATATTTGTCTGCTTAAACATTGCAGCCACCCGTCACGACCGCCGCCGGGCCGTCCGCCTGCCCCGAAAGGTTTGAAAGCTTGCCCTGATACTGCGCGTAAAAGCTCTGGAAAAACCGCTGGTCGTATTCCATGCTCTGTGTCTGCGCCGCAGCGAAAAAAATCACGGCCAATACTGCTTCATCCGGCAAATCAAACTCCGTTTCATCCGGCGCATTGTCCGGAATGTCCGCCGGATACGCCTCATAGCGCAGCGTAAACGCATCCGGCAGCTGCGAATATTTTGTGTACGGATGTGCAATACCGTCTACGATCACGTAGCGCGGTTTACAGCAGTCCTGCGGCAGCGTTTTTTCATCCTCCGCCGCGTACGTTTTTTCGCGCCAGATGGGGTAATACAACGCTACCTCTTTCTGTCCCATGTCAAAAAAGCGGTCCAGCCTGCCCGTCAGGTCCGCCTTCGGCTTTGTTTCATCCAGCAGCTTCAGCACTTCGCTTTTTGCTTCACCCAATGTCATTCCTGCATCTCCCTTCTGTTTCCGTCCGCATGCCCCGGAAGCCGCGCCCCGCCCGCCGCGCGGACGTTTGTCCCGCATGGAGCAGGGCGGCGCTTGTC
>OGZA01001479.1_pt1 | contig 15716 bp, 19 predicted proteins | sample 1576591 | NCBI WGS metagenome assembly OGZA01 (sample SAMEA3541565, study PRJEB24748) | human gut metagenome | biome: human gut; feature: human-associated habitat; material: faeces | place: China | collected 2012
ACAACCCGTTCCGCCATATCGCAACCTCACGGAATACCTTCCTCCGTTCTGAGAAAGGTCGCTTTTCATCCGGACCCTTGTACAAATGGTGTTACAGGTAAAACGGAATAAGCAGGGACAGGGAGCCTAATACCTTAAATACGAAAATCAAAAGAAAGAAACAGAAATAAAAGCAACTCATAATACTAATTTATAGATACTTATAAAATTACCTTTGATTCCTTTCGTTTTATTAAATAGCTTATTTTTGCTGTAATTTTGTTACTCGTTTTTGCGATAAATACGGGGAATTGTGTTACCTTTGTAGCTGTAACAAAATTAGAAGTGATGGAAGGAGACAGAGGCAAATATACAAAAGATCCCGTAAAAGTCCGGTTTACTACCAAGGCAGACGGGCGTAAATCCATATCTTTTGAGATTTACCAGAATGGAAAGCGCACGTATGAACGTCTTCCTAATTTGTTCCTGCTTGTGGAGACGGATGACAATTCCATCAGAAAAAACCGTGCAACCTTAAACAAGGTTGAAAAACTCAGGAAGCAACGTACTAAAGAACTCCAGAAGAACCCGGTACCGGATAAATATATTTCCAACAAAGATACGGGACAATCCCCCATCATGTTATCTTCATGGATGGACCAATACTATACAATCCAAAAGGACAGAGGTGTAAGAGAACTATCGAACATCACAAGAACCAAAAAATTCCTTTTAACATACAGTGAAGATTTAGAGTTGTGTCAGATTGACAAGTCTTTCTGCATCGGTTTTTCCAATTATCTTAAGACTGAATACAAAATGTCGGATGGGAGATGTCTGAGCCCCAAATCTGGATTCAATATACTCTGCGAACTGAATACAGCCCTTAACACGGCCGTCCGTGAAGGAATACTTGTTACAAATCCCTTTTCCCTTTTATCGTCGTCTGAAAAGATACAGCCGGTCGAAGTTATCAGGGAATATCTTACAATCGATGAAGTAAAGCAGCTTATCAGAGCAAGGTGCGGAAATGAAACTGTAAAACGTGCATTCCTGTTTTCCTGTAATTGTGGACTGCGCCTGAGCGATGTCAGAACCCTCAAATGGAAAGACATCTACAGTGACAATGGTACATGGAAGGTGGCTACCAGAATGAAAAAAACTGAAAATGTCGTTTATATTCCTCTGCCCGGACAGGCACTGAAATGGTTGCCGGGTACTGAAAGGAATGCTGACAGCAATGTGTTTCCTGATCTGACTCCCTATGCTCTCTCAAAGTATCTGAAGCCATGGGTAAAGGAAGCCGGAATCATGAACAAGAATGTTTCATACCACACGGCCCGGCATACCTATGCCACCATGCTTCTTACTCTTGGTGTTGACCTTTATACTGTATCAAAACTCTTGGGGCACACCAGTATCAAACACACACAACGGTATGCAAAAATCATCAGTCAGAAAAAAGACGATGCAGTACGGTTGATAGATAACAAACTATAAACCCCCATATATATGACAAATAAAGTAACAATCAAATCCACAAAGGAACCCGTCAGACTCCGTGTAAAGAATCTGGCCAACGGAGTACAGTCACTTTATCTGGACTGTTATGTGGACGGAAAGCGCAGCTATGAGTTTCTGAAACTGTATCTGATACCGGAGAAAGGAGCCATGGCAAAGGCTCAAAACGAAGCCACTCTACAGGCTGCCAACGCCATAAAGATGACCCGTATTCTTGAAATAACCAACAACAAGGCCGGTCTGAAGAATACTTCACTGAAAGCCAAGCAGACACTGGCCGACTGGATGGAAACTTTCAAGAAGAAGCAGGCACAGAAGGGTATCAAAGACCAGAAGCTGATTCACAAGACCATAAATGTGCTGACAAAATACAATATAAACATTCCGCTCAACAAAATTGACAGGCAATACTGCATCGGGTTCATGAGCTTCTTGAAAAATGACTACCGCACACGTAGCGGGAAACAGGTTCAGACATTCACGATAATCAGTTATATGTCCTGTCTGCGTAATGCCTTGAACACGGCAGTCCGTGAGGACATCATATCAGAAAATCCCATAAACAAGCTTTCCGTCCAGGACAAGATAAAGGTACCAGAAAGCAAAAGGGAATTCCTGACAATAGATGAATTGAAAAAAGTTGAAGAAACGGAAAATCCCCATAAGCATATCAAACAGGCTTTTCTGTTCGCTTGCTATTGCGGTTTGAGATATAGCGATATCCGTCAGCTCAGATGGAAGGATCTCATTAAGGACGGTGACCAGTGGAGACTGAACAAGCTGATGCAGAAGACAGGAACACCCATATATCTTCCCATATCCAAGAAAGCCATCGGCTGGCTCCCGGAAAAAGGTAACATGAGTGATGAGTGTCTTATCTTCCCTAAACTTCCGCGCGAGATCTGCACCAAAATATATATCACTCCATGGATGGAAGCCGCCGGAATAAGTAAGCCGATAACGTTCCACTGTAGCAGACATACTTTCGGAACGATGATGCTGACTTTGGGAGTTGACTTATACACTGTAAGCAAACTGCTTGGGCATACCAAGGTGGAAACAACCCAGATATATGCGAAGATCATCAACAAGAAAAAGGATGATGCAGTCAGTCTTATAGACGATGCATTCAGTGACATGGAATTTTAGTATTGATTACATAACCCCACTATAAAGATGTATATTGCTGAAATAACTGAAAGGTTGCTTGAAGTAAACAGGCTCCTTTTGAAATATATCAAAGATACAGAACTGACCTTTGAGGAAAATCTGGTTTTTTCCGGATTCTATCATGACTACAAAGACATAAACAGTATAATCAACTCAGCTGAAAAAGAGTTAAACGACAGCCCGGCAATACTCATGGAACAGGCAAAAGCCTTGGCTGCCGCTGCGTCTGACTTCCTTGCCACATATGAAAGTCACGAGGATATATTTGGCTCTTATAATCCGCAACCAGTCTGCGACAGGCATATCAAGCCACTTGAAAAGAAATATGACTCTATTGCATATGCCACTTCACAACTATGGAAACGGTATTCTCAAATGAGTGTCCGCATGGACTATCTCAATCCTGAAGATGACGATTACAAGGCCATAGAAAAAGAATCCGAGGAGGTAAAGGCAAGATATGAAGCAGAGAAAGCCAAGAGTGATGAGACATACCGCTTTTACACCGCAGAACGTGAGAAAACAGCCAAACTTTATTTTTTTGAGATGATATACCTTGAAATGCTGGTTGTCCGAATGAAAAGGATTGCAGACAGCATTATCAAAGATATAGAAGAACTGAAATCCGAAGGTAAGATATGACAGGACTGTACTTGAAAGAAACGGCCAAACTATTTGATATAGTAGATTTGACCATTTGTTGCAGCCTGTACAAGATCTGCAACGGCAACCAGTTTGAATACATGAAAGGTACGGATTTCGTAGATTTCATGAATCTGAAAGAAGTTTCACGGCCTGTTGTTGTCCGTCATCGTGAAAACAGCCGTGTCTGTTACCTGTTGTATGTCGTCAGTAAAGAGATAATGAATGAATCTTTAGCAAAGGAGTGGATACAACACATGCTGGAACAGTGTAAAATCAGTCCCAGATACTATAAATCCCATTATAGAGATGCCCTCAATTCCGGAACAGGAGAAACCAATGCCCAATTCGTCAAGGCTATCGAAAAAGCCATCGAAAAGGCAAAATCTGTGAAGTGACCACACAGAATTACAGAGCGACCACAGAGATATACATCTTTTAACAAATCAAATAAAGCTATATTGTTGATTAACAACGATATGGCTTTATTTGTTTTTTGTCCCCAACCACAAATCGTACACATTGTTCCACTTGGGAATAGGCATAATTTTGCAACAGAGCAAAAGGAAAGAAAAAGCATTCAAAAACCTGTTTGCTGTTGAAACGGAAATAATAATTATAAAATAGAATCATATGACAAACAATTTATTGACAACGGTAGAAGCTGCCGAATATCTGGGGATGAAAAAGTCTTATCTGCATAAACTGATGATGAAAAAGGAGATTCCTTTCTACAAACCAAACGGCAAACTGTGCTTCTTTGACAAGGACGAGCTTGATCAATGGCTCCGCAGGATACGCATAGCACCACAGGAAGAAGTGGACCGACAGGCAATTGCCTATGTGACCCAAAAAGACCTACTTAAATAGCCTGTATTATGAACCTGTATGAATTGTTCAGTCTATTCTGGAGGGATAACGGATACAGGGCATTTTCCAAGACAGAAACAATCTTATACTTCTATCTTCTTAATATGGCAAATTCCGCCAGATGGCAGATGCCGTTTACAGGCTATACGGAAAGAATAAGTGCCGATCTTCAGACAACAAAGCAGAATATTGTAAAGGCCAGGGCCGGACTCCAGCAGCGAGGTCTGATTTCATTCACAGCCGGGACTGGAAAGGAGAATCCGCCTTTATATACCATTATTGACCGTACTTCTCAGTTGTCGGTGCCGTTGTCGGAGAACTTGTCGGTAAAGATGTCGGTGCCGTTGTCCCCTATTAATATAAAAGATAAAAATAGAAATAATAATATTCATAATGTCAGCAACGGAAAATTGGAACTGGATGAACTGGAAATGATTCTTGCAAATGATGCTGCCTGGCTGGACTCAGTAATCCTTCAACGGGGAAGCGATATAGACCGTGAAACTGTACTGGAATACCTGAAAATGTTCATTGCCGAACAAAAAATGAAGTCATCCGACAAGAGGGAAATAATAGACATCCAGAAACATTTCCGCAACTGGCTGAACATTAAAATGAATTATAGATTAAAACATGAAAGAACAGAATCAAAACGAGTCAACAGTGGACGTAGAGCTACTGAAATCACAGCTACTTCACCGGAAGATTACGATTGGCCGGTTTAGGCTGCCATATTCCTACGAACAGACAAAGGATATGCTGCTGGCCGCATACCAGGCAGAAGTCGAATACAGGTGCAGACATTTCACAACCTGTGAAGAATTTGAAAGCCAACGTGAACAGATTGCACGCTTCCTTACGGGAAATTCCGAAAAATTCGGTCTGTTTTTCAGCGGAATGTGCGGAAATGGAAAAACCACATGGCTTAAAGCCATCCGTACCCTGATAAATTCATTGAACTTGCGCCATCCGCAGACCAATTCCAGTTATAGCGTATCGCTGTGGAATGCAAGGGAACTGGCTTACAGGTGCAAAGACGAATATCAGGAATGGGCTCGGATAGCCAGACTTCCAATCCTTGCGATAGATGATTTCGGGACAGACCCGAAGGAAATCATCAGTTTCGGCAATTGTCTTACCCCTATGATAGACCTGATAACAAAACGGTATGAGGAACAGCTGTTCACCCTTTTTACGACAAATCTGACATTTTCACAGATTAAGGAAAAATATGAGGAACGTATCGCCGACCGGCTTATTGAAATGGTCGTGCCCATCAGGTTTGGCAACGGTTCATACCGGAGCTGACATATTCTCCAAACAAGTTAAGACATGAAACAGGAAGAACTCAAAAAGGTACTCGCTGAAGTTGATCCTTTACTGGCAAACGCCGTTGATTCCATGATTTCCTTTATACACACTAAAGGAAAAGATAGTGTACCGTCGGAACGGCAGATAGAACAGGTAAATGCCTATTTTGACTCCATAGTAAGCCGTACCGGAAAAGACTATGAGAAGTGGAGCGAATACAGGTGGATAGCATCATACAATATAGAAATCGGAGCCATTCCATGCCTGGAGCACCACGAACTGGACTATCTGCACAAAGTCCTTGAATCAATAGCCAGAGACCACTCATATTATGAAGAAGCACAGGTACACTGGCACAGATAAAACTCCATTTATAAATCCGTCATCCACGACGAATATTGTACAACAGCCTGTTATAATGGCTTCCGTAGCATTGTACATCCTGTTCAGAAAGTAGGACACTTTTTTAAGGGGTGTGGGAGCAAGATAGGTTTTTTGTGCCAAAAAACCACCGACTGAATGTCGGAAGGCTACGCCTGGATGACCTTAAACAAACGGACATGACAGAATTTGCACCCACACCCCGAAAGGATCCAGAACGGAGAAAAGGAGGCCGCCCTCGAAAGGATTCGACAGAGAAAAAGTGCCATTTTATAAAGGTCGGTTTTGATGAACTGAACTTCAAAAAACTAAAAAAAAGAAGCCGCAGGATGAAGGCTTCACTTTCCTCCATAGTCTATGATCTGGCAATAAACGGTAAGATAAACGAACCGCTCTCCCAGGAGATGATGGATTGTTTCAGGAAGCTCGCAGGAATGGCAAACAACCTGAACCAGCTGGCACACGAAGCGCACATTGCAGGCTATGAGGATGTGGCCGCAGCTGACAGGCTATTGTCAGAAAAGATAGATGAAGTTTTGAATAAATTAAGTGAACTAAGATAACAATGAATGCAAAAATAATGAAAGGGAAATCAGCCGGAGGTCTGATTGACTACCTCAATAGCATGAAAGAGAAAAATGCCAAAGTGATTTTTTCCAATGGAGTCAGTACAACATCAAACCGGACTGTGGTTGCTGCCTTCAATCTCCAATGGGCAAACAGTTCTTCCAAGATAAAGGACAAGATGGGACATCTGGTAATCAGTTTCTCGCCCAAAGACCGGGAAAGGCTGACTGACGAATTTATAACGGAACTCTGCAAGGAATACATGCAACGTATGAAATTTCCGCCCACTATCTATCTCGGCTACCGCCATCTTGATCAAGAACATGACCATGTACACATCGCTTATAGTCGTATAGACAATGAAGGAAAGGCTATCACATGCGACAGCAACTATGCACGTTCAGTAAATGTCTGCAAATCTATCCGGGCAAAATACGGACTTTCTGCTCCATCAAAGAGAAAAAAAGATGTGAACCGAGACAGACTTATCGGAAAGGATAAGGTCAAATATCATATAATGGACATAGCTTTCCCTGTTTTTGACAAAGCCGGTTCATGGAAAGAATATATCTCAAGGCTGAAATCAGAAGGTGTCGATATAACCATGGTAAGGGATGAATACGGGAATGTACGTGGTATCGTATATACAGCAGAAAATCTTTCTTTTGCAGGAAAGAAAGTGGATCCGGAATTGTCATTCGGAAATTTAAGGAGGAAGTTCGGCAGCTATGGGCAGGAAAAAACCGCTATATCGGATATCAGAAAACATGACTCCGTTTTTACCGGATCTGACATGAATATCTCAAAGGATATGGCTCATGCGGAAGCCTGTCCGGTGGACATTCCGGAATACAGCCCGAATATTCAGAATGCTCAATCCAATCAGGAAACTATGGCTGCTGGCAATGTAGAAAGCGGAACCGATAGTGGCAGTTCAATAGGAGCTGGAATAGTTGGAGCCGCCATTGAACTGATAGTTCAGCCACATCAAGCACCGGAAACAGGAGGTGGCGGTGGTGGAAGTAACGACGATAACAAACGTGATGAAGAAAAAGACAAATATGTACCACGAAAAGGCAGAAGGAGGTAACAATGGCAAAGAACAAACCATTAAAGGATGAAGAATATGATTCCATTGATGAAATCCAGACTACACTGGATAGACATACGGATAAACTTAGCCGGATAGAAGCCGGACTTGTTTCTATAAAGAGTGAAATTGCCTCTGTAAGTAAAGCCGGTGGCCACAATATGGATAGCAGTGGAGACAGACAGTTTATCCAGCTGAGGAATTTGTTCTACGATATATTAGATAAATTGAGCAAAGCATACGAAGAACTGAAAACCGGAAAATCCGATGCTCAGACAGAAGAATTGCTGGTTAAGATTGCCAATCTATGTACGGATATACAAAAGAACAGCCTTAACGCTGTTGCACTGTCAGCAGACACGAACAAGCAATATCTTAAGATTATCCCTTACATAGAACGAATGAACCGTATCCTTGATGTTGTAGCAGAACGGTATAACATGTCAAAAGCACCGGTAAAACCTACTACCATTAAAGGCTGGATTCTTTGGGTCTTCAAGAGACTTTGGTCTTGGATTGACAGATATGTCGGATTCAGGTATATCAAGCAATTCTGTATCCTTGTAGCCATTTTTATATGGGTAGTCAGCATAGTAACCTCATTCTTTATTTTACGTGAGAATCACAGACTGAATGATATTGAACAAAAGTACATTTTGCTTCGTGAAGAGTGTAGAAAATACGGGCAAAACGAACTTGATTTCTGAAAATGGTAAAATATATTTTTTATATTCATCTCCATTTTCTCAAAAAAAGAAGCCCCCGGCACTGCCGAAGGCTTCTTTTTTATTCTTTTATCTCACTTTTCCAATGAATTGCCGACCTCGAACCGAGGCAGCGACTGAATGAAAGTGAGTGCATCGGACAATACTGACAACGCTTCGGCATACCGTTTGTCTTCATATACTGCCGCCATCATGATGTGCATGTTCAGCAGCAGCGGCTGACGTCTGCGGGCATAGCCGGTTGCGGCACGCTGCATATAGCCGCCATCGCCGCTGGCTTCCCGTTCCAGATTAACGAGAGAGACCACCAGCTTGTTGGGGCATTGCTCGCCGGCAGAGCCTATCAGCCCGACCTCGGCCACCCCTTCGGGCTGCCGGTGTGAGCGGGCCAGATATTCATCCAGCCGTGCAGCGTAAGTTGTCAGTATCTTGCGTATCATAAATGCCTAAAATTTACTATTTTATATCCAATCAGCCAAACTTTTGGGCTGCCTTTTTATTGATTTTGCACCAATTCAAGTAATGAATTGACGAGATTAATTTGGTATCGCCAACTTTCATTTTCAGCGGTCAGGGCGTCGTTCATGGCATCCTTGGCTCCTGACCAGTTACCGTCCGTCACCTGTGTGGTTCCGCCGGTGCCTACCTGGTCTTCACCGATGCCTTGTATCTGGCCGTTGCTTCCCCAGTAGCAGGCGGTGATGATACCGCCATACGACATGAGGCCCTTGTAGTTCCGTCCCGCCACGCCGCCTGTGGTTCCTCCTGGGCAGCTGATAGTCCCATTGGCATGGTAGCAGGCAGTCAGGGTGCCAAAATCGTTGGTTCCCGTTACGCCGCCTGCATAGATGGTGCCGCTTCCGCTACTGGTCACGCTGCCCGTGGCATAGCAGGCGGTTAGGGTGCTGCTTCCGTTAGATCCCACCACGCCGCCGGCCCAGGCAGCATTTGTTGTGTTATTTTCAACGCTTATGCTGCCCGTAGCATAGCAGCCGGTCAGGGAGCCACCACCATTCGTATATCCCGCTATGCCGCCGGCATAGGTCACGCCCTTCACTGTGGCCGAGGTGTTGCACCCGGTGATGGAACCGCCCAGTTGAGCGCCCACCACGCCACCTGCGGTGGAGTTGCTGCTGACGCTGCCCGACACCGAGCAGTTTTCAATGTTGCCATAGCTATATCCCACCACGCCGCCGACAGCGCTCATTTCGTTATCGCTTTCTATCTGTACGCCCTCCAACTTCACGTTCATCACCTTGCCGCCGGAGCCGATACGTCCGAACAGACCCGCATATTCGTTACTTCCCGTAACGGTCAGCCCCGTAATGGTATGGCCGCCACCGTTGAAGGTGCCGGTGTATTGGTGGTTATAGTCTATGCCTATCGGCGCCCAGTCCATATCTGTGAGATTGATGTTTTCAGTCAAAGTAATGTTGATACCGAGATTACCGTTGTTGGCTATGTCTGCCACAGCCTTCAATCCCTCGGCGGAGGTCACGGTGTAGTTGCCCTGTCCGTCGTCGGTATATCCCTTGTCCTTATCCAGCGTGATGTTGTAGAACTTGCCTGCCACGGGGGTGATGCCGGAGGAGAGTTCGCGTTCCTCGGTGCCGTTTGCCCGCAGCTTGGTTATTGTGTAGCCGGGCACCACGTTCGCCTCCCAGCAGGTGATGGTGGCGCCGTTCTCGGTGTATTCGCACTTCTTCATCTCTATCCAGCCCTCTTGCGAGCCTTGCACTACCGTGCCCTTTTCATAAGTACACTGTGTGTAGGTATAGAGCTGAAGACTCTGCACCTCGCCGAGTGCATCGTCCGTGGGCGTCACGCGCACCTTCGCCAGAGCGTGGGTGAAATTCAGCGTGACCTGAGTCTGGTAGTTGCCGCTGCCTGTGCCGTACAGCAGGTAGGCAAGACTTTGGCTTTGGTCGCTGAGGTCGAGGGTGCCGCCCGTGGCGGGGTAACAGGCGGTGACGGTATGTTCGCCGGTGTCGCTCCAGTACAGGGGTGTTTCGGCTTTGACGGTGTTGTTGTCCTGCACGGCGTAGGTGCCGACCTCTTCCTTTCCGTCTATCTGTACGGCGAACTTGTCGTCCGCGTCAAACTTGCTGCTGTTGCCGTCAGCAATCTCGCTGACGCGCGTCTGCGGTGTGCCCCAGGGCTGCGCCTCGCCGCCCTCCACGCCGAGGGTGATGCGGGCTATCTCAAGGGGGTATTGTCCTTCGGGCAGACGGTCGCCGTCCGCCAGTTCGTCCTTCGTGCAGGCAGCCATGGCAAGTAGCAGCGCGGCTGCGGCAAGAATTACATGGATGGAATGTCTTTTCTTCATATCGGGTTGTTTTTTATTTGTTTTCGTTTTGTGCTGCCGCCGCCTGCGAAGGCGGCCGTCGCACCATTCTGTCTATGGGCAGCTCCGGCTTGACGCTTGCGCCGGGGCAGCGGTGTGCGGGGATTACAACTCTGCACTTGCATCGTTCGAATCTCCGGATTCCCACGGGTTAATTGTGGGGTCGCTCACCTCGATGTCCTTATTGTTGAGCGTTATGTTGTAGGTGTAGGCATAGCCTGCTGTGTAGAAATTGGCTGTGGGTGTAGCAGGCAGTTTCAGTTGGGCGTTGTAGCTCTGTCCGTTGTAAGACACTTTAAGGTTAAGAGAGGAGGTCACTTCCTGCGGGAGAATGATGACTTGCGAAGTGGTGGCACCGCCCAGCTGCATGGTAATCGGCGATTCGGAGGCTGCGGTTACGGCAGTCGTGCCGGTAGCCGTGTCGAATGTGCCTTCATGCTTCAGCCCCTCCAACGTGTAGCCGGCAGGTTCCGTTTCGTTGAAACTGAGACCATCGCCTGCCTTGAAGGTGAACTTGATGAGACTCATGCAGTGGTGGAACGCATGGTCGCCGGTGAAGCTCACCGTCGGGTTGTGGGTGTCGCCTGTGGCTCCCGAGGCAAAGAGGAAGTCGATGTCCGCGCCCTGCTTGTCGGCTGCGGTGCTGACGGTCACCGTTCCGCCGTCAGACTGATACGGATAGTAGGCATGGAAGGTCTTCGTTTCGGTGTCATTGAAATAGATGGTCGTACCGTCGGTAACGAACTTACCGTTCTCTCTCTTGTAGGGCACGTTGGTGAAGCCTGCGCCGGTGACGCCGATGCGGTCGCCGTCGGTCCAGTCGGTTCCTTCCGAATTGACGCGGGTAGCGGGCGTAATGTCGGCGATAAACTGGGCGGCTACCGGGCCGTCATTCAGGTTCTCGTTGTCGTTGTTACAGGCGGCAAGTGTCAATGCCAGCGCTGCGAAAGCAAAAAATCTTGTCTTCATTATATTTATAGTCTTTAATTGTTAAATTGCATAGTTACCGTTACATTTCCGCACTGGCATCACCACCTTCTACCGTTTCCCAGCCAGTAATTTCGCCCTTGCCTTCTTCCATGCCGACGGGGGTTTCCAGTGTTCCGGTCACACGGTAGGCGGTGGTCATATCGCCGTTAAAGTCCGCAAGGGCTTCCGTCAGGTCGACTTCCGTGCGCTGTGTGCGTCCGCCATCGGTAAAGACGATGTCCAGCACCAGCGTCTGCACGGCTCCCATGGTTCCTAACAGGCGGGCGTCGGCCGTGAGCTTGCTGCCGTCACGGGTGAAGGAGAAGACCGTGGAGGTCGGTTCGCCGATGGTCTGTCCCTTCTCCATGTCAAAAACTCCTGCTATGCCGCTGAGGGTAGCGGTCACGCTCTGTATCAGTTCGGGGCGTCCCTGTGTCACTTCCAGTTCCAGTTGCAGGTCACGTACACGCTGCTGCGGAACAGGGTTGACACGCAGCGTGTCGTCAGCTGTTACGGTTATCTCCTGACTGACGGTCTTTAGATAGCCCGGCAGGGGGATTACGGATGCACCGTCCGCACGGCTCTTGCCATCAGGGGCATTGACCCGTGCCATTCGTCCGTCGAAAGTGAAACCTTCCGCACGGTTGTAGATTACCATACTGTGTGTTCCCGGATTGAGCAGGTCGGGATTGGTGAATGGCGAACCTGTAATGTCGGCCACCTTCCCGTCCATATCGAGTACATAGTTATCGTCTGCCGACAGTCCCGTCAGGCTGATGGTGACAGCTCCCTTGTCGGGATGCGGCGTGTCATAAAGCGTATCTTTCACGCAGGAAGAGAGCAGCACGGCGGCTGCCATTCCCATCATATTTATATATTGTCTTGCTTTCATATTCGATTCCTCCGAGTTAGAATAACTTCCATACCAATGTCACACCGGCATTGATGGGGCCCCACCAGTCCTTTGTCTCGTTGCCGCGGCGCACGCGCACACCGTTGATGACTTCATATTCCTCATAGTCGGCATTCAAGTAGCCCAAGCCGAGGTTGAAATCAAGAGCCAGTGCCTTGTTCAGCCGCAGCCGGTAGCCGGCGGTGATGCCGCCACCCATCAGGTCGCCCTGCTTGCCCGTGTCGGAGAGCTTGTAGTTGAACTGTCCGGCCTTGAACATAGCACCCAGATACCAGGCTTTCTTCTCGCCCATGTAGTAACGCACTTCCGGTGCCACTTCCCAGAGGGCATAGCGGCGGTCCTTGTCGCTCCAGCTCCAAGAAGTCCACGAGCCGTTTACAGCAATGCCCCACGACGGGCAGATGTGCCATTCAAGCCCTAAATCGGGTGTCAGGGTAGCCCAGCGCAGAAGGTTTGCACGCAGGGAGAGATGATAATCGGTTGGGGTTTCTGTTTCCGACGGAGTATCGGCAACGATGGTATTTTGCTGTGTTGCCGTCTGTTGCTGTTGGGCCGCCTGGCGGAGGAGGCGCTGTATGAAAACTGGCGCTTCACCAATTTTCAGACCAAGATCACCCATCCAATTCTGAAAAATTATCTGGAAAACACCTATTTCCAGCTTTTCCGCCAGGGCAAGATTTATATCAACGAAGAAGAGGAAAAGATGCTGCTCAACACCGGGCTCATCGACGCGTCTTTCAACGAGCTCTATCTCGTATGCGATGTCGTCCCGGATTCGGCGAGGGACCCACTGTTCCGGCAAGAGTACCGGAACCCGGAGATTTACAAGTCCAGCAACCGGGTTTTCTGCAATTATTCCCGCAACGCGCCCCTGGAGATGGCGACGTTTTACGACGATCCCGGCGACCTTCTCTTCAACTGGGAGGTCGCGCAGAAACCAGGCGGGATCAACAGCGCCGACGAGCATATTTTCCAGGATAATATGAACCGGATCAATCTGGGGCTTCGGGATCAGGCGCTGCGGTTCAATTTTGACAATTTGCAGGATATCGCCCGCTGCCGGCAGATGTTCGAAGGAGCCCTCAAGGCGTCCCTCGAGCTGTCCAAGCGCAATTACAAATTAGTGGCGCCTCAGTTCTGGCCGGCGACCGGGAAGATCCAGTTCCTGATGCCGATCTACCTGGAGGGTGTCCAGGCGATCCAGGAGGGGGAATCCAAGGAGGTTCTGCCCCCGACGGTGGCGCTGAGTATGGAAATGGTCCATGGGCAGTATATCGGAACCACCATCCTGACCCTGGACATGGCTTACCAAAACGCGCGGCTGATCGCCCGGCCGGACGGCTTCTGGCTGGACGCGACAAAGATATTCGCCACTTCGAAAAACGAGGGATAGGGGGAGGACCTGTGTTTTTGAGGGGGAGTGCCGCGAAACGGATCGCCTGCTTCGCGGCTGCGGTCTGCGTTCTGGTCGCTCTGTCCGGCTGTGCGGCTGAGGACGGCGGAGTGGACAAAACGGCGCCCTATGTGACGGTCGGCGGTCAGCAGGTGGAGACGATGACGTTTTCGCAGGGCGAACTGATCGGCCGCGCGGAATACCCGCCGGTTTTCGCCATATATCTCAATGAACATGTCCCGCTGGAGACCTCCATTGGTAGGGAGGTCCTGTTCGATCTGTCGCAGTACGGTCCCGCAACATTGATCATTGAGGATTTTTTGCTGGACGAGGAAGGGGATATCCGCTATGAACAGCTTCGGATGAATACGACGCTGGATGTCCCGTATTACAAGACCTCCAATGTGTATCCGCTTGTGGAGCACTCGGCGTCGGTGATCAGTTCTGTCTATGAGGCGGAGGTCCTGCGCGGTATTTGTGTCCGGACGACCAATGAGTCGGACAATATGTATGTCTTTGTTTTGAAAGTCGACCGTACCGGCGGGTAAACCGGCACCAGGCAAAAGTCCCGTAAAGCTAAAATGCTTTACGGGACTTTTGCGTTTTAGATATGTGAAGAACGGTGCTCATATACCTGTTAATTCATATATCCGGGTATAGCCCAGTCCCCGGAGAATTTCCGCGACAGCGGCACCGCTTTGTGCGTCGGGAGGGAGGAAGAACACGGTTTGCCCGGTATCAGCCATCTTCGGAAGCGCATCTCCCAATGAGGAGAGTGGCATATAGATCGCTTCATCCGCGTGATTTTCCAGATAGGCCTCCTCCGGGCGCAGATCGATGAGCAGGGCCCCGCTTTCGAAATACGGTTTCGCATTGTCGTAGGACATCGACGGGACCATTTCCGGCGCCGTTGCAGCCGGAAGGCTATCCGGCTGTCCAGCCGGTTTGCCGTATATCTCCACGGTGCTGGTGGTTCCGGAGGTCCCGTCCAGCGTCAGATTACCGCCGCCTTTGCCGGATGTACCAAGCAGCGTGTGCTCATCCGTTGTGCCGGCCGTGCCGTTATCCGGGGATGTCGTGGAGCCCGCAGCGTTTTGAGCGTCGGCTGTTTGCTCCGGAGCGGCCGTATGCTGCGGCAAAAGGAGATCCGTGGACTGGGACATGTTCTCCCAAACCGGGAGAATCAGCAGGCATACCACAACGGCCGCAGCGGCGGTGACTAACAGCGGACGAAGCAAATTTCGCCTTGAAACAGAGGTGGGGGAGGCGCCTTCCCGCAGCTTCTGCACGATCTGTTCCGAACGAAGCCCTTCAGGGATGCGCAAGCCGTCGCTGCGCAGAAGGCGGCGAAGTTCTTCCAGCTCCTGCCGGTCATCGGGGGGAGACGTTTTCATAAGTGGTATCCTCCTTTCCCACGAATGTGTGGTCGTCAGACAAGACGCAGCGCAGTTTTTTGATGCAGCGGGACAGGCGCGAGCGCAGAGTCCCTTCCGGCCGTCCCATTATACGGGCGATTTCCCTGCCGGAGAAGCCGCCCACCGTCGCCAGGAGAAGAAGACGGCGGTCCTCTTCCGGCAGATCCGCGATCGCTTCATATAGCCGGATCGCCTCGTCGCTTTTTTCGGTAAAATCGCTTACCGACAGCTGCGCGTCTTCCAGGGGATTCTGGCCTCGCTGCCGGCAAAGATCCCGGATGCCGCGGTTGCACCGCGCGGATAAAATCGTGAAAATCCAGCAGCGGAATGCGCCGGCGTTTTTCAGCTTCCGGATGCCGCGGAACGCCTCCAGGGCGGTTTCCTGGACGGCGTCCTCCGCCGCCTCGGCATGGCCGAGCTGATAGT
>OGZA01001488.1_pt1 | contig 15643 bp, 17 predicted proteins | sample 1576591 | NCBI WGS metagenome assembly OGZA01 (sample SAMEA3541565, study PRJEB24748) | human gut metagenome | biome: human gut; feature: human-associated habitat; material: faeces | place: China | collected 2012
AAGGAGGAACGATGAGCCTCGACAGCTCCAAAAAACCGATCCTCGGGCGGCTCGCCCGGCACGCTGCGCTCATCCTCGGCTCGGCAACGGTCCTCGTACCGTTCCTCTGGATGTTCACGACCTCGTTACAGACCCGAGCCGAGACCTACACGAATGCCTCGATCCTTCCGACTTCGTGGCACTGGGAGAACTATACGAAGGCATGGGATGCCGCTCCGTTCGCGCAGTACTACCTCAATTCCGCGTTGATGGAGCTCGGCATCGTCATCGGCCACTTGGTCTTCGACTCAATGGCCGCTTACGCCTTCGCGCGCCTCCGTTTCCCGGCGAAGGACGCGATCTTCGTCGGATTCCTCGCCCTTCTCATGGTTCCGAGCTTCGTCACGGTGATCCCTCTGTACTCGATCGTGGCAAATCTCGGCTGGATCGATACGATGACGGCGCTCGTGGTCCCGCGCCTCGCAGACGTCTTCGGGATCATCCTTTTGAGGCAGTTCTTCAGCTCGATACCTGTTGAGCTGGAGGAAGCCGCGCGCATCGATGGGTGCAGCCGTCTGTCCGTTTTCTGTCGGATCATCATTCCGCTGTCCCGTCCGGCACTCGCGACCCTCGCGATCTTCAGCTTCCTCTTCGCCTGGAACGACTTCCTCTGGCCCCTCCTCGTCACGAATACGGACGAGCACCGGACAATCCAGATCGGTTTGCAAGCGTTCGTCGGACGTTACGGAACCTCATGGAACTACCTCATGGCCGGAACCCTCACCGCTACGCTCCCGACAGTGGTCGTCTTCCTCTTCTTCCAAAAAGCACTCATCCGCGGCATCGCCGCCTCAGGAATGAAGGAGTGACATGAACGCCCCCGATTGGCTTCATGATGCCGTCTTCTATCAGATCTTCCCGGAACGTTTCGCCAATGGCGACCACTCCCTCGATCCGCAAGGAGTCGTTCCCTGGGGGAGCGAGCCGACCCGGGACAACTTCTTCGGAGGGGATCTCGCGGGTATCACGTGCAAGCTCGATCATCTCGTCGAGCTCGGCGTCAACGCCCTCTACCTCACGCCGATCTTCAAAGCCCACACCAACCATCGCTACGATGCCGAGGACTACTTCTCCATCGACCCTGCTCTCGGAGACGAAACCGCCTTCGCCTCCTTCATCGACGCCGCCCACAGTCACGGGATTCGCGTCGTTCTCGACGCCGTCCTCAATCACTGCGGGAAGACGCACCCCTATTTCCGGGATGTCGTCGAGCGCGAAGCCGACTCGGAGTACGTCGACTGGTACTACATCGAGGACTTCCCCGTCGTGAACGCCCCGTCACCGAATTATCGGACCTGTTCGGGATGCGAATACCTGCCGAAGTGGAATGTTCATCATCCCGATGTGCGGCGGCATCATCTCTTAGTTGCCGAGTACTGGATTGACAGGGGAATCGACGGATGGCGTCTCGACGTCCCCTACTTTATCAACATGAACTTCTGGCGTCGCTTCCGTCAGACCGTGAAGGCCAAGGGTGATGACCTCTACATCGTCGCTGAGGAATGGCGCGAGCCCGAACCCTGGCTTGCCGGGGACACCGCCGATGGGACGATGAATTACACTCTGCGCGATCTGGTCCTCGGATTCACCGCGGATCGGACCGTCGACGCCTTCGCCCTCGTGAAGGGACTTAATGAGTTGCACGATCGGATCCCCGAGGGATTCCATCACGGAATGCTCAACCTCCTGAGCAGCCACGATACGGAGCGCCTCCTCACCCGGCATGAACTCAATGTCGACTCCGAACTGATCGCCTACGACATCATGTACGCATGCCAAGGTGCGCCGATGCTCTACTACGGCGACGAAGTGGGAATGCGCGGAGAGAACGACCCCGGATGCCGAGGAGGAATGGTCTGGGACACCGCTCAGTGGAATACGAAGATCTTCGATCACGTGCGTTTCCTGGGACGTATGAGAGGACGCAGCATCGCTCTGCGCCGGGGCGAACAGAGCCTCCACGCGATCGATGCTGATACCCTTGTCATCATGAGGCGCCATGCGGAGGAAGATTTCGCTGTTCTGGTTCATCGCGGGAACGGTACGCGCGTGAATTTCCAGGAATTGCCCGGTGCCGGTTCGGGGCCCTGGACGGATGAAGACTCAGGGGAGCTGTACGAGGACGGCGTCACCTTCCACGGGGTGGGCTCTCGGTTCCTTAAACGGGGGAGGGGACGATGAGGCGGACTGAGAAACGTCCGACCTATAAGGACATCGCCGAGCGCGTCGGAGTCTCGAAGTCGACGGTGTCCCTTGCCTTCAGAGATTCCAAACAGCTCTCGGAGAGCACCGTGGAACGCGTCATGGAGGCCGCCCGCGAACTGGGGTACTCCCAAGACCCCGCCGCGCGGATGCTACGGACCCGTCGCACGGACTCCTTCGGCGTTCTCCTGCCGCAGCAGATCGATCGCGCTCTCGAGAACCCCTATTACTCGATGCTCCTCCAAGGGGTTGGCACGGTCTGCCAGAGGGAGGGGCGCACGATGCTCCTCGTGCCGCCGCTGAGAGGATCGATGCTCAAAGCGATTCCCTATGCCGCTGTCGACGGATTCATCGTCTGCGGTCTGGAAGAGGACCGCGGCGAGGTGCAGGCCCTTCGGCAGAGGGGGATCCCGACCGTCATGGTGGATGGGGAGGATCACGAGGGATTCCCCTCGATCGGCGTCGATGAAGAATCGGGCACCCGCCAACTGATAGAGCACCTCCTCCGCCTCGGGCATCGGCGTTTCGCCTTCGTCGTCATCGACACCGATCGGGGAGACGATGAATCGCGATGGAGGGGCACCGTGAAGAAGCGGTTCGACGCAATCGCCGATGCGCTCCGCAGTGAAGGGATGGACCCGCATTCCCCGGGCATGCAGGTTCTGCAAGTGCCCTCGACCCGCGAAGGTGGCGCCCGGGCATTCGAGAGCATATGGAACGGGACTGATCGCCCCACGGCGATTGTCGCCTTCAGCGACATCATCGCCCTCGGGGTCCTGGATGCGGCGCACCGCGCGGGAGTCGATGTGCCCGGACAGGTGTCGGTTTCCGGATTCGATGACATCGGGGAGGCGATGACGGTGCGGCCCGGGCTGACGACCGTGCATCAAGCGATTATCACCAAGGGGCGGCTTGCCGCAGAGTTCCTCGTTGAGGAGATGTCCCGGGAAGAGAGCAGGTCTCGTCGAGAAATCCTTGAAACGACCCTTCTGGTGAGGGAGTCGACCGGCCCGGTTGCTGGGAAACTGCGGTGACGGCGAGCGGAAACTGAAGCGCAAAGGAGGGAATCGGCGCGCACGCCGATAGCATGGTGGCATGTCTGAACCCATGACGCTCGCCATTGACTGTGGTGGTGGCGGTATTAAAGGCTCCGTTGTTGACGAACGAGGCACGATGATCGCACCGGCGATTCGCACGCCTACGCCGTACCCGCTACCGCCGGAGCTCTTGATCGAAGTCGCGCAGGATCTGGCGAACAAGCTCCCTCAAGCTGACCGTGTGACCATGGGAATGCCTGGAATGATCCGGCACGGAGTGGTTGTGGCTACTCCGCACTACATCACGCGCTCCGGCCCTCGCTCCAAAGTGCTTCCCGAGCTTGTTGAACGTTGGGACCATTTCGACATGAGAGGAGGCATCGAAAGGGCGCTTGGCTTGCCCACTAAGGTTTTGAATGACGCCGAGGTTGCTGGAGCCGGTGTCATTACCGGTACAGGACTCGAAATGATCATCACCCTGGGGACGGGCCTCGGAAATGCGGTCTTTGATTCCGGAGTGCTGGCACCTCACGTTGAAGTGTCACAGGGCTTCGTCCGCTGGGGCCTGACCTACGACGACTACATCGGGGAACACGAACGGCTACGACTTGGCGACGCACATTGGTCACGTCGCGTCCGTCGCGTCATCGATGGACTTCGTCCCATGTACATGTGGGACCGTCTCTACCTTGGTGGCGGCAACTCGAAGCTGATTACAAGCGGACATCGCGCCCGCCTGGGTGACGATGTCATCATCGTGCCCAATGATGCAGGCATCATTGGGGGAGTGCGCGCGTGGTCTCTATGAGCAACTCTGACCCCTTAGCTTCCACCGCGCTTGTTCACGAACCTGTCGCGCTTGTTGAAGAATCCGCTGCGCTTGTTCAAGCACCTCGCACTCTTCGCATCCGTCTTGACCTCAGCTATGATGGGACGAATTTCCATGGGTGGGCTTCCCAGCCAGGCCAACGAACCGTGCAAGGTGAAATTGAAGCTGGCCTAGGCCTCGTACTTCGGTGCCCAACTGTGCTGACGGTCGCTGGGCGAACGGATGCCGGAGTGCACGCGCGCCATCAAGTGGCCCACTTCGACGTTGAACAAGCGCGGTGGGAAAAGCTCGCGCCTCGAGGAGCAGAACCGACTGCGGAGGCCTGTGCGACCGCGCTTGTTCGCCGATTGAACGGTGTGATTGCGCGCGCGTACGGGCAGTGGATGCGCGATCGCGCCCTGAATGCGCCCAAAGGTACTGCCGATGTTGTGATCCGCGAGGCGCATGTTGTTTCGTCGGATTTTGATGCGCGTTTTTCTGCTCTAGGACGTCACTACTGCTACCGGCTGATGAGCGGGGCAGTCGATCCGCTCCGCCGTTTTGATGTGCTGAGTCTTGAACACCCCCTAGATGTTGACCTGATGAATCGGGCGGCAGCCCAATTGCTTGGCGAGCATGATTTTCTGTCGTACTGTCGGCCACGCGAGGGAGCCACAACAATTCGCATGCTGACGCGCCTGGAATTCAAGCCGTCTTCGGTCGCGCTTGTTCACCGTTCGACCGTGCTTGTTCACCCTTCAACCGCGCTTGTTCACCGTTCGGGGGCGCTTACTCCCCAACAGGGCACGTCAGAGTCTGCGCTTGTTGAGTGTTTTGTCGATGCTGATGCGTTCTGCCATTCGATGGTGCGTTCGCTTGTTGGCGCGCTTGTTGAAGTGGGTCTGGGGCGCCGGAGCGTCGACTGGCCGTATGAACTGCTTCAAGCCTGTTCTCGAACAAGCGCGGCGCCGATTGCTCCTGCGCACGGACTGACTCTGGAGGGCGTGGACTATCCGGCGCCGGATCAGTGGGCCTCGCGTGCTCAACAAGCGCGGTCGCGTCGCGATTCGTGTTGTGGCGATAGGAGTTAGGGCCAGTCTGCCTTGGTGCGCCAGCGTTCGTGAGTGCTTGTTCACCAATTCACGAGGCCGGAATCATCACCGGAACGGTTTTCTTGGGGGTTGCCCGTACGGTGAACAAGCGCGGTGAGGGTAGGTCACGGCAACTGAGGAATCGGACACAAAGGCTCAGCAACTTTGACCGGCTCAATCCTGCCCGATAGACTTGATGATGCTGTGCGTTAGCTAGCGCCCTCGGTGTATTCCCACTCGCCGTTGAGCTGCAACTGACGCCTCGCGCGAACCGTTACATCGCGAGCACGATCCTGACATTGGGGATTGATGCTCCATGACTGACAAGAATTGAAGGTTACGCCCGTGCGCACCTATTCACCCAAGCCTGGGGACGCAGACAAGAAGTGGTACGTCATCGACGCCACCGACGTCGTCCTCGGCCGCCTGGCGGCTCAGGTTGCCGCCATTCTTCGTGGGAAGCACAAGCCGACGTTTGCCCCTCACATGGATATGGGCGACAACGTCATCATCATTAATGCGGACAAGGTCGTTCTGACCGGTAAGAAGCTCGAGCAGAAGATGGCCTACCGCCACTCTGGTCGTCCCGGTGGTCTGACCGCAACCTCCTACCGTGACCTCATGGCCAAGTCGCCTGAGCGTGCGGTTGAGAAGGCCGTTCGCGGCATGCTTCCTCACACCAGCCTCGGCCGTATGCAGTTCAAGAAGCTGCATGTTTACGCCGGTGCTGAGCACCCCCACGCCGGCCAGTTGCCGGTTCCCTACGAGATCACCCAGGTTGCTCAGTGAGCTTCGTGCCACTGAATAATCGACATAAGCACTGAGGAGAACCGTGGCTGAGACCACCGAAATCGTCGAGCTGGATGAGGAGAACGCCCCTAGCTCGTACACCACTGAGACTGAAACCGCGCCCGCAGGCGCCGGCCAGTCCATCACTGCGCCCGGCGCGGGCCTTGGTCGCCGCAAGGAGGCCGTTGCCCGTGTTCGTCTGGTTCCTGGAACCGGCGAATGGAAGATCAACGGACGCACCCTCGAGGATTACTTCCCGAACAAGCTGCACCAGCAGCTCGTGAAGTCCCCGTTCGTCCTTCTTGACCTTGATGGCCGTTTCGACGTTGTCGCCCGTATCAACGGTGGCGGCATTTCCGGCCAGGCAGGCGCCCTGCGCCTTGGCATTTCGCGCGCTCTCAATGAGATCGACCGCGATGCTAACCGCCCGGCACTCAAGAAGGCTGGCTTCCTGACTCGTGACGCTCGCGTCATCGAACGTAAGAAGGCAGGCCTCAAGAAGGCACGTAAGGCTTCGCAGTTCTCGAAGCGCTGATCCTTCGTTTTCTTGGCTTGTGGCCCTGCTCCTTGTGGAGCGGGGCCACAAGTGTTTTTAGCGCATTGTGCTACTCGGCGCCTACCGCGCTTGTTCACGGCGTTCGGCTTTGGCGTGTGCGTGGTCTCTGATTGACGAGGCCGCGCGCTCTTTGATGCCTCGCGCTGAACAAGCGCGGTGTTTTTTTGGTGCCAGTGGTGAACAAGCGCGGTGGGTTGGTCGGGCGGTGGTGAACAAGCGCGGTGGGAAGAGCGGGATTCGGGCCTCGTGCTCCTTTGCGATACCGGAAATACGCGAGGGTGGAAATTCTCGCAAAGTGACAGACGGTGCCGCAGAAGAACCGAACTTGCCGGAGCCACGGGTACGCTAGGGAACAACTGACACAACGCTTTCCGGCACGATGCCGGCGTGAATGAAGGAACTAAAATGGCACGATTGTTTGGCACCGACGGTGTCCGTGGCCTCGCGAACGTTGATATTACAGCTGACCTGGCGCTGAAGATCGGCGAAGCTGCTGCTCGCCACTTTGGTGCGGTCCGCAGTGACGGGACGAAAGCGCATGTCGTCATTGGTCGAGATACGCGCATTTCGGGTGAGTTCCTTGAGCACGCTCTGGCTGCCGGGCTTGCAAGCGCAGGCATGGACGTGACTCTTCTTGGCGTTGTGACGACTCCGACCGTTGCCTACCTGACTGCTTCGCAGGATGACATTGACTTGGGTGTCATGATCTCGGCGTCGCACAACCCGATGCCTGACAACGGCATTAAGTTCTTCGCGCACGGTGGCTACAAGCTCCCCGACGCGGTTGAAGATGAGATTGAAGCACTGCTCGGAACCGAGTGGGAGCGCCCGACCGGCGACGGCGTCGGTGAAGTCGACGAGCAGCATGAGAAGGCGAAGCGCCTGTACGTTGACCATTTGGTGAAGTCCGTGAACACGGACCTGAAGGGGCTGACGATCGTCGTTGACTGCGCTAATGGCGCCGCCTTCGAGCTCGGTCCGCTAGCGCTACGTGAAGCGGGTGCAGAGGTCATCGTGATCAACGCTGAACCCGACGGCCGTAATATCAACCTCAATGCTGGTTCAACCCACCCTGAAGGCCTACAGAAGGCCGTCGTCGAGCACAAGGCAGACTTCGGTGTCGCTTACGATGGTGACGCAGACCGTTGCTTGGCAGTCGATGCTGAAGGCAATCTGATCGACGGTGACAAGATCATGGGCGCGCTCGCGGTGGATGCGCGTGAGCGTGGCAAGCTCAAGGGAGACACCCTTGTCGTGACCGTGATGTCGAACCTCGGTCTGATTCTCGCGATGCGTGACAAGGGCATTAAGACGGTTCAGACCGCAGTCGGCGACCGCTATGTGCTCGAAGAAATGCGCGCCTCCGACTATGTGCTGGGTGGCGAACAGTCCGGCCACATTATTGACCTCGACCATGCGACGACGGGTGATGGCATCCTGTCGTCCCTGCTGGTTGCTCGCATGGTGAAGGAATCCGGTCGCTCCCTAGCGGATCTGACTGCGTTTGTTGAGCGCTTGCCACAGACCCTCATCAATGTGGGCGGGGTTGACCGTAGCGGTGCAGCGACGAACGAAGCTGTTGCGGCGGCTGTCAAGGCTGGCGAAGCGCAGCTCGGCGATACCGGTCGTGTTCTTCTTCGCCCGTCGGGCACCGAGCCGTTGGTGCGCGTCATGGTTGAGGCCGTGCGGTCATATCAGTTTCATCACCTGTCGGTACAAAAATAACAAATCCCTGTCTTGCCCTCGTCAGGAGGACTCTATAAGCGTTTTTCAAGTAAAGGATATTATCTGCAGATTTTATATTTTGCCATTTTGTGCCAACAAATTTCAGATGTTTAAAATCACCGTTTTCAAATCTTAAATCTGCATCCCAACAAACAATTGTCCAATCAAGTTCAAGACCTTGAATATCAAATTCTGTTGCGGTTTCCTCTAAATGAAATGATGAACGAACATCGTTTTTACCGTTTAAAAACCAATTCGTGGCTTCAATTTTATTTTGAACCCATATTCCGTATTTTCTGAGTCTTTTGGCACCGGAACTTGCAGTAAGCCCATATCTTTGCGATCCTTTTGCCTGACTTCTAACCCATAGTTTTGCTTTGTGTAGATTTCGAGTCACAAAGACAGGATAATCATTCTTAAACTGCTCATACAATCTTTTAGCAGTATCAATATCAACATCAAGAAGAGCCTTTACAAAATTTGAAACATTTTCACTTCTGAATGAACGTAACGAAACGGCTAAGTGCAAATCTTCAATTATGTTTACATTCATATTTTTCGTCATTTCGGCAAAATTATGCCCTTTGGAATATTCGTCATCAGTGATTTTATCTGAAACATAAATGTCCCAGTTTGGATAATTATTTCTCAATGAATCAAACCATCCATAAATACCGGCCGATTCACCCTTATTGATTTCTTGACCGCCACCGATTAAACATATTATTGTTGCCCAGTCATTGTGACGGTTTAATATACTAATCAGGAATTCAGGTTCTGACATATTAAAATCTTCAATATGTTTCTTCTTTTTCATAAAATCAGTCAAATTTTGTTCGTCCCAAGCTCGTTGAGCTTCATCGAAAATTGCAACTTTTTCAACAGGAGGAGTATCAACAGATATTGCGTCATCCCTAAAATGATGAATAATTTGTATAAATTCTTTTACTTTTCTGGAGGCTTCTTTTCTTGAAATATGATTTCTCTTTGCATCATCACGAGCAAGTGCTTCTTGTAAAACATCAACAAGTGGTCCATTGCCCGAGAGAAATACAGCATGCTCATCTTCAGCTATTTTCTGCCTTTCTACAGCTATATTAAGACCTGCAAGAGTTTTTCATGCACCCGGAACACCTGTAATAAAACAAATTGATTTTCTGTTATGAGCTTTGCTATAATCTATAATTTTATTTATCGCTTTAGTAGTTTGATTAAGATTTTTCGCACTTGCATCATTTCTCGAAATATCTTCAACATTGTGACCGAGATACAAGGCCTGTGCAGCCTCTATAATCGTCGGTGTTGGCATATAAAGTGAGTTAATCCAATCATCAGGTATTATTTCATCCTGAATAAATTTTAAAGAAACTTCTGTTATGTATTTGGCAATTTCGTATTCGTTGCAACAAATCGTTTCTAAAACATTATCTTTTGAAATCCGAATTTCTTGTTTTACGCTGTGAGCCTTAGTGGAAATTAAAATTGGAACTAAAAGTCTGTTATGACTTTCTTTGTGAAAACAACTTAAATCAAAAGCATAGTCAGTTACTTGTTCAATAGCATATGAAGGGTATTTCTTTTCACCAACTTTAAATTCTAACAGAAAAATTATTCCTTTATAAATAACAATATTATCAACTCGATTACCTATTCGTGGAATGGTATATTTAAATATAATATGTCCATCTAAAAACTGAGATAACTCTCGCTTCAAAATTTCAATTTCTCTATTCCAAGTATTCTTTTGTAAGTCCTCAGCAGAAAACTGGTCATTCGTTGTTATTTCGCCAAATATACTGTAATTATCTTGATTTAGGAAACTTTGAATGTCATTTGAATAATATGAACGTTTTACCATTATGTATTCCACATTTATATTAGTTGTATGATTATCATAACATATATATGTATTATTGTCTATTGTATGGTAGAAAATGTCAATGTAATAAAAGATAGATTAAAAAGTTTGGCACCATGCCCGCGGTGATATTTTAAGATTTATAGTCAGGCGTATGTTCATAAACATATTAATTCTACAACAAAACAAGCGACAGCATAATTTCTGTCGCTTGTGATTATCATATATTCTATTTTTCGGGTTACCCCAACTATTGACATTGAACCTGTTTTAATGCTACCCCAACTATTGACATTGAGCCCTGTTTTTCTTAACGCTCACCTTCTCGCCCGATTTAACAGTAAATTTAGATTAAAAAAACAGAGTAGTCAAAAGACTACTCTGTTGTGGCTCCCCCAACTGGGCTCGAACCAGTGACATCATGATTAACAGTCATGCGGTTTATTTTGAAAAAGTCAGTATTTATCGGCATTTTCGGACTTTCAGAATGTTGTCTGTAGTAAATCTGTAGTAACTGCTGAAATTAAAAAAATATTTACTTTTTTAAAAAATATTTCAAGAAAACCACCAGCATATGTTGAAAAGCTCATAATCCGTGAACTTGAAAGGATTGCGGAAGAAAATAATAAATAATAACAAACTCCCCTCACTCGCTTTTTTACGGCGGATGAGGGGGATTTTTTGCAATTATGTGTTTGTTATTTTGTTATGTAGTTTGTTTAATCGCTGAATTTATTCTTTCCTCAGCAATTTTGTAATACTTTTCGTCAAGTTCAATGCCGATAAAATCACGGTTTGTATTTATGCAGGCAACACCTGTTGTTCCACTTCCCATAAACGGATCTAAAATAGTGTTATTTTCTTTTGAACTGTTTCGGATTATTTTTTCAGTAATGTTAAGAGGTTTAATGGTTGGATGTTTCCACATTTTTTTGTCCTTTAGGTTTAAAGCACTTAAATAATATGTTTTTGCATCCTCGTAGCTGTGGGGAAAGCACTTACCTTTTCCTTTTCTGAAATAAAGTAAATATTCAGTGTCGCTTAAATATTTATTTGAATAGGTGGGCAAAGCGTTCGTTTTGTGCCAACAAATAATATCAAATTTGCATTTAAGTTGCCCGACATAAAATTTTAAATAATCATATATTTGTGCTTTATTGCACCAAAAATAAGCATTGATTTCTTTCATAACTCGCAAAAATTCTTGTCCGAGAAGTTCAATATCATACCCATTAATTATTTTTGCTTTCTCGACATCCGCTAAAGATTCACTTAATTTCATTTTCTTGTTTACAGTTCCACCCCCCTTTGTGTTTAACACATAAGGCGGATCTGTCAGTAACAGGTCAACGCTGTTATCGGGCAAAGTTTTCAGCACTTCAAGACAATCACCTTGATATAAATTTACTATTTTCGTCACCCCATTCCTTTATTTATGGCATCCGCACCGCCACATAAAATTTGCAACGGTGCGAAATATTTAACATCAGCCAAGTGCTTTTTTTGCATTTGCAATCTTCTTATCTTTAGCCCAATTGCAATCATTTATGAGATGATAGATAGCATTGATTGTCTTCTCACCTACAATGCCATCAACTGTGACCTTACCTGCTCTCTGTGCCTCTTTAACAGCCTTTAAAGTGCCGTCACCGAAACCGTTTGAATTATCGACTTTTGTTTTGATTATTTTCATATTGTAAAGTGTAATCAACTGCTTTTTAAATGCAAGTATCGCTGTATTGTGTGCGCCGTATTTAATCATTTCCTCATTCTCCTTATTTGATGTTTTACCGCCGAGCTGTGCAGTTACTTCGTCTGCAAGATTACCAAGTCTATTGTAAAGCCAGTCGCCCGGGCAAGATTTATTCGCAAACCACCTATGTACAGTCAATACCATTTCATTTGACTTTGGTGAATAATTTAGCGTCTTGCTTTCATTACCAAACCAAAGCAGTTTAGTTTTGCCGTTACGCTTGCAAATATCCACACACAAGTCAACAAGTTTGTTGTATACTTTGCTATTCATCGTGTACGGAGCTACCGTGTCGCTTGCGCATTCGATTGTGACTGCACGCTGGTCATTTGCGTTTGATGAACTGCACCAAGAGCGATTGCCCTCATCTACACAAAGCAACACTCTGCCGTCATAGCCGATTCCGTAGTTACAGCTTGCCTCACAGGCTGTATTCATAAAGATGTTGCCGAGGGTTTCGACACTGCACTGACCTACAACACAGTGCGGAGTAATGCGGTCAATACTGTGTGTGCGTTTACCACTGTGGTTTGGGCTTAATTTTGTGTAATTAACAAGTTTTGAATTACTCATAATTATTCCTCGCTTTCTGCGTATAATTTTTTCAAGTCGATATTTTCCATAACTGCCCTTGCTTCAAGTACGGCTCTGTAATCGCTCATTGCTTTAATTTGCAAGTCATATGTACTGCGTGGGCAAGTCGGAATAAAATTCAGATTCCCTTTATCCCAGTTATCAAGCATTTTCTTTAAGCCGTCGTGGCGGATTGATAACTGCTGATATTCAGCGATAAACCTTTCTTTGTAATCTTCGCTTAACATTTTGTCAACAGTATTAGATAAAACCATAATTATTCCTCGCTTTCGTCTGTTTTGTTATATTTATAAGCTGACAAGCCGAGCAGAGCGCCTAAGAAGGTATCAACGGCTGTGATAGTGCCTACAATCTGTTCGCCGTATGGCAAGCCCCAAATGCCTGCTACGGCAAAGTAAAGTGTACCGATTGCAGGCAGTACGATAAGAGCAATGTATTTAAGTACATCATAGATTTTGTTTGTCATTTTCATTATTATCATCCTTTCAATTTAAATCTTCCGCCGAATGTGCCGACTGGTTGAGGTACTTATCAATCTTATTGATTGCCTCGGTCACTCGACCGTTGCAACCCTGCTGTTTTAAGCCGTCAAGACAAGCACGCAGAGCGTACATAGTCAAGGTCTGCTCGCCTTTGATTTTTTTGATTTCAGCGTTCTGCTTTTTGTTGTTTTCGATAAATTTAAAAACACCAAATACAACACCGCCAATTAAGGCTAACGCAGATATGATTTCGGCAAGCTGTACAATATCAATCTTCATCGCTTACACCTCGCTTTCTGTCGGCTCATCAACGGTTGGATTATCACCCCATACAGCCATAACGGCGTTATAGTATTCATCCGACAGCACCGTTTTGAGCTGTTCTCTGCCGAATTCGTCATTCATATATGCATTGCGGATGTTTCCGCCTACCTGCATTTCTTCACCGTTAAAGGTCAAAAACTGTTGTCTGAGTACCGACACGCTGTCCTTCGTGAGCATATCGAGTGTGATTTTTTCTTTAAGTTCCATTTTTTCATACCTCCGTTATTTTTATATTTTGTAAATCAAAGAAAAGTTTACCTGCTCATCAGCGACGAAATTATAAGCCTGTTTATTGAGCGGAGTAAACTGCAGCCAAGCTGATTTACTTGCACTTCCTCTGAACATTCCGCCGTTTTTGCTTATGCCGATATCATGAACAATCACATCCGATTTGTTTGAGAAAGGCATATTGAGCAAAGATATTGAAGATGTTCCGCCTAAAGATGTTGCGTTCATAATGACGGTGACATTGACAATAACGATATCGCCAATTTTTTCATAAAGGCAAGTTGCAGATTTTATTTTATCAATCTGAGTAGAGTACGGAGTAAGAGTAGCTGTACCAAGTTCGATATTTGACGAGTCGTATTTAGTCGACAAGGCGGTTTTATCTGCTTTCACAAGCAGAGCGTTGTAAACTGCTCCGCTTGTGAGGTAACACGGGCTGTTATTTTTTGGCTCGCTGTCAAACGGCATTGAATCAAGTTTTCGGGCAAGTTTTTGGTCTGTTTTTTCCTTCGTATATGCGTCCGTAATTCCGTAGCCTGCAAGAGTGCTGGTTTTATCTGCTTTTTTTGTAAGATTTGTGTCAACAGTATCAAGCCTTGCTCCGAGTGAATTTTGACCGCCTCTTGCCGTGGCTATTTCAGACTTCACGGCTTCAATGCTCGCTTCATCAGCGGTGAAGCGTGTGTTCAGGTCGGCTGAATCACCTCTTGCCGTGGCTATTTCGGTTTCAAGTGCAATTGCTCCGTCTGTTGCCCGTTCAATCCCCTCATCCATATGGTTGAGGTTGTCGGCATTAAGAGCAGGAGCAGAGCCGTTCACAAAGACAATTTTATTGTATTTGTTCATTTTCTTTTACTTCCTTTCCTAATCGTTTTTCGCCCTTTGATGTGAGGGCAGTTATAAATCCGTCCATTTTCTTATTGAACGCAAATGTTTCAATTGTCGGCAAATCTTCGAACGGAGTTTTAATTGTGTACTTATCGCCTGCCTCAAGCCACCAATACGAAAACAGCTTAATTTTTGTCGGGCGGTATTTATATACATCACCAAAAAAATTAACAGAATTATATTTTGTACCGATATCACTTGCTGTTGTTCTGCACCTCATCAAAATGTTATCGGAAACATACCACGAAAAATCGTTACTGTTGCCATACAGATATGCTTTTTTATCAGCAAACTTAGTGCTGTACATACGGATAGGTTCAAGTTCGTAATCCTCAAAGGATAAATCTTTGTACGAATCGATTGTTTCAACGGAAGATTGAGAATACAGCCTTTTAAAACGCATTTTTCCGTCGGCATCTATAACGGCAAAGCTCAAAGTTAATTCTGCATAAGCTTGGATTAAATCTGACAAGGTAATGTCCTTTATAACCTTTTCTACGCAGGTATCATCAAATTTCAGCGGTACACTAAAGATAGATAAGCTCGGCGGTGAAACCCCTGTAATTGCATAATCTTTGGCAAATTCTGCGATTATTGAATAAAAGCTCTTAAAATTATCGTCTTTTTGATAGTGCGCATAACCATAGTTCTCTTTGCCTCCAAACCACAAAGACATATCCACCTTTGACATATCATAAAAAGCGTCATAGGCTGTGATTTTGACGATGTTACGCTGTTTTTTATCTCTTTGAGCCGACTGAATTTTACCGTAGAAAGCAGGACATTCAACCGTTCCTGTTTCGGCAGGACAAATAAGAGTATTTGACGGGTACAAATCATCTGACGGATACAGCTCCGATTCAAGATATGTTGCCGTTATGATGACCTGTACCGTCTTTCCTATCAAAGCCGAGCAATCATAATCAATGAGTTTCACGCTCATTTCAGAGGCTATGCAACCGCCGAATTTCAATTCTTTTTCAACGATTTCATTTTCAAGCGAAAAACTGTTAAGCACGATACTTTCACCGGTTATATCCTCAAAACTGCCGTCAGGAGAATGCAGGGCAACGGTGTTGTAAAGTGTGTTTGTTTTCAGCTTATCAGCAATTTCTTTAGATACAAGCATTTTTAAGAATCACCCCTTAATACTCAATCAGCTCAACCGTAATCGGCTGATAGGTTATATCACTTTTTTCGGCGGTCATTACGGTATATTCGATATCAGGAATATAAAAATAAGAGGTGTAATAGCTGTTCGTTTCATCG
>OGZA01001497.1_pt1 | contig 15599 bp, 20 predicted proteins | sample 1576591 | NCBI WGS metagenome assembly OGZA01 (sample SAMEA3541565, study PRJEB24748) | human gut metagenome | biome: human gut; feature: human-associated habitat; material: faeces | place: China | collected 2012
TCTAGCACGAACACTTGTTCGATGTGGATAACTTAAGTTATATTTCTTTCAAGCATAAAAGTTATTGTAAAATAAATCAAGTCATCATCAACGCTTACATTTGTTCTGATTTCAAAGTTAGTTTTATTTGCTACTGCTACAATTCTGCACTGTTTATTTATGTCTGTGTGTGAATATGTCACGCCGATTATTGTACCTTGAATACCTGAACTATAGGAATTACTCGTTGTAGTTAATTCCCTTAGTCCAACATCTGAAAGATTTATCATTGTAGTACCGTTGAAATAGCCGCGTAAGCTTATAATACTTGCATAGTCTCCTACTCTGCAAGCGCATGAATGTACTTGACTGTATTTTCCAATAGCTGTTGTTACGTCTGGTAAAGGTCTCCTTGCCGCGCTCATTTTTTTTGAATAATCTGTTAAAGAGTTGGAAATAAAAATATCGGTGTTTTCTCTTTTTTCAGCTTCATCATCAATTTTTTTGTTTAGTTTTGTATCTTCGTTTAACCTTACTTTTGCTTCATCGTAAAGCGCTTCATCAATTTTTACAGTTTTTTCAAGATCGGGGTCTTCCGTGGTACTCTTGGACACCGGAAACTTATAGTGTTCTGTCTCATAAATCAAATTTTCATCTGGATGATAGTCTCTTTTATACATATTATATACCCCCTACATTATTTTTGAACCAATCCGGCGTTGTGTTTGCTATTTGAGTTTTGCCGCCCTCATAGATGTAAAAACTGCAAGAATCCCCCTCACTTATATCTGCCCATGTTGGCACGGTTATTGTAAATGCTGTATTAGCGGTTGGTTTTGGTGGGAAAACGATAACCGCCGGAAAATAAGTGGCTTTTGTGTGATCTACAATACTAGCTCCGCCGAAAGATGGATTGCTCAAAAATGTAGAAAGATATGCATAGTTTGGGTCGTCTACAGTAAAAGAGTCAGTAATCAAAGTTCCTACATTTTTTCCGCCCTCAGTGCCTACTACATGCGCATTAAACGTAGTTGAGATTATAGCGCTGATAAATCTTATAGTGACTTCTGGATATATTAAATCTTGCCAATCCATCGCCCCTGTATTTCCTGCACCGGATTCGCTTCCGCTCGAGTGTACGACCACATGACCGTGCTTTTTTATTGGCACACTATTAACAAGGACATTAACATTTGTTGTGTCGCCTTGCACATTATTTATTTTTGTATTTAATTCGTTTATTTGATTATTGATTGTTTGCTGATAGTTATTCCATTCATTTTCAATTCTGGTTAAAAATTCTTCTGTTTTTTTGATTAACTGGTTAATTTGATTAACATAATTGCTAAACTGTTCATCCCAGTTGTCAATTTTTTGCGACCATTCACTCCATGTTTGCACCCACTGGTTCCACTGCGTTTTCCAACTGTTAAAAGTTGCTTCCCAACCGTTCCACGTGTCTACCATGCTATTCCACTCGCTGATAATCTGATTCAAAAGTTTCGTCGCATCTTCGATAAACTTTTTTTGCGCATCTGTAAGGTCATTGACTTGTTTAATAAGCTGATTAAGCATTGCGCTAATCCGGCATAATACCTCATAATACGAGAGCGCATCATCATAAACAAGTGGTTGAGTTTTTTGCAACCAAAACGCAAAGTCCGGAAAGTGTACGTTGTACAGACCGGAATTAACGTTAGGGTCAAACGGGTTAATTTTGTTCGCCATTTCTTTCTCCTCTCTATCGCATCCAATCAATAGATAAGCCTAAGTTTCCGCGGTTTCCGTATGCCGCCATATTAAAATCATTGCCATGCTCGGAAAAATCATCAAAAATTGACATAAACAATTCCTCACAATCTGCAATAATCGCATTATTAACGTTTACAATGTGCTCGCGGTACATAATAAGTTCGTTCATTTTACTGCCACGCCATCCTTTTTCTGTCCGATGGCTAGTGTCTACAACTGATGTATTACTCTTACCTGTGTTTTTCTCACTAACTGCGCGGCTGTCCTCTCCTGTGCTTTGACCTCTAGTCATGCCGGACGCATAGTCCGCACCGGAAAAATTAACTTGTGGGTTATCACTGTTAATACGTTGATCATTAGCGCTACTATTGTTAGTGTCGTTCATGGTTCTGTCTGCTTCTGACGTGTTGTTTCCGTTGCTTGTGTCAGTATCGTCAAACGTCATATTTGTATTTTCTAAAATTTGCGCCACGCTTAAATTACTGTCATACATTGCTTTGTATCTAGGCATGTTGCGCCTTAATGTATCATTAAGTTTAAGCTTAAAAAGACCAATCGTTTCAAAACCGATCTCACACATGTAAAAGTGTATTACAAACATACGTTCAAACTCTGTTTTACTGGATTCGTCATCATTGTACCACGGGAACGTAAAGTCAAAAAGCTTTGGTATACCTTTTTCGATCTTGTCATAAGTAGTAGCGTTTATGTCTTTCCAGTCCGTAAAGCTTTCAATGTAGTCTCTAATTCTGGTTGTATATGTCGCCATTTTCTCCGCCCCCTCTCTCAAGGTTTTCTTTTCTCTCAACGCCAAGTCCACTGCCGATGTAGCGCACATCAACACTAAGCCCAAAAAGGCGGTTAATCTGTTCACAAGCACGCTTGCGCACTCCGAGAAATGATTGGCGGTTAATGAGCGTCAAATCTGCATCTTGTTCAATTTCGCTCGTAATTAAACGCTCTTTTTTTGTGCCGTCAATGTTATTTATACCAAACTGTATGCAAAAGTCAGCAATTTCTTGCCGCATTGCTGTTGTTATGTCGCCGAAAACGTTCGGTGGGTTTAGGTTGAGCACTTTTATATTGTCAATGTTGCTTACGCCGTCTCTGACAGAAATAAAAGGTACAAAGTCATTATACTGTTTAAAAAGGTTTTTTGTGCTTAATCTCTGGTTATCGCTACCTGCAATAATAACAGGTGTTCTTTGTGCGTAAATGTTTAAATTTCTTGTCATTCTCATATTAGCCAAACTCTCCGCATACATCTGTACATAATCTACGCTAGGATAACCAATGGCACTATCCCAAACAATAACGCTGTTTGCTTTATTAAGAGTTTTAAAATACTGTTGCGCATATGCAAAACGCATGTTCGGTACGCCGTAAATATCTACAGTTCCGCCCATATTGGTTTTCATAACAGCATATTTTTCAAGCACATCATCCTCAAAAAACACTGCTTGCCCCCACCAAAAAAGATAATCTTCGATTACTCTCGGCGGAATTTCGTCCGGCAGTCCTAGCCACTCAAAGCGGTTCACAATCATTTCGTGTAGCATATTAAAATATCGTATATAATAATTGCGATACTGCGGCACGCTGAAATATTCTGCGTCTTTCGATTGATTTTTCATTCTTTACACTCCTTCTTAATTATTCGACAAGCCATAGTTTCCAATGTCGTTGGTGTGCCATATTGTCACACCGCGATCAAATATTGATCGTAAAACAACAAGGTAATCAAGGTCAATGTTACCGCTGATCGTGCAATTACGTGTTTTGACAAAATCCCATGCCGATCTATTGTTGATTGCGGGTTGTCCGATCTCTCCAATCTTGTACCCAAACATTGTAAAATAGTCGTCAATTTTGCGCGCATACTCTGCGCGAATTTGCATAGGATAATAGCTTATGTGATCGTTACCGATAATCTTACTAGCATTGCCGCTAGAAGTAGTTACATTTCCGCTTGGTTGTAAAAAATGATTAACTACCGATTTTATACCGTTTCCAATGACTTCCGACCAATCAGTGCTACTAAGTGTCGCAAGTGGGCTAGACTTAAAAGCATCACTCGCGGCTTGCCTTCCTGTTGCTATGGCGCTTCCCGCTCCACTTGCCGCCGCACCTAAAAATCCAAAGCCCGCACCGGATAATGCTTTTCCCACTCCGCTAAAAACTCCGGCGGCAGTATCAACACCATGCGATACAATGCTACCGCTACTCATTAAGGCACTAGCTCCGGCTGTGCTTGTCATCTGTGCAACATATGCTTTGTATGCATCTGTCATTATTGCGCATTTTGGATAGTCCGAAAAAGTAAGCATATCAGTATAATCCTGTGCAAAACCTTTATACTGGATTGGATAAGATACTAATAACGGGTTCGGTGTCATGGCTACTGTGTAGGTAAAACTGCAAGCATCACTGGAAAAGTATTCATATTTGTATTCAATGCCCGTACCATTATTGTTATTTCCGTATAAAAAATTATACGGATAACAAAATAACTTTTTGTTTTTTGGTACATATCCATCAATACTATCGTATTTTTTAGGTAAATTTAACTGTTTAAATTGTGTTTCTTCGGCGATAAAGCTTGTAGGCATCATAAACGCGTTTAAAATTCCGTCGATCGTACCGTTTGCGTTAGCGGCAATTAAAAATTCGTTTACGCCGTCTCCATTATCAAAAACGTTATAAGTGATGGCAGTATACACGCCATCTCTAAATTCGCCGCCGTTAAAATTTCCGCTCTCGTCAAAAGCGCTAGGGATAACAACGCTCATAATGTTTCGATCACTTAGTTCCGGTGCGTCATAATTCTGTTCTGTCTCCTGTTTAACAATATATTCGCCCGTTTCTAAGCCCTCTGGGAAAGTGTACTTGCCTATAACATCATCAGACTTTTTCACAATTTGCCGCTCTATATAACACTTATTAAGCACCATATCAAATTGGCAATTTGTCCATACGTCCATAATAAAATGCACGCGGCATGAATTAACAGACATTGGTTCGACATTTGTTATAAAGCCATACGCCCAGTCATCCATATATCCTACATTTTTAAATGCGATATAGTTAGCGCTGTCTGCGTACAACTCATTGACAGGCGCGGCAAAGTCCGCATAACCTCTTTTAACTGGCGCGGCATTGTCAGTGCTATATATTGCCTTGCTATCAACATATGCGAAAAGTTCTTCTCGGCTGTTAAAAAGTCGTACATGATTATAAGAAGAATCCCACGGAATACCGCGGCATATCCTCACTTGTGCAATAGGTGCAATTCCATCTACATTTTTTTGCATTGGCATTGGAATCATATTTTCCATGCTAACCTCATTTCTAGGGGAGCATCACGCCCCCCTTGTTGATCTAGTGATTAACTGTGACAGTTCCCGTACCGCTTACTGTAGTCTTGTACCTCGAAGTAGCTTTAACGGTAAGCGTTGCCGCTTTCTCGTCATTGGCAATATGCAAGATATTCGACCCCGGAATAAAACTTGTATACTGGCTTGTCGCGCCCTCTACGTCAAAATCGAGCATCTGCGGCGTGTACTGATCTGTGCCTGTTACTAAGGCTGTAACCTCAACATCAGTTCCCACATTTCCGGCGGTATCTGTAACGCTCACGGTTGTAAGTCCGACAGTATCCGTAGTAAAAACAATGCAAGGGAAAAACGGCGAATAAGAAAACATTTCCGACATTGTGTAAAAATAATTCCACGTAAGCGCCGCACCATTTCTTGAATCGGTCAGTGTCCGGAAATTCTCACGTACATTGAAAAATCTCATATCAAACAGCGCAAGCTTGATATTGGGGTCGTCAAACTTGTCAATGATAATTTTGCGGACATTGATGTCAACTTTATCCATATTAAAGGCTGTTGCAAGCACTTCAACATCTAACTCCGCGTCAATTTCCGGCGTAGTGATATAAAAGATTGTCTGATCGTTTGCGCAACTGTCTGCTCCGGCAATATTGTACTCGGGGTGGGGAAATTTCATCTGTCCGATGTAAGCCTTTACAAGCTTTGTCAGCTTTTTAGCATTTTCTGCACTTGCTGTAGGGTCTGCAACATTAACCGCGTAAAGCTGATCTGCCGCGCTTGCGCTCTCAATTAAGCGCTTCATGCAAAGGTATTCATCCCAGTTCGCCGCCGCAAAAAGTGACTGCACTTTTGCGTTAATCAAATCGCGCACACCATACTCCGACCTGAACGCTGTACGCAAATTGTCGAAAGTAACTGTAACCGCGTACTGGATAGCGGGTGTGATCTTGTGGTATGCCGCCATAACGCTTGACTGGTAGTAAGCATACAGTTCTGCAACGGTTGCGAACTGGTTAAACTGCTTACCTTTTGCCATGTTGATAAAAATTTCTTCTTCTGTACCGCCGTAACGCATCGGATCTCTCTTAAGCACTCCGAGCGGATTCTCAAAAAAGACTGTCTCGATTCTCTGCTCCATGATCTGCTCTACCAACGCATTTGCAAACGCATTTCTAAGCGGTACAATATTAAGCAAACTTTCGTAGATACTAGAGATGTTCTCCGCTGTTGCTTCGGGAATCCGGTTCTGATATTCCAGACTCTGCATAGATCTTACTGCATTTAAAATAGCTACGTTCGTAGCCGGAACTTTGTTACCCATTTTTTTCTCCTCTCTTACTCTGTACTGCCGTCAAAGTCAAGCATTTCCGGCGTCACATCTTCGACCACGCCAACATCGGCTTTCGGTTCTTCAATGTCTGCTTTCGGTGTTTCCTGCCCTGCTAACATTTCGCCAAAACGCGCAATGTACTTTTCGCGCAAGCCCTCATACCGTTCCTTGTAGCCGTCATCTGTTACATTTGCGCCGCTTCTGATGGATTCTGTAATCACATTGATTTCTTCGTCTAATTCTTCCGGCGCGTCAATCTTGCCTAAGATTGCTTTTAAAGCTTCATCTGCTGTCATTTTTTCTACCTTCCTCTCCCTAAAAATGGTTTTAAATAGTATATAAACGGTGTCTTTCTTGCACTTGGAATAGGTGCTACACCGTATATATTGATAGTACAATTTTGATAAATATTTGTATCACTTAAAATAAAGAAACGTATAACAACTCTCCGCAATGCTGTAACATTTACTTTGATATAGCAATAACCTCTTTCTTTTTTAACAAGTTCTGCACCATATGGTACATTAACTCCCCAATCATAATTTGATCTTACATTAAACCTAACAACAGTACCAACGTTTGCTCTCTGGCTATACGGTGTTACGTTAATTTCGGGGATGGGTGGCGCGGGTCTGTTTATACCAATCTGACATTGTGCAGTAACGTTCCTATCATCCACCAACCAAAAGTTTACAACGCTTGTAACTTGCGCACCGTTTGCGTTGCCGCTAACGATCAAAGCATTATCTTCTTTTGTCGCGGCTAAATACTGTCCAAGATTATAAGTCCATTCAGAGTTAGCATTAACTGTAATTCTAACGCTCCCCCCATCTACTATACTAGCACTAATAGGTTCTATAGTCAACACTTTTATTTCCGGCGGCAAGTTACCATGCATATCGTCGTAAACATCCATACTACAAGCAAAACGATAATCTTGGACATCTTGCCCCTGCAAGGTTGGATTTTCAAAGTTTTTAAGCACATATGTGCTCGCTGTGCGCATATCTGTAGCATTTCGTAAAACCTCAAGAGTGCTCGAAAATGATGTTTCTAGTTCGTAACTTAAATAATAAAGCGCTAATTCAATGCTACCTATACTACTATATCCACCGCTTTTCCATGCATCATAATAACCTGTCTTACGCGTGTAGTATGTCCATTGTGCCAACCCATAACCCTTATGCACTGTATCTCCGTCTAAACCGCTGTTTATAAATTGTTCGCGCGTTATAGTACCATTATCTACACTGTTAGTATAAATACGGCTTCTATTAAAAAAATTTGTACTATTATTATCGTTTTCGCACCTATAAGGCACAATTCCACTCTCCGCCCATAAGTTACCAAGCAACGCGGCTAAACCTATTTCGTTGTTGATTAAATTATATAAGCCGTTCCAAACTGCTCTAGTGTAACCATAATCACGATAATCAGATCGTCTACCCATCACATCAACCTCACACTAAGTATATCAAGCACAATATCTTTACATTTCAGATCTTTAAATCTTAACAATCCCAAGTCATAAGACCGTTTAAGATAATCATAAATAAAACTTTGGCTACTCAACATCAAAGTATCGGCGTTATGACTGCTCGCGTCAAACGTAAAGCGATATTTACAACTCTGATCGACAGTCCTATCAATATACACAATACCTTTTTCTGGGTACTCTCTGACTGCATAGCTATCTTTCCCACAAACGAGCGTAAAAATATAACGGCTGTTTCCGCTAACACTTTCCACAAAAGCGCTTGCATCACATAGATACACGCCATCCGCGCTACTTTTCTGATACTGGCTATTTTTAAACACCTTTGCAAATTTGCTTTCATTCATGGCGTTTTGCGCGTCCTTGTTAATAACAAATTGCGCAACCCATCCATGCCCCCGCAAAAAATTAGTGTTATCCCGTAGTCTTTTGTGTATGCCAAAATAAATAAAATACGGATTCAAAAGCGTTACATAATTCGCCATTAAATAAGTTGGTACTTCTCGTACCTGTTTCCCTTTACCTCTACAGATCGTTCTCAACGTACTCTCAAATTTTGTTATTTCATTTTTTAAATAGCCATTGTTTTCAAGTACAAATTCATCAAAAACAATCATAGCAACGTCTTTAAACATTGGGCTATATTTTTTAAGTTTATCAGTATTGTTGAAATATACCGCATATCCAAGTAATTTAGCATTATCATCTTTATCATGTAACATCATTGCACTGATTAGCCCTTTTACAATGCTTTTATTAGTCACAACTTTTCCATACTCTGGGTAAATATCCAGTACATCTTCATACATCTTTCCACTGCTCGAAATTTCGTCCTGTGTCCGATACAAAAAGACAACCTGTTTATCATTCTGTACATTTTTCAAACTTTCAATTAAAAGTGCCGTTGTCTTTCCGGCGCTACGGTTTCCAATAATCATTCTCAAAATTGGTTCATCATTATCTAAGTCTTTTATTTTTTTTATACTATCAAGATTATAAAAAGACATTACGTTTCCCCCTTTAAACTGAACTAGCGGGAATCGAACCCGCATTGACGGAGTTAAAATCCGTTGCCCTACCGTTAGACGATAGTCCATAGAAATGTTTCACGTGAAACATTTCTTATTTCTTAGGCGCTTTCTCCAAGATCTCTCTTATCTTTTCTGGCACTAAGCTTTTATTTATCCGGCTGACATTTTCCAAAATACTGCCGATTTCCATCAAAATAATATATACACAAATACTCTCAAGCACCGGAACGCTAAAGCCCATATCAAGAAAACTCTGTCCGTAGTCAATCAAAAACCCAACAGCCACAATGACGATTTCACCGAACTTGTTAAAAAGTCCGTCACGCATCACACTGCTGTTAAAATTACTGTTTTTAACTGCCATAACAATTCCCGTGATAAAATCAAGCACAATAAACAGCAATACAATTACAATACTCATTTTCTCCTCTTTTCTGCGGCGGTAGCAATTAACAGAATTACCGCCGCGTTAATAGTTTTAGAGTTTCGCGGTATCGGCTCGCACCAACCACGGCGCGGGGCACGGTTTTCCCCGTCGGTTTACGCCCACAAAAACCAATCCGGTACTACTCCACACACTCCAATTACTCGGACATAGGACATTTCGTAAGGAATTTAGGAGGAATTTAGTAATTGAAGTGTGTGCAATAGTACCATATAAAATTATGTTTTATGCCATGTACGGCAAGCCTTGCCGCTCCATGCCGGTTTTGCCGTACATGCCATAAATGTCATTCTTACGCCGTGCAATGCCGTGAATGGCATTGCACGATGATCTTATCTGTCAAACGGGTTGTACGGCGTAGCGGGAACAAGCTTAGAAATGTCGATACCTTTGAGATATGCACTCTGGTACTTCTTGCCCTTGTACTTGCCCTCAACAACCTTGAACGCGATTTCAACCACGGAATCCGTTCCGATCTCTTCCGCTTTGATCGCTGTTTCATCTTCCGGATTCTGCTCGACACCATCGAGATAGACGGGGAAGTCAAACTGGGTGTGTGCCTTTACAAGCTTTGTGCCGTCATCGGACGTTTTGACCGGACAGTCAATCTCTGTGTTCAGACCCGCTTTCTCGATCAGCTCTGCCGCGGCTTCATCTGTGATCTCTACCATAATGGAAAACTTTCCGTCATTGGAAAATGTGGAATAAACTCTACCTGTTGCGTATAACATAACTTTTTTCTCCTTTTCTGATTTGAATTTAATTATTGGTGTGCAATGTTGCAAGCATGTTTCACGTGAAACATTTAGAATGTTGCTCGCTTACATTCTTTACTTCTTTGACGCTTTGTAAGCGTCGTATTCCTCTGCCGTCATTGAGTTCTCGATGAACGTAGACAGCGGCATGAAGCGGGTTTCCTCTTTCCGGTCAACCTCGATCAGATTACCTTTTGCAATACCAAAAGACTCTAAAATCTCGTCTCTTTCCGCCGCTGTAGTAATCTCATGATCCCATTCTACAAGGTCTCCCATTTTAATGCCGTCTGTTGGCGATACCGTCATGATCTGGTATGTTACAGATTTTGGGATGGTTCTGGAAATTACCTTTTCCATTTTTGTTTCCTCTCTTTCTTTAAATAATGTAGCGAAACTGCGTGACTTGTTAGCTTGCCATCGTCAGACTGTAAGTAGCTATCTTTCCAGTGACGGGAGAGCGGGTCTCCCGTTTCGGCTTTATCTGAAAAATTCTGTTCTATGAAATTCCCTGTCTACAAAGAAATTAATATAACCAACGGCTTCCGCTTCTACTAAACGTCCAAGATCTTTGTTCGATCTTCTTGTAATTCTGATAACATCGTATACTTCCGTATATGGTTCTGGAAACGATGTATAAATCTTATCTAAGTAATAAGTGTGAGTCGAATTTGTGTAGCGCGTTTCGCTTTTTTCAACTGCGTATTTAAGATTGTACTGTGTTTCTGTTGAGATTCTTACCATTGTGTTTCCTCGCTTTCTTGTTTTCTTACATTTTATAGTGTCTACTGTTTAGGCTTTATTTAACAAAATTCAGCCCTTTTTGTCTTACTGTCTAAATATAATTTAATATATCCAACCGTTTCCTCTTCTACCATACGCCCAAGATCTTTGTTAGAAATTCTTGTGACGTGAAAGACAAAAGTATTATCTGTATCACGGTATATTTCTTTAAAGAAATAAGTGTGAGTCGTGTTTTTATAGTAGTTACTATATCTTTCTACCGCTCTCATTAAATTATATTGTGTTTTTGCTGATATTCTTACCATTGTTGTTTCCTCACTTTCTTGTTTGTGCGTTACTTAGCATTATTAGACGCAAGGTTGCAAGCCTTGTACGTTACGCCCATTAGGGCGTTTCGGCTATTCTTGTTCTCTTAAAAATAATGAGTTTTTATAAAAACTTAAAACCTCAAATTTTTCATATTTATAAATTATGTCTAACGCCTGTCCAGAATCCCATTTAGTATCGCCTAAATGATTGTAGCTAATAGTTAATTCTGTTTTTGTATCCCATTCTGCGTTCGCTGTAAATAAATCAAATAATGTCATGTTGTTTCCTCGCTTTCTTGTTTGGTTGTTTTGTATGTTCCTTACATTATCTATTATACGCTTATTGCCGGAAATGTCAAGAATTTTTTTCTAAATTTTTAAATTTTCTTTTAAACAATTTAGAATTGTTTCTTTTATCTCAAGGTTAGCATCTATAACTTCTGGGGTTGCTAATCCAAGTCCTTCTAATAAATTACATAACCATAGTCCGTTATAAATCATGTGCAAACTAATTTTATCATCAACCACCATTTTCAACACTGCATACACAGCTTCTTCTTTGCTTATTTTCATACAATAGTCCTCACTTTCTTGTGCTTTTTGTTTGTTATCCTTACACTATGTATTATATACCCATGTATCATATGTGTCAAGCATTATTCGCAATTATCTATAAAATTTCTGCCTATGATTTCTGAATATTCATCCGTAATACCTAGAGTATAAGTTGTGTCTACAATCGCAATGTTTGACGCTGTTGTAAATGTTGATTCTTTACCTATATAATCTGTTATTGTTATCGAATGTATGTTCGATTCATTAAAATAAGACACGGTGCGTCCAGAATCAGTAAATAACTTTCCTATTTTAAAATCGGCAATTCCGTTTCCGCGCTCTAACTCTGCCGCACCTTTTTGCTTCGATAATCCAGATACTGTTACGTGTAAAACATCTTTTCTTATTTCTCCTGTTTTTTTATCTTTGTCATCAGATATATACGCGTACTTTTTAGCTCCAAGCGTTTTAAACTTTTTATAAAAGCCATCATCATCCCAAACACCTAAATAATAACGAGTTGTAGTGCCATCCTCATTTTGACGATCTGCATAATTACGATAACGTTGATACTTTGTTAATAAGTAATCATTCCGATCTTTAAAGCTTTGTAAATGCTTTTTATTTATAAATTTAACACTATCTGTGTCAGCGTAAACAAAATCCCACCCCACCGCGTCAATCATCTTTTGTAGTTCCCATCTAGCATTAGCTGTAATATATACACCCCATTGATAGAGTAAAAAAGAGTTCTTTGATGTAAAGTACTGCGCTATTGATTCTATTAAATCCGGCGTAACCTTAGTCCATTCTCCGTTATCGTAAACTATTTCATTATGACAGATGTCAGTTACCATAGTACCAAAAACAGAATTTAAGCTGTTTTTGCTTTTCATATACTCGTATTCTTTCCCCGCTACATCTTTAAGTTGAGTCTTTTTGTCGTAAAACTCTAACATCGTGCTAACTATTGGTGCAGGCAGATAATCTTTTTTCGCCATATATCCACATAACCACTCTATATCTTCAAAATGGTACTGATTGCATATAATGATAAAGTCTAGTTCGGTGCAAGCATACGTTACCCAATCAGCCGATAACACGCGCCCGTTGTCGTTTATATAATCTTTGCTAAAAGATGTACAATGCGCAAAATCAATATATGGCACTGTAACATCGTCATGTACTGCTATAGTTTTAAATGTTACTTGCATAATGATAGCGTTTTGTTTTTTGTTACAATCAGATAATAATTGTGTAAAGTTTTTTGGTGTATACTCTATAAACGGTGTCATAGGGTATAAATCCGAGCATATACATGATGGATAACTTGACACTCTATCCATACTGTAAACGCTGTCTATTATTGCATCAGCATAATATCTACTAGCGTGAGTATTTCCACCGCGAAAAGCTTTTCGCAATAGTGTATATACTTCCGGTGTAGGCATTAGACTTTCAAATAATTCTCTGTAATTTTTGTCCGCTCTGCAAGCTTTGCGCATTTCACGACGCACATATCCTGTCGAGGTCAAAGGTATTGTTGCTAACGTATCATTATAATCATCCATTTTTGATAAGATGCATTCCTCTAGTCCTTTTACATCGTTATAATCGTATGCTAACTCTGTTTCTGTTTGCGGAGTATCTGGTGTCCGCACCTTTTTATAATCATATGTATCTTGCAACTTATAATGTACACAAAATTTTGAATTTTCACAAAATTTTGCTAAACTCATGTTTGATAAAAAATAACTACACCTAAATTCAAAATGCGGAAATGTTTCACGTGAAACATTCAATTTGTTTATTGTCTTTAAATAATCGGACTTTAGACAAGCGTTAAATTTGATAACCTTGTGCGATTCACGCGCAAAAAGTGATTCTATATATAAAAAATCCTTTACAAACATAAATTCATAAGCTAAATTATGTACATAAATGACTAATTGTTTTGACGCTGATAATTCTAGGTATTCTCCTAGTTTACTTAAAAACATACTGAATTCTTCCCACCGTCTACCAAAACAAACATTCCCTTTGTAACAAAACTGCCAATGATACATAAATGCATAAGGTTTTTCACTGTTTATTGTTGTAGATTCTATATCAAATGTTGCAGGGCTATCTATATAAGCAATAGCCCTTTTGCCTTTTTTTCTAACTGTAGTATAATTCCAATTTATTACGTTGTATGGATAATCGTATACTGTATAAACTGTTTCATTTTTTGTATATTCTTTCCCGTTTTTTGTATAAAATGTTTGTATTACCATAAACTTCTACCTTTTACATATGTATGCATTGCCGAGTTATATTCCTGTAGTTCTAACTTTATTTCATTAGCTGATTTACCCTCTTTGTATAACAGATCGTATATTTCTATGATGTCTTCTGATGGATTGCGCATTTTTAAGCTTTTATACTCTTGAGAGTGTAAAAAAGCGTAGAAATCTTGATCGTTTAGCAAATCTTCCGATATTCCTAAGTTTCTAAGTGCTTGTGTTCTTTCTTGCCTTATTTCTCTTATCCCTGTCAATGTATGACTTCTTGCTGTCACAAATCGCACTAACTTCAAATATGCACGCTGATTATACTTATCTGGGTTCCATTCATCCCTTTTACCTAGTACATTCAGTACACTTTCTTTCTTATATCCAGCTTTTTCAATCCGCGCTTTTTGCTTGTTAGCAAGCGGCGCTAACTTTTTGTACATGTCGCGCCGCTCTTTTCCACGCAAAGATAAGAGATAATCTTTGTTATACATTGCGCAAATGCTCGGATGCAAACGCCCAAGCTATGCGTTCGTCAATAATTTTTATAGCCCTGTCTAAGTCAAAATCGTATCTCTCGATAACTACTGTCACTAATTTTACCGTTTTGTAATTAACGCAAACGGCAAATGTTAAGCCTATAGACCCGTCATCATAAGGGCAAATGCTGTCTAGTAATACATTTTCCCATTTTGTGCGCACTCTATAAGCAATAGCTTTTTCCTTATACTCTTGTAATTTTGTCATAATTATCCCTCCGTTATAATAGCTTTAAATCCGGCACTTTCAAGCGCTACTAACAAATTATGTGCATTTTCGATATTGTGAAAAGCTCCTTTTTGATCGAGCACAGATACACGATAGATCTTAGATTCATCAATCTTTTCGCTTGACACGTCCAATTCATCATTCTTAGCTTCCTCCTCTGCTCTCGGTTCGCATATACACCGTGTTCCTGTGATGCCGTAAACGATTGCTGCTGCCATTTCATGCGGATTGTAAAAAACAATATCTTTTTTCGAATTGACAAAACAACATTCGATAAGCATCGCGGGCGCTTTTGTCCGGCGTAAAAAGCCTAGCTTCTTGTTGGTTTTTATGCCCCTGTTCTTAAACCCCAACGAACAAATCGCATTAAGCACATTGCCAGCGTAAACACTTGCTTTCGAGTTCTCGTCATAAATATATACCTCTGTTCCATTAGCTTCTGAATTGGCGGCAGAATTAAAGTGGATTGAAATATCTAAATCAACCTTGTGTTCGTTGCATTTATTGATAATACGGGTTAAAACATTAGTTTGAGATATTCCGTCTTCCACCGTGCAATCATAGACTGTGTGACCCATTCTGCGCAACTCGTCAACCACAAGTTCTTTTACACGCCTATTCTCGATAGATTCAGAGATAAGCCCTACAGCACCGCAAGCTACTTTTCCGTGCGGGTTATGACCCGCGTGTACATTGATTACCATTTTATTTTCCTCTCTTTCTGATAGACTATTCCTATCTATAATCCATTTTAAACCTACTATATAAAATTGTCAACCAGAACTTTTGTTCATGTATGAGTTATCCACATCGAACAAGTGTTCGTGCTAGG
>OGZA01001514.1_pt1 | contig 15485 bp, 8 predicted proteins | sample 1576591 | NCBI WGS metagenome assembly OGZA01 (sample SAMEA3541565, study PRJEB24748) | human gut metagenome | biome: human gut; feature: human-associated habitat; material: faeces | place: China | collected 2012
AACATTAGGGTAAGAATCGTTTGACAGATTCTAAGATTAACTTGCTTCATGCATTTAATAAATTAAAGTTAACAATATTAATTACCTATATATATTATTCGAAAAATAATTTTCGTACTTTCGCTTTCTAACGTCTTTCAAGTACCTAAAGCATGACGCAACAAAAATATGCTTTATTACTTTAGTAAAGTATAAAGAGAGTGTAAAATGTGGAAAACGAACAGTGCAAACGATTGCATGCGGTTGCACAAGATAGAAAAATCACTTGATATATCATAATACAGCGCTTCTCTCCACTCTACATGTGGCATTCTTGCACATAACATATATGTTTATTCTGCTGAAGTACAGAGATTTTCACCGCCTAACGACCGTTAGGCGATTTGTTGATGGCCGTTGGCAGATCGCTTTACGGCCGTCAACAAATCGCTTTACGACCGTTAAGTACTACACAACATCAAGACAAAACAAAAGAAACACAAAGCTTTTACTGAAGAAATGCCATGCATGTATAAACCAAGCAACATACTTTCAGGATATGAATAACGTGTCTGCACAATATTAATATGCCATTAACACGATATTAACAAAATGGCCGACATGATATTAACTTGTTACATTACAACAAGTTAACATCATATCGGCCCTAAAAACAGAGGTGGAAGCAAAATTTGCTTCCACCTTTTTCTGTTGCTTCCACCGCACCTCAAACACCGATGAACAAAGGGTTACAGAGCAGGTGTGGTAGAGTGGAAGCAAATAGTGCTATTTATTTCTCTGAAGTATAAAGTACCAGCTTTCCGGACTTCAATCCTTTAGCCCTTGCCTCAAACACAATCTCACCGGCTTGCTCGCCACTCTGCACAATAGCCGTCAGCTGACCGCTGAAAGCCGGCATCTTGGGCAGATGGAACAAATCGAGGCTGGTAGCATCTCCATTGGCAGCAGCGCGATATTTTCCGGCACCCTTCACCGAGAAGTTTACCATGCGGCTGTCTGCCGGACAAAGGTTACCGTCCTTATCCACGACACGGACTGTGATATATGCCAGGTCCTTACCATCGGCAGACAAGTGGGTGCGGTCGGCAACCAGCTCCAGATGATGGGGCTTGCCAGCGGTACGAATCACCTTTTCTTCTGCAGGATTGCCGGAAACATCATAAGCCACCACTTTCACTTCGCCCGGTTCATAAGGAACATCCATCCACATCAAGCGATAGCGACGCTGCAAAGCAAGGGAGTCCTGACCTTCCAAAGCACGGCTTTCATCAGCAGTAAGTTTCCGCTGTTTGCCATAACTCTTTCCGTTGACGAACAGTTCGGCACTGGGATAGCTGGTGTAAACAAAAACCGGAGTATTCTCCCCTTCCCTGCCCGGCCACGTCCAGTGCGGAAGGACATGCAAGGTATTTGCCTGCTTGTTCCATAGGCTGCGGTACAGATAGAAACGGTCTTTGGGGAGACTTGCCAAGTCTATGATACCGAAAACGGAGCTGTGGCTGGGCCAGGAATCCGTACTATAAGGAGAAGGCTCACCCAAATAATCAAAGCCCGTCCAGACGAACTGTCCGATTGTCCAGTCATAATCATCAGCCAAAGCAAAATCCTCATCGGGAAGATTCGACCAGGAACAACACTCCACATCATAACCGGAGCACTGATGGTCATCATACATCACACTGGCACCCTTCTGTACGGGAAATTTATAGACACCACGAGAACTTACAGTGGAAGCCGTCTCCGAACCGAGCACAATATTCTGTGGAAGAGTCTCATAAGACTCCACATAACGGTGAGCCCGATAATTAAGACCGGGTACATCAATCATTGCCGCAAACCCGTTGGCAAGCACGCAAGTTACCTGGTCCATACCGCAAGTAACGGGGCGTGTAGGGTCTTCGCGATGGCAAATATCCTGCAGGAAAGAAGCCACTTTGTAGCCCTCGGGACTACATTGGGTAGGAACCTCATTTCCTATACTCCACATTACCACACAAGGATTGTTCCGATACTGATGCAGCATGTTTACTATATCCTTTTCTGCCCATTCGTTGAAATAGCGGTGATAACCATTCTCACATTTGGCAATATCCCATTCATCGAAAGGTTCCAACATCATCATAAAGCCCATCTCGTCACAGAGTTCCACCAATTCGGGTGTAGGCATATTGTGGGAGGTACGGACTGCATCACATCCCATATCCTTCAATAATGTCAACTGACGGCGAAGAGCAGCCACATTGACAGCCGCACCCAACGGGCCCAAATCGTGGTGATTGCATACCCCCTGGAATTTACGGTGCTTACCATTCAGGAAGAATCCCTTATCAGCTATAATCTCAATGCTGCGGATACCAAAACGCGTGGTATATTCGTCAGTCTGTTTGCCATCTACATAAATCTTAGATACTGCCTTATATAAATAAGGTGTCTCAGGGGACCACAGAGACGGAGCATTTATCAGAAAATTCTGCTCAAATGGCTGTCCGTGATTAATTTTCCGGCTATTATCCTTACGGGCTACTATCTTACCGTCCGGCGCAATAATATCAGTAGAAATACGAACATCCGCATCACCGGCATTCCGTATTGTAGTACGCAGACGCACGGAAGCGTATTCAGCAGAAACATGCGGTGTGGTGAGCTGTGTACCCCAAACCGGAACATGGACACGTTCCGTAGTAACCAGGCGGACATTGCGATACAATCCCGCCCCCGGATACCAACGGGAGGACTGGGGTCTGTTTTCCAGACGGACAGCCAGCACATTGTTTTTACCGTCGGCATTCAGCAAACCGGTAACATCGCAATGAAAAGAGTTATACCCGAAAGGCCAGAAACAAGCTTCTTTCCCATTGACATAGACCCGAGCCTCACTCATAGCACCATCGAAAACCAGAGTGACCTGCTTGTCTGCAGAAGCATCAAAAGCCGTACGATACCAACCGACACCCACATAAGGCAACCCTCCGGTACGCCCGGTCTTTACGGAAGCTTGTTTTTCAAGGTCTTGCGTAACCGCTACCTCCTGCAAATCGTTGTTGCGGTCGAACGGACCAAAGATGGCCCAATCATGAGGAATGGTCACTGTTTCCCACTTACTGTCGTCTAAATTTGTTTGTGTTGCTTCGGGAACATCTCCCTTGGTGAACTTCCAGTTCTTTTCCAACAATGCTTCTGTACGCTGCGCCATTGCCGCCAAGGCAAAAAAAGCGCAGCAGGAAAAGATAAGTATTGTCTTTCTCATTCTTCTTTAAAAGATTTTGTTAATATAATTATTTAAAAGCATCCATTATCACAGTGGGGCGGCCGTCTTCAGTGAATGCCCCCAGCCGATATTGGTTCGGCCTGCATTCCGGTTCCCAGTAGAACACGCCCTTGCAGCGTCCGCCGGTATTCTCCTTGCACTCTTTCAGGATACGTGCCAGTTGGCGTTTCCCTTCTGCCAGCACGGAAGCACTTGCCAGATTCCCTTTGTCGTCGGCACACTCCATGCCGGTTTCCACAACCATCACGTCACAGTTGTATTTCCGGGCTACACTATTAATATTGGCAATACACTCGGTGATAGTTCTATCAGCTGTATATTCCTTGTGCTCGAGCATCGTCCAGTAAGGATAGAGCGACATGCCTATCATATCCCACTTACCGCCATTGGCTCTCAGTTCATCAAAGAACCAGGTATACAATTCGTTGTCATATCCATTGTCCAGATGGACGATGACAATGGCATCGTCGAAGACGGACTTTACCGCATCGTATCCTACATTGATAAAAGCAGCCAGGTTGGCAAAGTTCTCACGGTATTTCACTTCCTCGGAAGTGCTGTTGGAACCCTTTACATCACATTCCCTCACATCATAGGACGCACCACTCAATGCAGCATCTTCATCCCAGAGCATCCCCGAACGGATTTCATTACCTACCTGAACCCACTTGGGAGTAACTCCTGCCGCTTTCAGCGCATTAAGTACATCGGCAGTATGACCGGCGACGGCTTTCTTCAAGTCGGCCAAGTTCAGTCCTTTCCATGCAGCAGGCTTATGCTGCTGTCCAGGGTCGGCCCACCAGTCACTGTAATGGAAGTCTACCATTACGTCCATGCCCAGCTCTGCGGCACGCTTGGCTTTCGTCACCAAATCGGCCGTATTGCACCAGTTATCGTGTTCTTTGGGGTCGACCCATACTCTGAGTCGAACCGCATTCAGGCCCAAATCCTTCATCAGCTGGAAACAATCGGTCTCCACACCGGAGGTATTGTAAAATTTCATACCCTTATGTTCCATCTCCGTCACCCAACTGATGTCGGCACCTTTAGCAAAGTCTGTAGCCAGAGGTTCCTCCTTATCGGGAAGTCCACCAGCATTGGGGTCTGTCTCATTATTGCTGCTGCATGCAAATACTGCAAAGGCAATACAAAAAAAGAAAGTCAAAAACTTCATGTGTTTCATGGCGTTATCATCATTAATTGCGTACTGCAAATATAAGCATTTAGGGAATATAGAACTATATATCACCTTAATTTGTCAAAATACGGGTATCTGCAATCGTTTGCACAAACTTACAACCCGATAAACCTCAACGAATAAGCCCAATTTACCATATTACGTTATTTTTGCAATCGGATTAGGGAAGTTTACCTTATCTTTGTCCTCAAAACTATACCATGAATAAACCGCAGATTACCATCAAGGATATTGCCCGGGCGCTGAATGTCTCCCCTTCTACCGTGTCAAGAGCGCTGAAAGACAATCCGGACATCAGCAAGGAAACTCGTGATCTTGTCCATGCCTATGCGCGCGAACATAGCTATAAGCCCAATGTACTGGCTGTAAACCTCCGCGCAAGCCGCAGCAATACCATCGGCGTCATCGTTCCCCAACTGGTACACCACTTCTTTTCCTGCGTATTGAGTGGAATTGAGAAAGCAGCGGCGGATGCCGGATATAATATCATAGTGGCGCAGAGCAGCGAATCGTACGAGCAGGAAGTGAAGATTGTGCATTCTTTCCTTGCCGCCCGTGTCTGCGGAGTCATCGCTTCACTTGCCAAGGACACTTCCCAATACGACCATTACCAGGAGCTGCTGAACAACGATATTCCCATTGTCTTTTACGACCGTATATGTACGGGGCTGAAAACCGAGCGAGTGGTGGTGGACGACTATGCCGGCTCCTTTGCAGCCGTGGAATACATGATACAGACCGGATGCAAGCGTATCCTTTTCTATGGTGCGGCTCCCCACCTAGAGATTACCAAGAATCGCCGGAACGGCTACCTGGATGCCATGAAGAAGTATAAAATTCCGGTGGACGACAGCATGATTCTGTTGTGCGACACCCGTGAACGCGCCATCTCCATCACTCCCGACCTGCTGGAAAGCGAAAACCGCCCTGACGGTTTCTTTGCCATCAACGACGAGACAGCTTCGGGCATACTGTATGCCTGCAAACTGGTCGGCGTAAAAGTTCCCGATGAAGTATCCATCTGCGGATTCACCGACGGAGCCATTGCCCAAAGCACCGACCCAAAGCTGACTACTGTGGAGCAACATGGCGAGGAAGTAGGTAAAAGCGCTTTCAGCATTCTGACCGGAAAGCTGGAGGGAGAAGAGAAAAGCAACAACAAGATAGTACGTACCAATCTGGTGATAAGAGGAACAACGAAATAATAAAACATATTGAACCATCATGAAAGTAAAACCCGATTTAAGTTTCTGGAAGCTGTGGAACATCAGCTTTGGTTTTTTCGGCGTGCAGATTGCATATGCTTTGCAGAGTGCAAACATCAGCCGTATCTTTTCCACTTTGGGTGCAGACCCGCATAATTTGAGTTATTTCTGGATATTACCGCCGTTGGCAGGTATCATTGTACAACCCATCGTGGGAGCCGCCAGTGACAAGACCTGGACACGCTTCGGGCGGCGCATCCCTTATCTGTTTATAGGTTCGTTGGTGGCCGTACTCGTCATGTGCCTGCTACCCAATGCCGGAAGCTTCGGCATGGCAGTAAGTACAGCCATGATTTTCGGACTGGTATCGCTGATGTTCCTCGACACCTCCATCAATATGGCCATGCAACCCTTCAAAATGATGGTGGGCGACATGGTGAATGAGAAACAAAAAGGACTCGCCTACTCCATCCAGAGTTTTCTATGCAATGCAGGTAGCCTGGTGGGTTATCTCTTCCCGTTCATCTTTGCATGGATTGGCATCAGCAATACAGCTCCCCAAGGAGTAATCCCCGACTCGGTGATTTACTCATTCTACATCGGAGCGGCCATCCTTATCTTCTGCGTCATCTACACTTCGGTCAAAGTAAAAGAGATGCCGCCTGCCGAATATGCAGAGTATCACGGCATCACCGAAGAAGAGGAACATGAAAAGACCAACATGCTGAAGCTGCTCATCAACGCTCCGAAAGCATTCTGGACTATCGGACTGGTACAGTTCTTCTGCTGGTTTGCTTTTATGTTCATGTGGACCTATACCAACGGCAGCATCGCTGCCAATGCTTTTGATGCTCCTACAGTAGAGCACCTGGTAGATGGTGTCACCAAAGTGGTACTCGACACCAAGAGCCTGCAATATCAGAATGCCGCCGACTGGGTAGGCGTACTGTTTGCCGTACAAGCCATCGGCTCTGTGCTTTGGGCCATCTGCATACCGATGTTCAAGGACCGTCGCCGGGTCTACTCACTCAGCCTTGTTCTGGGAGGTATAGGTTTCATTTCCACCTACTTCATACACGACCCTTATATGCTCTTCATTTCCTTCTTGCTGATAGGTTGTGCATGGGCTGCCATGCTGGCACTGCCGTTCACCATCCTGACCAACGCACTGAGCGGAGGACACATGGGTACTTATCTGGGACTTTTCAACGGTACTATCTGTATCCCGCAGATTATAGCAGCTGCTTTGGGCGGCACCATCCTTGCCTTGTTTACTCCCCAAGGAGGACTGCCTCCTGAAATCAATATGCTTGTGCTGGCAGGAATCATGCTGATAATCGGCGCCGCCTGCGTATACCTCATCAAAGAGAACCAAGGAGAAAAAAGCAAGTAAGCACACGCCTCCGAAACATAACACACAAAGAACCGAGACCGGCACACCGTACAAAGGACAGCCGTTATCTTTGTAATAAAGACATGAATCATACCGTATGATTACCATAATCATATCGTATGATTCATGCTTTCATACCGTATGATTGTTACCTCTTCTTCTGACCGTACATAGCATCTGTTATTGACGAGCCTACCAGCCCTCCGGCAAGAAAGCAGGTAAAAAAAAGCCTACCGCACGTTTGTTTTTTTCCTTTCCATTTCTTCTTTATTTCCGCATATTGCTTAACTTTACGGCGATAACTACAGAAAACACGTCGCCATGAAGAAATACCTCAAGACCGATGAATGGAACATCATCGAAGACCAATTCCACCCCGACCGTCAACGGATGTCGGAAAGTATATTCAGTCTCGGAAACGGACGTTTCGGGCAACGGGGGTATTTTGAGGAGCCTTACAGCAGTGACAGTTACCGTGGTTCATTTGTGGCCGGCATCACTTTCCTGGACAAAACCCGCGTAGGATGGTGGAAAAACGGATTTCCCCCATATTACACCCGTATACCCAAGGCTGCTGACTGGAGCCGCATCAACCTGCGCCTCATCGATGAGGAACTCGATTTGGCAGGCTGGGATGTCGACAGCTTCAACCGCCGCCTGGATATGAAGGAAGGTATCTTCTACCGGGACATGGAGGTGACGTCTCCTCGCGGAAACCAGCTCCGCATCCATGTAGAGCATATCACAAATATGGCAAGACCCAACCTCTGTCTCATCAAGTACAGCGTGTCTTCCATCAACTATACCGGCAGAATCTCACTCGTGCCCATCCTTGACGGGAATATAGTAGACGATGCCGATCTGCCAAACCTGAAAATATGGAACATACTGCGTTCCGGTTCTACCAGCAGCTGTGCCTATCTCTGGACACAGACCCGCCGGGAAGATGCACAAGTGTGCTACGCCATGACTTACCAATTCTTCAAAAACAACAAGGAAACCACTGCCAACCTCATACGGATAGAAAAGGAAAAGCAGACCGGTTTCAGCGTAGGTGCCGACGTGAAACCCGGAGACAACGTGACACTCATCAAATACACCGCCATTGCTTCTTCTCTCTACCACGAACGGAGTGAATTGGTGGAACACTCCGTGGCCGAGGCACGCGAAGCCAAGAGCATAGGCTGGAATACGCTGGTAGAAGAGCATCGAAGGGCCTGGCAGGAAATCTGGGACGAAACGGATGTCGTCATCGAAGGGGATCCGGAAGCGCAACAAGGTATCCGGTACAACATATTCCAGCTGTATCAGACTTACCGGGGAGATGACCCGCGCCTGAACATCGGCCCCAAAGGATTCACCGGAGAAAAATATGGCGGAAATACTTATTGGAACACGGAACTGTGTTGTGTACCGTTTTTTCTGCTCTCCACTCCCAAAGAGATTGCAAAGAACTTGCTGGCATATCGGTACAACCAGCTTCCCAAAGCCATCGAAAACGCCCGTAAACTGGGTTTCAAGGACGGTGCAGCGTTGTTTCCGCAGGTAACCAACAACGGAGAGGAATGCCACAGCGAATGGGAAATAACCTTCGAGGAAATCCATCGCAACAATATCATTGTTTATGCCATCGTTCAGCATGCAGCGCTGACGGGCAATATGGACTATATCGCTAAATATGGCCTGGAAGTAATGATTGCCGTCAGCCGTTTCTGGAGCCAACGGGTATCCTTCTCCCAACCCAAACAGAAATATGTCATACTGGGGGTTACCGGCCCGGATGAATACGAAAACAATGTGGACAACAACTGGTACACTAACTATTCCTGTATACAGTGCCTCAAGATGACCCTCCGTTTTCTGGAAATGGTGGCACAGCAATATCCGGATGAATATGCCCACATACGCCGCATCACCAATCTCGACCAAGTGAAGGAAAGTGCCCGGTGGAGAGACATCATCGAACACATGTATCTGCCGGAAGACAAGGAACGGGGTATTTTTATCCAAAATGACGGCTATATGGATAAAGTACTGGAAAGTACAGATAACATTCCTGCCGAAGAACGCCCCATCAACCAACATTGGTCATGGGACCGCATTCTGCGCTCTTGCTACATCAAGCAAAGCGACGTGTTGCTCGGACTTTACCTTTATTATTTCTATTTCGACACGGAAACCGTCCGCCGCAATTTCGAGTTCTATGAGCCGATGACCGTACACGAATCCTCCCTTTCTCCCCACATCCATTCCATCCTGGCTGCACGCATCGGCAAAGTGGAAAAAGCTTACCAGCTTTTCCTGCATGCCACGCGGCTTGACCTGGACGACTACAACAACGAAGCGGACCAAGGTCTGCACATAACCAGTATGCCCGGCAGCTGGCTGGCCATTGTACGCGGATTTGCAGGTATGCAGGTGCTGAAGGAGACGTTGTGTTTCTCCCCTGTCATACCGCAAAAATGGGACAGCTATTCATTCAAGGTGAATTATCTGAAAAACACACTTCACATACGGGTAGGAAAAGAAATCGAAATCTCGCTTACAGCAGGCAGCAAAGTGGACATACAAGTCTACGGACACCCATATACGCTGGAACGGGGGACGGAATTGAAAATTAATATGCCAATGTGCCAATGACCTGCGGCGTGATAGCGCAGCATAAACATTGCGCAGCCAATTAGCACATTGGCACATTAAATCATCATTTATCCTATAACCGGGAGAACATTTGGTTGTTTTCCCGGTTTTATGTTTTTATATATACCTGAACGAATAACTATATACTTGTTTACCAATGAAAAAAATGTTTCTTTTCGCCCTGGTCACGACGTTGCTCATCACGTCGTGCGGGCAAAAACAAAAGGGTAGCAATACCCTTATCCGACCGGTGAAGACTGCGCAAGTCAGTTCACAGTCGGTTATCCGCAAAGACTTCTCCGGAATAGTGGAAGCCGTGGAATATGTGAGACTTGCCTTCCGCGTCAGCGGACAAATCATCAGCCTCCCGGTTGTAGAGGGACAGCGGGTAAAAAAGGGGCAACTGATTGCCGCCATCGACCCACGCGACATCTCCCTGCAATATGCAGCCGACAAGGCTGCCTACGAAACAGCTGCCGCACAAGTGGAACGTAACAAACGGCTGCTTGGCCGCCAGGCTATCTCCGTGCAGGAATACGAAATCAGCGTAGCCAACTATCAGAAAGCAAAATCCACTTACGAGTTGTCCGGCAACAATATGCGGGATACGCGGCTGACAGCCCCTTTCGAGGGTTCCATCGAAAAACGGCTGGTAGAGAACTATCAGCGTGTCAATGCAGGAGAAGGGGTTGTACAGCTGGTAAATACACAGAAGCTACGAATCAAGTTCACCGTACCGGATGATTATCTCTATCTGCTCCGTGCCAAGGACGTAAAGTTCAAGGTGGTGTTCGACAGTTACCCTGCAGAGGCTTTCGATGCCAGACTGGAAGAGTATCTTGACATCTCCACAGCAGGGACGGGTATTCCGGTGACAATAACAATTGACGACCCGCACTTTGACCGTACACGTTATGACGTAAAACCGGGATTCACATGCAAAATAAAGCTGGCATCGGATGTCGCTCCCTTTCTGGAAGAAAAGCTGATGAATGTACCGTTAAGCGCCGTATTTGGCGACAGTGAAAACCGGAAAACGTATGTATGGGTGGTGGAAGGTAATAAAGTCAGTCGCCGCGAAGTGACCGTTTATTCTCCAACGGGAGAGGCAAACCTGCTTATTTCTAAAGGGTTGGAACCGGGAGAAACCGTTGTGACGGCCGGAGTATACCAGCTGACAGAAGGAGAAGCAATAAAGGTACTAATGTGATTAATCACATTGGCACATTACATTCCCCATTTATCTAAAAAATATTCATTATGAATCTAGCCCAATATTCATTAGACAACACGAAGATAGTCTACTTCTTTCTGGCTGTGCTGCTTATCGGCGGTATACTGTCATTCGGCAGGTTGGGAAAGAAGGAAGACGCACCTTTCGTCATCAAGTCGGCAGTCATCATGACACGCTACCCGGGAGCGGAGCCGGCAGAAGTGGAACGGCTCGTCACCGAACCCATCTCCCGAGAAATACAGTCGATGAGCGGCGTCTACAAGATAAAGTCAGAGTCCATGTACGGACTCTCCAAGATAACCTTCGAACTGCAACCGTCACTCTCTGCCGCATCCATTCCGCAGAAGTGGGACGAACTGCGGCGTAAAGTGCTCAACATACAGCCCCAACTGCCCGCAGGCTCTTCTGTACCGACCGTCTCGGATGATTTTGGAGACGTTTTCGGCATCTATTACGGCCTGGTGGGTGACGACGGTTTCTCTTATGAAGAAATGAGAAACTGGGCGGAACGAATCAAGACACAAGTCATCACGGCAGACGGTGTGATGAAGGTAGCCCTTTTCGGTACACAGACAGAGGTCATCCATATATTCATCTCCGTAAACAAGCTGGCAGGAATGGGTATCGACCCCAAGCAGCTGGCCAGCCTGCTACAATCGCAGAACCAGATTATCAATACGGGTGAAATCAGCGCCGGAGAACAACAGTTACGCATTGTGGCCAACGGTACCTACACGACTGTCGATGATATCCGCAACCAGGTTATCACTACCTCCGGCGGACAAGTCAAGCTGGGTGACATCGCCATCATTGAAAAGGGATACATGGAACCTCCCGGCAATATCATGCACGTCAACGGAAAGCGCGCCATCGGTATCGGCATCTCCACAGACCCTACAAAGGATGTGGTAAAAACCGGTGAACTGGTAGACCGGAGGCTTGCCGAACTCATGCCCCTCATCCCCGTGGGGCTGGAACTGGAAAGTCTGTATCCCGAAAACGTGATTGCCAAAGAAGCCAACAACGGGTTCATCATCAATCTGATAGAATCCATCCTGATTGTGATTGTAATCATCATGCTGGTGATGGGCATGCGTGCAGGAGTACTGATTGGCTCTTCCCTTATATTCTCTATCGGAGGCACACTGCTCATTATGTCGTTTCTTGGCGTAGGTCTGAACCGGACCTCCCTCGCCGGATTCATCATAGCCATGGGAATGCTGGTGGACAATGCCATCGTGGTGACAGATAATGCCCAAATTGCCATTGCCCGCGGCATCGACCGCCGAAAAGCGCTGATAGACGGTGCCACCGGTCCCCAATGGGGATTGCTGGGAGCAACGTTCATTGCCATCTGTTCGTTTCTGCCACTGTATCTGGCTCCCTCTTCCGTAGCCGAAATCGTGAAACCGCTATTCGTAGTGTTGGCCATTTCCCTGGGATTAAGTTGGGTGCTGGCGTTGACACAAACCACTACATTCGGCAACTTCATACTGAAAGCAAAGGCAAAAGATGGTGGTAAAGACCCATACGACAAGCCTTTCTACCATAAATTCGCCTCCATCCTCGGCACACTGATACGCAAGAAGGCGTTGACCCTTGGAAGCATTACAGCACTGTTCATCCTCTCCCTCATCGTCATGGGACTGATGCCCCAGAACTTCTTCCCTTCTCTGGACAAACCCTACTTTCGGGCAGATGTATTCTATCCGGACGGGTACAGCATCCGCGAAGTAGAAACCGAAATGAAAAAGGTGGAAGCCCATCTGATGCAGCAGCCGGAAGTGAAACGGGTATCCGTCACATTCGGCAGCACACCGTTGCGTTACTATCTGGCCTCCACTTCCGTCGGCCCCAAACCTAACTTCGCCAATATCCTGGTGGAAGTAACGGACAGCAAATATACCAAGAAGCAGGAAGAGAATCTTGATGCCTACATGAAGGCCAACTATCCCAATGCCATCACCCGTACCATGTTGTTCAAGCTCTCTCCTGCTGTAGATGCCGCCATTGAAATCGGGTTCATCGGCAATAACACGGATACGCTGGTCATGCTGACCAACAAGATTCTGGACATCATGCACCGTAACGACGAACTTATCAACGTGCGCAACTCCTGGGGCAATAAGATACCGGTATGGCATCCCGTTTACAGTCAGGAGCGTGCACAACCGTTGGGTATCTCCCGTCAAAGCATGGCACAGAGTATCCAGATCGGTACGAACGGCATGACACTTGGGGAATATAGGGAAGGAGACCAGGTACTTCCCGTTCTGTTGAAGGATAAAACTATCGACTCTTTCCGCATCAACGACTTGCGTACACTCCCCGTATTCGGCACTGCACGCGAAACAACCACTCTGGAACAAGTCGTCAGCCGGTTCGACTTCCAGTACAAGTTCTCCAATGTGAAAGACTACAACCGGCAGATGGTGATGATGGCGCAGGCCGACCCACGCCGCGGTGTGAATGCCATTGCCGCCTTCAACCGTATATGGAAGCAAGTGCAGAAGGAGATTGAAGTGCCCGAAGGTTACACCATGAAATACTTCGGAGAGCAGGAAAGCCAGGCAGAAAGCAATGCCGCACTGGCAGCTAACCTGCCGCTGACATTCTTCCTTATGTTCGTCACCTTGCTGTTTCTGTTCCGCAGCTACCGGAAGCCGATTGTTATCCTGCTGATGCTGCCGCTTATCTTTATAGGTATTGTACTGGGACTGGTGGTATTGGGAAAATCATTCGACTTTTTCTCCATCCTCGGCTTGCTGGGGCTGATTGGAATGAATATCAAGAATGCCATCGTGCTGGTGGACCAGATTGATACGGAAACCGCTGCCGGAAAAGCACCGCGTGAAGCCGTTATCAGTGCAACGACCACCCGTATTGTCCCGGTGGCCATGGCATCGGGTACCACTATCCTGGGAATGTTGCCGTTATTGTTCGACGCCATGTTCGGCGGCATGGCGGCAACCATTATGGGTGGTTTGCTGGTAGCCTCGGCATTGACACTATTCGTGCTGCCGGTGGCTTATTGCGCCATTCATAAAATCAAGTGAGAGAACATTCAACAATTTACAGTTTACCTATTGAATGATGAAAACAAATATACTTATTCTATCATTACTGTGCTCAGGACTGAATGCCGGGGCACAACAAGCATATCTGAGCCGCGAAGAATACCGCGACAAGGTAGAAGCATACAGCCAGATTCTGAAACAACAGCATCTGAAAACATTCGCCAGTACCGAGGCACGCAAGATTGCCTCCACCGGTTTCCTGCCCCAGATTGACATCACCGCCGAGGGTACCGCCAATCTCAATCATCTGGACCAATGGAACAGTCCGAAAGGAGACTACCGCCCTTATACCTATCAGGCACTTGCCACCTTGACGCAGCCGCTTTATACCGGAGGTTCCCTAATAGCCCAAAAGAAAGTGGCGCAAGCCGAAGAGGCACTGGACCAACTTACCACAGAGCTGACCCTCGACCAGATACACTATCAAAGTGACGCCGTCTATTGGAATACCTCTGCCGCCCGTGCCGGTCTGAAAGCCGCGGCTACCTTTCAGGATATTGTACAACAGCAGTACGACATCATCCAAGACCGCTTTGATGACGGTGCCATCAGCCGCACAGACTTGCTGATGATTTCCACCCGACGTAAGGAAGCCGAATTGCAGTACATCAAGGCACGCCAAAACCATACCCTTGCCCTGCAAAAACTGAATATCCTTATGGGCTCGGAACCGGACGCTCCCATAGACAGCATAGCCGAAATAGATATACCGACTGCCTCCATCATACCTCTGGGCCTGGATGATGTGCTGCTTCGCCGGGCAGAATATGCCAGTACCTCCGTGAACATCGCCCGCAGTGAAGCGCAACGGCATGCCGCCCTCAGCCGCTACAACCCACAAGTCAACATGTTCCTCGCTACCGGTTGGGATACGGGAATCACCTATATGGGGCAGGATGTACCTCATACTCCCGTCGCAGGGGTCAACGTCAGCATCCCCATCTTCCGTTGGGGAGCCCGCTTCAAGACAAACCGCCAACAGAAAGCCTATATCGGCATACAGAAGCTGCAACAAAGCTATGTAACGGACAATATTCTGGAGGAACTCTCCGCAGCCACCACAAAACTGACGGAAACTGAACAGCAAGTCAAGACGGCCCGGGAGAATATGACACTTGCCGAAGAGAATCTAGACCTTGTCACCTTCTCTTATAATGAAGGAAAAGCCAGCATGGCAGATGTGTTGTCCGCACAACTCTCGTGGACGCAGGCACACACCAACCTAATTGATGCGTATCTGGCAGAGAAGATGGCGGTGGCTGAATATTGGAAGGTGGTTAGTGAATGAAATGCCCCTCAAAGAAAAACATACAAAAAACTCCGGCATAGCTTTACAAAGCCATACCGGAGTTTCTTTATATTTTTCCTACTGACCGTTTATCCCAGGAATGAAATCAGCACACCCGCCGCAACAGCCGAACCGATTACACCGGAGATATTACTGGACATACAGTAATTCAGCACATGGTT
>OGZA01001539.1_pt1 | contig 15369 bp, 16 predicted proteins | sample 1576591 | NCBI WGS metagenome assembly OGZA01 (sample SAMEA3541565, study PRJEB24748) | human gut metagenome | biome: human gut; feature: human-associated habitat; material: faeces | place: China | collected 2012
CCTGCTTGTGGATCTCGATCGAGGCGGCTGCGCTGAGGATCATTCGCTTCAGTTCAGCCCCAGAAATGGTCTGCAATTGTTGACACCTCCGAAATTTATCCAATCATCATGGAATCGATATAGACATTCACCGCACGGACCTTCGTCCCGGTACACTTGGTAACCACATAGCGGACCTCGGAAATGATCGAGGTGCCAACGGCGGACAGATTGACGCCGTTGTCCACAATGATGTGCAGATCAATGGAAATGGAATCATCGTCGTTAAAGGTCACGCGAACGCCCTTATCCACGGATTCCTTGCGCAGCAGATGATAGACATCATCCTTCATGCTGCGGGCAGCCATGCCCTTCACGCCGAAGCAGCTCGTCGCCGCCGCGCCGGTGATGCTCGAGAGCGCGGTGTCGCTCACGAAGACGCTGCCCTTTTCGTTTTTCAGTTCTATCATATTCGCGCATCCTTTCTGCAAAGCTGCGTTTGGAAAATCGTTTCCGTCATTGCGTAATCAATGGTATTATATACGATACCGGGGAGAATAACAAGAGAAATTTACGTTTCTGCGCCCTTCGCGCGAAGACGGGCGTTTTATGCAGCCGCGGCGAAATGCCCAAAGCGGCCAATCTTAACACAATTGTAACACTTTTCCATGCTATACTACGGTATGATAAGATCATATCCGGAAAGGAGCTTTTGCCTTGTATCGCAGCAAACTCAACGAAAAATTACAGGAATCGCTTGCCGCGGTGCTGCCCATCCTCGCCATCGTGCTGATCCTGAGCTTCACCATCGCCCCGCTCCCGACGAGCGTGCTGATGGCGTTCCTCTTCGGCGCGGTGCTGCTGGTGGTGGGCATGATGTTCTTCTCCCTCGGCGCGGAGCTGGCCATGTCGCCGATGGGCGAGCGCGTGGGCGCGTGCATCACCAAGACGCGCAGGGTCGGCATCATGCTGACGCTCGGCTTTCTGCTGGGCTTTCTCATCACCATTTCCGAGCCGGACCTGCAGGTGCTCGCCAATCAGGTGCAGGCCGTGCCGAATATGGTCCTCATCGTCACCGTGGCGGTCGGCGTGGGATTGTTTCTCTGCTTCGCCATGCTGCGTATGCTGCTCTCCGTCCCGCTCAACACGATGCTGGTGGGCTTCTACATCGTGGTCTTTGTTCTCGCCATGTTCGTGCCCAAGGATTTCCTTGCCGTGGCGTTCGACTCCGGCGGCGTGACGACCGGCCCGATGACCGTGCCGTTCATCATGGCGATGGGCGTCGGCGTTTCCGCCATCCGAAGCGATAAGCACAGCGCGAACGACAGCTTCGGCCTCGTCGCGCTCTGCTCCATCGGTCCCATCCTCGCGGTGCTCATTCTGAGTCTCATCTTCCGGCCGGACGGCGGCAGCTACACCCCCGTCGTCATCCCCGAAATCGGCGACAGCGCCGCGCTCTGGCAGCTCTTCTTCGTCGCCTTCCCGACGTATTTCAAGGAGATCGCCGTCTCGCTTCTCCCCATCGCGGCGTTCTTCGCGGTGTTCGATCTTGTCTCCCTGCATCTCGAGCGCAAGCAGCTCATCCGCATCGGCGTGGGCCTTGCGTATACATACCTCGGGCTCGTCATTTTCCTCACCGGCGTGAACGTCGGCTTCATGCCCGCGGGCAACTACCTCGGCAGCGTCATCGCGGGACTTTCCTGCAACTGGATCATCATTCCCATCGGTATGCTCATCGGCTACTTCATCGTCATGGCCGAGCCGGCGGTCTACGTTCTCATGCGGCAGGTCGAGGAGCTGACCGACGGCGCGATCCCCGGCAGCGCGATGAAGCATTCGCTCTCCATCGGCGTAGCCGTCTCGGTCGGTCTTGCGATGATCCGCGTGCTGACCGGCATTTCCATCTTTTACCTGCTCGTGCCGGGCTACGCCGTCGCCATCGCGCTCTCGTTCTTCGTGCCGAAGCTCTTCACCGCCATCGCGTTCGACTCCGGCGGCGTGGCCTCGGGCCCCATGGCGACGACCTTCCTGCTGCCCTTTGCGATGGGCGCGTGCTCGGCGGTCGGCGGCAATATCGTGACCGACGCCTTCGGCGTGGTCGCCATGGTCGCCATGACGCCGCTCATCACCATTCAGGGCTTGGGTCTCATTTACCGTCTGCGCACAAAGCATGGTGCAGTGGCTCCCGCCCCCGCGGTCTCCGGCGATGCGTTCGCCTTGGACGACCTCGCCATCATCGACCTGTAAGGAGGGCGCAGCATGAGTGAATTATCCATGATGGTCACCATCACCGAGCGCAGCAAGCTCACGACCTTCCTCTCGTTTTACCGCGAGCGGCAGGTGCCGGTGCAGTTCATCTCGCTGGCTCTCGGCACGGCGAGCAACGAAACGCTCAATTACCTCGGTCTCGAGCGCAGCGACAAATGCGTGTTCGCGAGCTTCGTCACCGACGAGAAATGGGAGGAGCTGCGCCGCGGCCTGCGCCGCGAGCTGCAGATCGACGTGCCCGGCATGGGCATCGCCTTTACGGTCCCGCTCAGCTCCATCGGCGGGCGGCGCGAGCTGCAATTCCTGACCGAGCACCAAAACTACCAAAAGGGGGAGGAATCCACCATGAAGGACACGAAATACGAGCTTCTGGTCGTCATCGCCAACCACGGCTACAGTGACCGTCCACATCCCCGGACGTGGCGAGCAGATTTTGCAGACTGCCTTTCCGGAAGCTATGGTTGATCTGGATCAACATCAAGATCATTTCAGCTCTGTTTCCGGTATCAAAGCCTACTCCTCAATCGCGATCGGGCCTGGTCTGGGACAACATCCGGATTCCGTCAAAGCTCTGGAACAGCTACTCCAAGTAGTAGAAAAGCCACTTGTGATCGATGCCGACGCGTTGAACCTGATTGCAGCCAATAAAGATTTATTGAAACGCATCCCTCCACGCAGCATCCTGACACCGCATCCCAAAGAATTCGACCGGATAGCGGGTGAAAGCACTAATTCATACGAACGGTTGAAAAAAGCTCAAGCTTTCGCTACCGATCATCAACTTTGCGTTGTCTTGAAAGGGGCTTATACAGCAATCTGTACGGCTACCGGAAACGTATACTTCAACAGTTGCGGCAACCCGGGTATGGCAACAGCCGGCAGCGGTGATGTGCTGACCGGCATAATCCTAGGTTTACTGGCTCAGGGTGCCGAACCCGAAACAGCATCCGTTGCCGGTGTATTCCTGCACGGTACAGCCGGAGACCTGGCCGCAGTCTACCGCTCGGAAGAAAGTATGATTGCCGGAGACATCACCGATATGCTCGGAAAAGCATTCAAGCAAATCAAATAAACAGATAAAGTTATTTCCCATTTATACCGGTAGCCGGCCCCTATTCAGGTCCGGCTACTTTTTTATACAGCCAGACTCTGCTTAATATTCAATACGCTTATCCTCCTTACCGAATAACTTCCAAAATATAACATTCATTATCAACTTCTGTTTCAAAAAAAAGCGATATATTCGGCCACCAAATATACGCAAATGACAAGTAAACCCCGAAATATTATTTTATACTTTCTGCTAATCTGTATCCTGTGCTTTTCTTCCTGTTCCAAGAGGAGTTCTGCCTCATCAGAACTATTGCAGGCAGAAAAATTAATGGAAACACTTCCTGACAGTGCGCTGGCCATTCTCAACAAGATACCATCACCCGAAACATTATCAAACAGGGAATATGCCTCTTATTGCCTGTTGTTTACGCAGGCTTTGGATAAAAACTATATTACAATTACTTCCGACTCATTGATAAAAAAGGCCGTCACTTATTATGAAAACCATAATGATATTGCCTCACTGGCGTTATCATATTATTATATGGGAAGAACCTATTTCGATATGCAGGATGCCTTACAAGCACAACAAGCCTATTTGAAAGCATTGGAATTAGGTGAAAGCCTGAACTCCACAGACCTGCTTATAAAAATAAACAATAGCCTCGGAACGCTTTATTCTTATCAGGACATTTACGAAACAGCGTTACCACTTTACAAAAAGACATTATCTCTTTTAGAAGGGAGTAACGACTCAACCAGAATATCTTTTGCATTACGCAATACCGCCCGTGTTTTTACTCAAACACAACAATTGGACAGTGCTATATATTATTATCGGCAAGCTATAGAAATAGCCACTCCCAAAAGTATATCATCTTTATATAATGATCTCGGAAACTTATACCTAAAAACCGGTCAATATGAAGAAGCACATGATTGTATACAAAAATCTATACAGACCTGCTTAATTCCCAATCCACGGTATCATCTATACCTAACATATGGAGAATATCTGTTGAAAACAGCACAATACGATTCTGCTCAGTATTATCTAAAGCAAAGTTTACAGAGTCCCAACATTTATACTCAAGCTGGCAGTTTAAATTTTCTAGCCCAAATAGAAAGACAGAAGTCCGACTTGATACACTATTTCAAATACTGGGATCATTACGAACAACTGAGAGATTCAATCAGGATCAACTCTCATTATGAAAATATACGCATGGTACAAAGCATGTTCAACTACCAACACATAGCAGATGAGAAACTAAAGTATGAACAAGAGGCTGCCAGACAAATGATCATAATATATCAAATACTGATCATCACTGCCTTTCTATTTCTCACGGGTTTCTTCTTTTTCAAAAAAGAACAGAAGAAGAAGAAAAAGCTACTCGACCTGAAAGAGCAACAATACAAACAAAGCCAACAACACATAGAAGATAACAAACAACAGATTAAATATCTGGAAAACGCACTCTCCAACGGACAGGAAACGCTGAGTGATGTAAAAAAACAACTGTTCGAAACCCAAAAGTTAATGTTGGAAATGGAGAACAGACAAATCTCTTTAAAACAAAACACATTAGAGATATTAGAACATGATCTCAAAAAGTCTGCTTTATATATCAAAATACATAAGACCGAAACCGGGCTTACAGAAAGCGAATGGTTGGAACTAGGTCTACTGATCGATGCGACTTATTCCGACTTCTCAAAACGTATTTTCGACTTATCTCCATATGTCTCTACTGAAGAATTACGAGTCTGTTACCTGGTCAAAATTGGCATTCCTGTTAAAAAGATCGCATCATTGATGAGATTAACAAGCTCCGGAGTCACACAATGCCGGAAAAGACTGTATAAAAAATTGACACATGAGCCTGAAAGCACCGAGAAATTCGACCAGTTTATAGCTGATTTCTAACAATTTATCAATTGTCAACATTTTGTCAACAAAAATATAATCTATATTTCGATATGGGTTATACATTTGTAAGGCATTTTCAATTTTATCAACCGACAATTAAATTAATTAAGATTATGAGACAGTTCATCACAGCCTTATTTTTAGTAATATGTGGAGCATTCTGTGCTCAAAACATGTATGCAGATAATATCCCGACTAAAGGCAAATGGGGCCCCGAAGACATTAAATCTATCTTTCCGGCACGTCCTACAGCTTCAATAGAAGGACAAGATCTGACAATCGAATTTACCAGTCCGCTTAGCAACCTGACTATTCAGGTAAAAGATAATACAGGTATGGTAGTCTATGAAGAATGCGTATCAGCCTCTGGTCCACAGGTATATACTATTCCATTAAATCTTGAGAATGGTGAATATACGCTGGAATTAGTGCATAGATACGGATATCTTACCGGCTCTTTCATTATAGAAATAGAATAAGCATTAAACGCGCTAAATTTATGTTTATATACAACTCATGAGGGCGATTTAACCGACCCCTCTATATCTCGATCTCCTTTTCCACTCATGAGTTGTTCTCCCTTAACCAAAACATTAACTATGATTTTTTTATCCCTCCCCAACTAAAGTGCCATAATCATACTGCTCATCTGCATTACAAAAGTCTAAAAGAAGGTTCTAAGGTTGGTTTCTAACAAAATATTTCATAGTTTTGTACAATCATAATTGAGATAAATAATTTGTTTAGATATGAAAAATCTGATCACAATAGCATGTCTTTTGTTTAGCATACCGCTCATGGCACAAACCAAAGTGGTAAAGAAAAACGCTGTTAAAGCTAATAATTTCGGTATTACCTACTCATTGCCAAAAACACAACTAATCGTTGATGCAGAAGTTACAAAGGTTACCTGCAAAGCCGGTCCTTACTACAAGTATGCAGAAAAATACTTAGGAGTGAAAGATGCGATAACGGAAGATAAGGTATACTATGAGTTAGGAAAACTATCGTTGGTAAACAAAGGAATACCCGACCCGGACAATACTTATATCGTTGAATTTAAAAGTGGTACAGTTGCCCCTTACGCTTATCTGACGGAAGACGGCCTCCTGTGTTCCATCAATGCAGAATATACACCGGAAGAATCAGAACTTGAGACAATAAAGAAAAATGGCCAGGGACCGGCTAAAGTGACGGATGCCTCCGTCTTTTCGGAAGAGTTGCTGATGGCAGGCTCTACAGCCAGGCAGGCAGAAGTTGCCGCCAAACAAATCTACCGTATCCGTGAAAGCCGTTTGAATATCCTGACCGGAGATGCAGATAATCTTCCACCCGACGGTGAAGCGATGAAGCTGGTTATCCAACAGTTAGAAGAACAGGAAAAGGCGCTGACCAACCTGTTTACCGGTATCCTTACCAAAGAAACTTCTCATTACGAAGTGAGCATTACCCCTTACGATAATCTGGAAAAAGAAGTTTTATTCCGCTTCTCCAATTTGATGGGTATCGTCGATGCAGACGACCTCGGAGGTGTCCCGGTCTATATGAATTTAAAAGCGACCGAACGTGCTCCGGTGCTCGACCCGAAAGAAGCCGAAAAGAAGGAAAAATCATTGAAAGGCATTGTTTATAATGTACCCGGCAAAGCTAGTATTGAAATCAGCATGAACAAGAAAACACTATATAAAGGAGACGCACAAATTACGCAATTCGGTTCACGCGAAGGGCTTGCTCCTGTTATGTTCGAAGATAAAAAAGCTCCGGTGAAAGTCTATTTCTATCCGGAGACCGGCGCCATAAAACAAATAATTCAATAATAATCTAATTTAAATTTCTATGTTTGAAGGACAACCTAAAGGTTTATACGCGTTAGCCTTAGCGAATACCGGCGAGCGTTTCGGGTATTATACGATGCTCGCAATTTTTACTTTATTCTTACAAGCTAAGTTCGGCTTCACAGCCGCCGAGACATCGACCATCTTCGGTTCTTTCTTAGCAGCAGTGTATTTTATGCCACTCATCGGAGGTATTCTTGCCGATAAATTCGGTTATGGTAAAATGGTAACAACAGGTATTGTTGTCATGTTTATCGGATATGTACTGTTATCTATTCCCACCCCTTCCTCTACCGGAAAAATATTGATGTTCGGTGCTTTAGCCCTAATCGCCTGTGGTACGGGTTTGTTCAAGGGGAATTTGCAGGTAATGGTAGGGAATCTGTATGATGCTCCTGAGTATAAAGCTAAACGTGATACTGCTTTCAGTATCTTCTATATGGCTATCAACATCGGTGCCATGTATGCTCCGACTGCGGCTACCATGATCACTAACAAGATGTTGGGAAAAGCCGGATTCACTTATGTACCTCAACTTCCATCACTGGCCCATCAATTCCTGAACGGAACGATTACTGAAGAAGGAGCAACAACCCTGAGCGGCTTACAGGCTGCCCAGAACTTCGTTGGTGATACAGCGACATTCTGTACTACTTATATTGACAAATTATCAGAGGCTTACAACTATGGTTTTGCTATTGCCTGTATCTCTCTGATCGTATCCATGTTGATCTATGTAGTGTTCCGTCCGACATTTAAGCATGCCGATTACAACTCTAAACAAGCTAAACCGGCTAATGTACAGGAAGAAGAACTGACACCGGAACAGACAAAAGCACGTATCCAGGCATTATTGCTGGTATTTGCCGTAGTTATTTTCTTCTGGATGGCCTTCCACCAGAATGGTTTGACACTGACATTCTTTGCACGCGACTATACCGCACAGGCCGTGACGGGATTGGATCGTTTAGGATTCAATATCGTAAACCTTACTTTCCTGCTGGTTATTGTTTATGCAGGATTCTCTTTGTTCCAGTCAAAAACAGGCAAAGCAAAAGGAATCTCAGGGCTTGTCCTTGTCATCATGCTTGGCTTACTGGGATGGAGTTACAGTTCTATGGACCAGACAGTTGGTATCCTGCCGCAGATCTTCCAGCAGTTCAACCCGTTCTTTGTAATCGTGTTGACTCCGGTATCGCTGGCCGTATTCGGATATCTGGCAAAGAAAAAGAAAGAGCCGTCTGCACCGCGTAAGATCGGTATCGGTATGGTGATTGCAGCCTGCGGTTTCCTTATCATGGCGTTGGGTTCTTTAGGATTGCCTACTCCGGCAGCTGTTGAAGCAAACGGTATCTCTGCCGATGTTCTGGTATCGCCGAACTGGCTGATATCGACTTATCTGGTATTGACATTCGCAGAGTTGTTGCTTTCACCGATGGGTATCTCATTCGTATCGAAGGTAGCACCTCCTAAATATAAAGGTATGATGATGGGAGGATGGTTCGTAGCTACGGCTATCGGTAACTATCTGGTGGCTATCATCGGTTATCTGTGGGGCGGAATGCAGTTGTGGATGGTATGGAGCGTATTGATCGTATGCTGTTTGCTGTCGGCACTGTTCATCTTCTCCATCATGAAGCGTCTGGAAAAAGTAGCTAAATAATAAAAGCTAACAGATGAAGTTGCAGCAGACATATCTCAAACAAAAGACTTTCCGGTTCAAAAGATGGAGCCGGAAGGGGTATGCTGCATTCTTCAGTCTGGGCAGGGCTGTTACAATCGGGCAACTTTCTTCCAATGTGGCAGAAAGATTCCAGGTTAAAAATGGTTCCAACCATTCGTCTGTATTATTGACCGGACAAATCGGTCCGGAAGAAGCAAAGAAAGAGACTGAGCTTTTGCAGGAACAATCGTGTGCGGAAGCAATATCGTGGCTTTCACAGATGTTACTTCTTCTATTCTCTTTACAGACGGTAAAACAGACATCGGCAGCGGGTTCGTTCGCCTACATTATTATATGTATATATCCTAAAGCGGGAAGTTTCAGTTATGCTGAGACTTCCCGCTTTTCTATTTCATAAAAGACAACCAATATGATTGAAACACTTAAACAGATTGTTATTGAAGGGGGAACCATCAATGAGGAACAGACCGTCGCCTTATCCCAATCTCCCGATAAAGAGGCTTTATATAAGGCTGCCCATCAAATCACACGTCACTTTATGGGAAATAAATTCGATACCTGCTCCATCATCAATGCCAAAAGCGGGAATTGCAGCGAGAACTGTAAATGGTGTGCGCAGTCCGGACATTATAACACAGTTGTCGCCCTGTATCCCTTACTACCGGCCGAAGAATGTGTTCATCAGGCACTACACAATCGCCAGCAGGGAATCGAACGCTTCGGATTGGTTACCAGCGGCAAACGTCTATCGGACGGAGAAATCAGGAAATTGACAGAAACCGTCCGCTATATCAAACAGGCGAGCGACATCAAATGCTGTGCTTCCCTGGGTCTTTTGAACAAAGAACAGTTAAAAGAACTGCGTGAAAGCGGTGTCGAAAACTATCATTGCAATATCGAAACCGCTCCCTCCCACTTCCGAACCCTATGTACCACTCATACAATCGAGCAGAAACTCGAAACAATTCATATGGCACGCGAAGAAGGTTTCCGCATCTGTTCCGGCGGTATCATCGGCATGGGGGAAACCATGGAACAACGGATAGAGATGGCCCTGTTACTCCAAAAAGAACAAGTACATTCCATCCCCTTAAACCTGCTACAACCGATACCGGGAACTCCGCTTGCCGGCACTCCCCAATTATCGGAAGAAGAGTTTCTCACGACTATTGCTCTATTCCGTTTTATCAACCCGGAGGCTTACCTCCGTTTCTCGGGAGGACGTTCACTGTTGAGTAAGGAGACACAACGGAAAGCCTTATATATAGGTATAAACGCAGCAATCATCGGCGACTTGCTGACAACCATCGGCAGCCAGGTAGAGGAAGACAAAATACTCTTTACCGAAGCCGGCTATTCATTAACAGAAGAAACCGACTGGGTCGGATAACACATACAGATATGACAACAGAAGAATTACTGCAATACGACAGGGAGCATGTATGGCATCCCTACACCTCGACAATCGACCCGCTTCCAGTCTATCCGGTAGCCGGTGCAGAAGGTGTGAATATCATTCTGGCAGACGGCAGACGCCTGGTAGACGGAATGTCATCCTGGTGGGCGGCCGTTCACGGATACAATCATCCGGTCCTGAACGCTGCCGCTAAAAAGCAAATGGATAAGATGAGTCATATCATGTTCGGCGGTATTACGCATGAACCGGCTGTCGAACTGGCTCAAAAACTACTGGCAATCCTTCCTCCGGAGATGGAAAAGATATTCTTTGCCGACAGTGGTTCGGTAGCCGTCGAGATAGCGATGAAGATGGCTATCCAATACTGGCAATCCGAAGGGAAAACCGGGAAGCATGCATTTGCCACAATCCGCAGCGGATACCATGGAGATACCTGGCATGCGATGTCTGTCTGCGACCCCGTCACAGGCATGCACGGGATATTTGCCGGAAGCCTTCCCGTTCAATACTTTATTCCTCAACCTTCTGTAAAATTCAATGAAGAATGGGACGAAGATGCCATGGCTCCATTAAAAGATTTGCTGAAACAACATGCCGACGATATCGCCGCCCTGATACTGGAACCCATCGTACAGGGAGCCGGAGGAATGTATTTCTACTCACCGACTTTTCTGGTCCGTGCCAAAGAGTTATGCGAACAATACAATGTATTGCTGATCTTTGATGAAATAGCGACCGGATTCGGCCGTACCGGAAAACTCTTTGCCTGGGAACATGCAGATGTCGTACCGGATATCATGTGTATCGGCAAAGCCCTGACCGGAGGATATCTGACACTCTCGGCTACGCTGACCACGACACGGGTGGCTACCACCATCTGTTCCGGTGAGGCCGGTTGCTTTATGCATGGCCCGACCTTTATGGGAAACCCGCTGGCCTGTGCCATCGCCTCCGCTTCTGTCTCCCTGCTTCTGGAAAGCGGATGGAAAGAGAAGGTCAGCGCCATCGAAGCACAACTTCGTCATGAACTGGCGCCAGCGCAATCTTTTGAAAATGTAAAGGAAGTACGGGTACTCGGAGCCATCGGGGTGATTGAAATGAAAGAACCGGTCAATATGGCAATCCTTCAACGTCGCTTTGTGGAGGCTGGCATTTGGGTCCGCCCATTCGGCAGGTTGGTTTATCTGATGCCGCCGTTTATTATTCAGCCGGAAGAGCTGACGGTTCTGACTTCGGGGGTATTGAAGTGCATAAAGGAATAAACAATGAAAGATTATACTCTGATATTAAAACAATTAAATGAAGCGGGAAACCTGCGTAGCTTGCCGGATATCGTCCATACCGGCAACCGGATAGAAAGAGACGGACAGGTCATGCTTAACCTATCCTCTAACGATTACCTGGGATTGGCGTCCCGCACTGATTTAAGGGAGGCTTTCTTTGAAGAATGGAAGGAAAAAGATTATCCTCTCTCCTCCTCCTCTTCCCGCCTGCTGACCGGGAATTTTACGGTATATACGGAATTGGAACAGTTGATGGCCGAACGCTTCAACCGGGAAGCTGCTTTGCTTTTCAACAGCGGTTATCATGCCAATACCGGAATACTGCCGGCTTTGGCCGATAAGCAAACCCTCATCCTTGCCGATAAACTGGTACATGCCAGCATCATCGATGGGATACTGCTCAGCGGCGCCCCTTTCCAACGATACCGCCATAATGATTACAATCAGTTGGAAACATTATTAAAGAAGAATGCCGGTCAATACGAACAGTTATTTATCGTAACAGAAAGTATCTTTAGCATGGATGGCGACGTTGCGGACCTCCGTCGCTTGGTGGAATTGAAGAAAAGCTATCCGAACGTTTGCCTCTATGTCGACGAAGCCCATGCAATCGGTGTACGCGGTAAAAACGGACTCGGAATAGCCGAAGAACAGGATTGTATCCGCGAGATAGACCTGCTGGTCGGCACTTTCGGTAAAGCGCTCGCCTCTATGGGTGCTTATGTGGTCTGTAGCCGGACCATCCGGGAATATCTGGTCAACTGCATGCGTCCACTGATATTCAGTACTGCCCTGCCTCCTACACAGATAGCCTGGACACGTTTCATCTTCGAACGGCTTCCGGAATTTTCCTCCCTGCGTGAAGAACTCACCCTGACGAGCCATCTGCTTTCCGATGCCCTCGAAGGCAAAGGAGGAGAAATCAGCGAAAGCCATATCATCCCTTATATAATCGGAGAAAATAACGATTGCATAAGCAAAGCCGAAGAGTTACAACGCAAAGGTTTCTATTGTCTCCCTGTCCGTCCGCCCACGGTTCCGAAAGGAACGGCACGGATACGCTTCTCATTGACAGCGGATATAACCACTGCGCAACTCACCCAACTGATAAAAGAAATATGAAAATAGAAAAACAACTCAATAGCTCCCATCCCCGTCTGCTCCTCTTCTTTGCAGGCTGGTCTGCCTCGCCCGAATCATTCACCGGACTGAAAGCAGAGAACGGAACGGATATCATGCTCTGTTATGATTACAGGGACATGACATTCCATGAAGACCTAAGCAGCTATAAGGAAATCCATCTGATTGCCTGGTCCATGGGAGTGCGTATGGCAGAACTGGCTTTAGCCGGGAAATACGCACTAACCACAGCTACCGCCATCAACGGCACGCCCCGGCCGATAGACGACAACTTCGGTATCCCGGAAAACATCTTCCGGGGAACACTCGACAACCTGACAGCCGAAGGTATGAAACGTTTCAACCGACGGATGTGCGGCAGCCGGGATATACTCGCACAACACGAGAAATTTCCTGCCCGCCCGCTGGAAGAGGTTAAAGACGAGCTACAACATATTTACAATCTTTGTAACGGCCAATCAATGACAAATGCAGACGACACGACATCCATACAATGGACACGTGCCATTATAAGCTCGGACGATCATATCTTTCCGGCTGCCAATCAACGCAACTACTGGAACGGACGTTGCCCGGTAACAGAAATCACAGCACCTCATTATCCTTTTTATTTATGGAAACAGTGGAACGAATTATAACCCGCTTCAGCCGCGCGCTGGATAGTTACGACCTGCATGCCGATGCACAGCAACAAATCTGCCGGAAACTCACCGGTATATTATCGCGTTACACCGACATCCATTTCCAGCGTGCCCTTGAAATCGGTTGCGGAACGGGCGGTTTCACCCGTCTTTTGAAAGAAAGCTGCGTAATCGACGAATGGTATCTGAACGATATCTGTGACGGTTGCCGGGAGAAAGTAGCCTCCCTGTTCCCCGGACAGTCACCACTCTTTATCGCCGGAAATGCGGAAGAGATCGACTTTCCCGGTTGCTTCGACCTGATCGCATCTGCTTCCGCCTTTCAATGGATGAAGGAGCCTGTACAATTCCTTCATAAACTGGCCGGAATGCTTTCGCCCAACGGGACTTTACTGTTCAACTCCTTTGCACCCGGCAATTTAACAGAGATCAAGCAATTGACCGGCAAAGGCTTAACATATCCTTCTGGCGAACTGCTGACGGAATGGCTGGAGGAAGATTTTCATCTGATTCACCTGAGAGAAGAAGAAATAATCCTCACTTTCGACACACCGCTCGATGTACTCCGCCATTTAAAGCATACAGGGGTAACCGCTACCGGCGACGGCACCTGGACACGCGGCAAACAAACAGATTTCTGCCGGGATTATCAGGAACTGTTCCATACAAATAATAATCAGGTAACACTCACTTACCGCCCGCTCTATGTGCTGGCAGTAAAAAAACAAGCATAAAAAATGAAAGGAAAAGTCTTATTTATTTCAGGCATCGACACCAATATCGGCAAGACCTATGCTACTGGTATCCTCGCCCGTGCCCTGGCCGAAAAGGGCAAAACGGTCATCACCCAGAAGATGATACAAACAGGTTGTACGGAAGTATCGGAAGATATTGAAATGCACCGACAATTACAGGATATCCCCTTTACCGAAGAGGATAAGGCCGGCCTCACCTGTCCTTACATCTTCACGTATCCCTGTTCGCCGCACATGGCTGCCGAACGCGACGGACGCACCATCGACCTGTCGACCATCACCGAAGCGACACGCAAGTTACAGGAGAAATATGAATATGTCCTTCTCGAAGGTGCCGGCGGACTGATGGTTCCGAATGATTTCAACTCGCTCACCATCGATTACGTAAAGGAACAAAATTATCCGGTCCTGCTCGTCACCTCCGGAAAACTGGGAAGTATCAACCATACCCTGCTCAGCCTTTTTGCCTGTAAACAATATGGAGTAGAAGTAAAAGCACTGGTCTACAATCTCTATCCGGAAACGGACAAATTAATTGCCGATAATACGATGGAGTATCTCACCCAATATCTTGAAAAGGAGTTTCCGGGAACAGCATTTATCTGTTTGCCGGAATATAAAGAAGAAATGAATATAAATGATATTTCGATAACCGAGCTACTTTGACGACAGTCGTCAACGAGAAGTGACGTAAGTCGTCAACCACCATTGACGGAGATCGTCACCTCTCGTTGACGGTCACCGTCAAAACAAACCAATCAACAGTAATCGCTAAAAAATATCCCGTTACAAATTATCCGTCCCAATAATCTCCGATACCCGGGCATTGGCACGAGCCTTGATTTCAGGAGTGATACTATCTTTTACCAACTTCAGGACCAACGTCATTACGGCAATATCATCCGTAAAGCCGATAACAGGCAGGATACCATCCGGTATCAAATCAATCGGCAGGATAAAATAACCGAGGGCACCGACAATATAGGCTTTATGCTGGAGAGAAACTTTATCGTCCTGCAACATATAATAAAGTGTAAACACCGGTAACAACACGGTGGCTCCCACCTTTTTGGCTACCCGTTCAACCTTTTTCCAAAAACGGTTATCCGAATAATAGGTTCCGTATTTCTGCACTTCGTGTACCTCTTCAAAAGGAACATCTTCAATTCTATTTGTACTCATACTCGTTGTTTTTACCAATCAGAGCAGTTCACAGACTGCCCCTTCCTACGGGCAAAGATACTAATTTTATCCAGCCATGCAAATCCTTATCTTCCGCTGTTCATACTTCCGACTAAACCTGCTAAACAACAGGAAACCGGCAAAAGCCGAAGCGATACCGACTGTTGAAAGAGAAAGGACCTGTTATATTTATATAGGT
>OGZA01001540.1_pt1 | contig 15359 bp, 11 predicted proteins | sample 1576591 | NCBI WGS metagenome assembly OGZA01 (sample SAMEA3541565, study PRJEB24748) | human gut metagenome | biome: human gut; feature: human-associated habitat; material: faeces | place: China | collected 2012
AAAGCCTATATGAAAGCCCGTGCCATGACGCAGGAATTCATAGACGATTTCCTCGGTTACTTTATGGACCCCACCAACAAGCATATGTCATCCCTGCTCCTGAAGTGCGGGCTTCCGGGCGGTATGATGGGTTCCATGATGGCAGACCTGAAAGGCGTGCACTCCGGCATCAACCTGATACTGAAAAGCAAGAACCAGCCCGAACTCAGCATAGACGACCTGCTGGTAATGCTTTTCGACGAAGTGGAATATGTATGGCCCAAGCTGGGTTACCCGCCTTTGGTGACTCCGTTCAGCCAGTACGTCAAGAACGTGGCGCTGATGAACGTGATGCAACTAGTGAAAGGCGAAGAACGCTGGACGATGATTGACAACCATACGTGGGATATGATTTTGGGCAAGAGCGGACGCCTGCCGGGTAAGCTGGCTCCCGAAATCGTAGAGCTTGCCAAATCCAAAGGTTACGAATTTGTCGACACAGACCCGCAGTCCAACTATCCGGATGCTCTGGACGAATACCGCAAGGAGATGGACGAAAACGGCTGGGAGTATGGCGAGGACGATGAGGAGCTCTTCGAGTTGGCTATGCACGACCGGCAGTACCGTGACTATAAGTCGGGCGTTGCCAAGAAGCGTTTCCGCGACGAGCTGGAGCGCGTAAAGGACGCTTCCATGGCAAAGAGCGGATATTCGGAAGAGGAGATAAAGAAGCTGAAACGCGCCAAAGCCGATCCTATCATAGCCCCGTCCAAAGGGCAGGTGCTTTGGGAGGTATCCGTGGAGGGTCCGTCTTCCGCGCCGTTTATCGGGCGTAAGTATCAGCACGACGAGGTGTTCTGCTATGTCTCTACACCGTGGGGCGAGTACGAAAAGGTAATGACCGGCTTTACGGGCCGTGTTGTGGAGGTATGTGCCCAGCAAGGCGCCAACGTCAATAAGGGAGACGTCATAGCGTATATCCAGCGGAGCGATATCTTTGCATAATAATTGGTACAGGTGTGTCAAGGCTTATCCGGGACTTGACACACCTGTTTGTTTCAGGTATTTATTGATCAGTTCTTTCAATATCTCCTGCGTATAGGGCTTTGTCAGGAAATCATTGCATCCTGCATCGAGAGCCGCCTGTCTGTCATGCTCGTAGGCATAGGCGGTGAGGGCAATGACGGGTATCCCGGGCGAAAGCTCGCGAATGATTTTCGTTGCGTCCAGTCCGCTGAGGTTGGGCATTTTCATATCCATCAGAATTAAATCCGGATGCAGCTCCTCGAACATGGTTACGGCTTCCATGCCGTCCTTGGCGCGTTCCAGATGGTACGACTTTCCTAATATTGCTTTGACAAGGACGTAGTTGCTGTCCGTATCTTCGGCTATCAGGATAGTGGGCTTCCGGGTGTCCCGGGATGTTCCGGCTGTTTGTGTAGCTTGGTGTTCGTGCGTTTCTTCATCAGGGCCGCAAGTATTGTTTCTTGTTTCTGCATTGCCGGGAGTGTTGAAACCGGCTTCGGATAGAGGGTTCTGTTCTTCCGCCGGTTCCCTTTTGCCTTCTGCCAGGGGCAGGGTAAAGGTAAAGGTCGTTCCTTTTCCCACTTCCGAACTGACGGAGATGGTTCCGCCCAGTCGTTCGATAATGGTTTTGCAGATAGACAAGCCCAGTCCCGTGCCTTGCGCAAAGTTATTCACCTTTACAAAGCGTTCAAAGACCCTTGCCAGTTTGTCGGTTTCGATGCCGATGCCGGTGTCGCTGACGTGAAATTCTATTCCGTTTCCTTTGCGGCGGTATCCGTAGCCGACGCTGCCGCTTGTGGTAAATTTGAAGGCATTTCCGATAAGGTTCGATATTACCTGGAAGATACGGTTCTTGTCGCCTTCAACGACAATCTCCTCGTCCGAGGCCTCGTAAACAAGCTCCACACCCTCGGGGCAGCGGAATTTCAGTGCATCGTGTATTTCCTTGCAGAGCGGGTGCAGGCGTACCGGGGTGATGGTGAATTCTACCATGCCCGCTTCAATCTTGGAGAGGTCCAGGATTTCGTTTATCAGTTGCAGAAGCCTTTCGTTGTTGGCTTCCACGATGTCGTAGTAGTCTTGCCGCTCCTCGGCATCGGTGCTCTCGGCAATGATTCTGGAAAAGCCTACGATGGCGTTGAGCGGGGTACGTATCTCGTGGCTCATATTGGCAAGGAAAGCCGATTTCAACTGGTCGGAAGTCTCCGCTTTCTCTTTGGCTACGAGCAGTTCCCGTTTCATCCGTTCCATTTCGGTGATGTCCCATTCGATACTCAATAGGATAGGTGGGAAGTCGCTGCTTTCAATACGCATCTTCCGTTTGTCCAGAAAGATGGATTTACCGTTCTGGTCGTGCTCTTCGGTAATCCAGTGCTTCTCGATTCCGGTCCGGGCTATTTCAACATCCTGCTTTCTCTTCTCTTGTGCCAGCTCGAGGGGATAGAAGTCGAAATCGTCTTTGCCCAATGCCTCTTTAAGGGGAATGTTGCGGTTGTACGATTCGCGGTTGCGGTACAGGTATTTAAAGCCGCTTTGGATGTCCTTGACAACGATACCGGCAGGAAGGTTTTCGATGGTCTTGTCCAGAATCTGGCTGAACCGTTTGATTTGCTGCTCGTTCCTGATGCGTTGGGTGATGTCCCGGCTGAATCCCCACAGGATGGCCTCGCCTTTGTCGCTTGTCACCCAATAGGCACTTCCTTCCATTGCCAGCACTTCGGGGTGTTCGGGCAGAGGGTGGTAGAGGATGAAGCCGTTGCGTTTTTCTCCCTTGCTGAGTGACTTGATCAGTCCTTGCCAGGAATTCTCGTCTTGTGCATTTGTGCTTATCCGGTAGATGTTCAGTGTGCTGACGTCGTCCGTCATGCTGATGTTGTGATGCTCCCGGAAACGGCGGTTGGCAAAGACGAGCGTACCGTCCTCACGGGCGGCAAATATATCTTCGGTGGAGTTATTGATGGCGTGTGTCAGCAGGGTGATGTCATTGCGCCGTTGCTGGATGTCGGTGATGTTCTGTATGTAGCCTTCCAGAATGCCGGTTCCGTCGGGTAGTATTTCGTGCGAGAAGGTTTTCAGGCGGATATAGAATATCCGTTTCTTGAAACGGATGCGGTAGTCTATGCTGTTTTCCGTATTGCCTTGAAGGTTCTGTGCCAGCCATTTGCCGAATATTTCCCTATCCTCGGGCAGGATGTACATAATGTAGTCCTGGAGCGGAATTTCCTGTTCCTCTTCAGTGCACATTACACGGGAGTGTCCGGTGTAGTAGAAGCATTGCCTGCCGGAATTGTATTTCCATCTTCCGATAAGAGCGGCTTTCTGTATTTCGTTGAGTTCGTGGTTTCTTTTTTCCAGTTCCCGTTTGCGCTGGCTGCGTTCGGTGATGTCGCGGTATTGGCAGAGCACCATATCTTCGTAGGGGCGCATGATACATTTAAAGAAGTAGGTCTCGCTGCCGATAGTCAGTTCGTAGTTCCGGGCGGAAACTTCCTTGTACGCAAGTACTTTCTTGAATTCGGGGTAAACCTGCCGGTAGGTAACAGACGGTAGCAGTTGGAGTATGTTCCTGTCCAGTAACTGATTTTCTTTCAAAAACCACAAGTCTGCGTTATGTACTGCAATGTCCACGCAGATGCCGTTTCTGTCCAATAAAATCATGGTGTCCGATGTCAGCTCCAGCAGCTTTTCGGCATTCTCCGCGTTTTTCAGGATGTTTTTCATAGTTCTCTTGTTTTATGCCCTCTGTGCTTTTTCCCATGCGCCGCCGGCCTGCCCCCGCCGTTTGCGCAGGTAGTTGAAACCGCGGACAACATTGATGTTCATGAAAAGAAAATAATAAGGAACAAAGAGTATTTTATTCTTGATATGTTTTGCTGACAGGTAATGCCCCCAGCTCGCCATGAAGTAGAACAGTGCTTGCAGCAGCCAAATGACGGCATAGAGCAGAGGGGTGTTTGACGTAAAAATGAGAATCGTATTGAGGGGGAACAGCAGGAACAACAGTACGGGTGCAAGCGACCATCTCAGTACGCGGTGGGATATGTATTGAAAAGAAAACATACCGTAGCGCAGCGGATTGAGCAATGCACGCAGACGCCAGACGGACTGCAAGCCGCCGGCAGCGATACGCACTTTGCGTTTTTCTTCTTCGTGCATGTCTGCCGAACCGTTTTCTACGGCATAGGCATCGGCACAATAAGCGATGGTATATCCGCGCATCACAATGCGCAGGGAGAGGGTGAAGTCGTCCAGCAGTGTGTCGGCAGGCATCTCCTCGAACAGCTCGCGACGGATGGCAAACAACTCTCCGGCTGCCCCTACGGCAGAGTAGAGGCGGGAGTCGAGCTTCTTGAGGGCGGACTCGTATTTCCAGTATATGCCTTCTCCGGCGGTGGCTCCTTGCTCGGCTTGTATCTCTACCCGTTTCTCTCCGGCCACGCAGCCTACCCGTGGGTCGCTGAACTGGCGTATGATCTCCTTGATGGCGCCCTTGTTCAGCATCGTGTTGGCGTCGGTGAAGATGACGTAGGGAGTATTGACGTAGGGGAGGGCCCGGTTCAAGGCGGCGGTCTTTCCTTGTCGCCGCGGTTGGTACAGTACGGTGACCTCCGGGTACTCTTTCAGTCTTTCATTCGTGTTGTCATTGCTTCCATCGGTGATCCAGACCAGTCTCAGCTTATCCGCCGGATAATCCAGTTGTCTGCAATTCACCATCTTGCTCGCCACGATCGCCTCCTCGTTGTAGGCGGCTATCAGCAACGTGGCCTCCGGTAGTGTCTCGGGAAGGCGGGGGAGCCGGGGTTTAACGAACAGCTCCTTGATCTTTACCATAAGGTATAATACGATCCCATACCCCAGATAGGTATAGAAAACGATCCCGATCCCGATCCAGAAGAGGATCTCAATGATGGCTGAATAATTTTTTATCATAATATAATAATGTAACTATAACTATATGTTAATCACGCATAGGCAAAGAAACATCTTTTTAATATGAAAAACAAAATTCTTTATGATAATCTTAGGAAGTTACCTGTCTTCTAGTTTGAATTTACTAATTTTGTCGAAAATTGTAAATTCACGATATGGTTATTCTGCAGGGGTTAGAAATTGCTTTGTTTACCTTGTTTTCTATCAAGGTACTATATCTATTTGTTTTTAGTGTCGCTTCCCGTCTCCGTGTAGCGAAACAGGAAGAGCGTCGTGAACACGGTATGCGCAGGATCGTGATTTTGATACCGGCCTATAAGGAAGATAAAGTAATCATGGAGTGTGTCGAGTCTTGTTTATGCCAAGATTATCCCTCCACCCATTATGATGCGGTGGTGATTTCCGATAAGATGAGTGATGATACGAACCGGACTTTATCATCGTTGCCTATTCAATTAGAGATCGTTCATTTTGAGAATAGCACCAAGGCCAAGGCGTTGAATCTGGCCATGAGTCATTTGGAAGGTTATGATATTGCTTTGATTTTGGATGCGGATAATACGATAGGGCCAGATTTCTTGCGAAAGATAAACCAAGCGGCTTTTACGGATACGACCGTAGCTTACCAAGCGCACCGTACGGCAAAGAATTTGAATACGAATTTAGCTTATCTGGATGCTGTAAGTGAGGAGATTAATAATAGTATTTTCCGGCAAGGGCATGTGAATCTCGGATTTTCCTCGGCCTTGATCGGGTCAGGCATGGCCTTTCAGTATGATTTTATAAAGAACGAGTTGGCCGGCATTCATGCGGTAGGCGGTTTTGATCGTGCTTTAGAGCTTTCCCTGTTTAAAAATAACAAGCGGATCGGTTATTTGCCGGACGCTTATGTATGGGATGAGAAGATCCAGAATCAGAAAGATTTCGCCAATCAACGCAGGCGTTGGCTATCTGCTCAATTTCATTATTTAGGCGAGTCCCTCGGTGATCTTCCTTCTGCCATAAAAGCGGGTAAATGGGATTTTTGTGATAAGATATTCCAGCAAATGAGCCTTCCGAGGATCATTATAATGGGGGTTATATTCATTATGTCGGTCGTGTTGTCATTTATATGCTGGCCTGCCTCGGTGAAATGGTGGATACTGCTTGGCCTTCTGTTGTTATCCTTGGCGTTGGCTATACCCAAGGAATTGTATACGAGAAGGCTTTGCGAGGCGTTGATCTCATTGCCCGGGTCATTTTGGGAGATGTTCTTGAATCTCTTCCGGTTAAGGGGGGCGAACAAAAAATTCATACATACGGAACATGGGGTAAAACAATAAATTAGGTGTGATTATGTTTATCGGTAAATGGGATGTTGAGAGAAAGGAAGATTTCCTTTATGAGGGTTCTTGTCGGATTCATAAGGTCGATGGGATATCTGTTTGGTTCTTTGGGGTACTTTATAATAAAAAGACATTAGGTTATGATCCTGCCGCTAATGAGGCTAAAATAATCATTGAGATTTATCGAGAAAAAGGTTACACAGGCTTCGCCCGGTTAGACGGCTCATTTACTTGCTTGTTGAGAACTCCGGATTCGGCGGTGATATTCAGGGACCATCATGGTACATCTTATCAGGTTTATTATACGAGTCAATATTTTTCCTCCTCGCTTATGCGTTTAAAAGATATGGACGGATTTACGGCAGTCCCTAATTATAAGGCCTTAAGCTCATTTCTTTCCATAGGCTATATAGAGACCCCTATGTGTGCGTTGGAAGGGGTCTGTAAGCTGGGTGCCGGAGAACTCCTGTTATGGCGGGATGGGGATTTGAGAAGTATGTCTTTATTTCCTTCCTACACCATGGCTCCTGCTACTCCTCGAAAAAGTCTGGAAGAATACGCGGAAGAATATGCCGGATTGCATGCCGTGGCTATCCAAAGACGTATCGGCTCTAGTGCCAACGTCGGTATCCTATTGAGCGGAGGATATGATTCCGGCTGTAATTTAGCGGCCTTGCGAAATATCTATAATGGAGATATCCGTTCCTATTCCATAGGGTTCAAAGGTGATAACTGGACCGAGTTGCCTTTGGCACGTTGTATGTCCGATACGTTTCATACGATTCATGCGGAATATGAGATAGATGGAAGCGAAATCTCTTCTTTGCCGGATATCGTAGAGTTTCTGGGTGATCCGTTCGTCGAAGGAGGCTTAATGGTAAATTACTCGGTCATGCGTCTGATCGGCCAAGCCAAGCCGGATATCCTGTTAGGAGGCGATGGCAGTGATCAATATTTCGGGACTTCCGGCAGGGAGGTAGCGTTGCATTACTTGACGTCCCGTATCGGGATGAAACCATTGATGCGCTTATTGTATGGGTTCTTGAATCAATCCGGTTTTGATACGAATAACTCGCTTTATCGACTTCGTTTCCATTTGGATAAGATATTGCATATATTGCAAGGTGATTTATTCGGTTTTCCCTCTTTTTGGCTAAAGGATTTGATGCTTGATCAAGACTTTTTGCCGGCACCGGATCGGCACCGTCCCGATACGCGAAGCTTCGAGGCTCTTTACACGCAGCATCTTTATAAAAGCGACGTGGAGAGGATCATTAACCAGGTCATTTTATTTAAGGCTTCCAAGATGGCCGATATGTTTGGCAATAACTTGGCTTTCCCGTATATGGATCTTGACTTGTATCGTTTCTTGTCGGAATTGCCGGTTTGCTATAAGTGCAAGGGTGATAGTGTCGCCAAGATCGCCAGAGGCCATGCCACGGCAAAATATCTGTTGAAGTATCATTATAAGCCATTGCTTCCTGAGGCGATCACCTCGAAGAAAAAGCAAGGAGGCTTCGCCCCGATGCCCCTGTTTTTCAAGGATGACAGGCAAAGGACTCGTATAGCGGACTTTATTCTTAGCTCTTCAGTGGTTGGCGACTACTTGAATAGAAAGACCGTGGAGCGCTTCGTGAGAAGATATGACTTGGAGGTTCATAATGAGGATAACTGGTTTTGGTATAGACAAAATAGGGCGATACAATATTTCAATTTGCTGACATTGGCGATCTGGTGGGAGCGATTTATAGGGAATAAGGATTGTTTAAGCTTTTGATACTCGAATAATATGTCGATCAAGCAGCAAGTCACTAAAAGTGTTTTCTGGAGTGCGGTAGAACGATTCTCCGTGCAGGGAGTCCAATTTATATTGAGCCTGATAATCGCCCGCCTGCTTCTGCCTGCCGATTATGGCTTGATCGCCATGTTGAGTATATTCATGTCGATAGCCCAGACCTTTATCGATAGCGGCTTTGCGAATGCCTTAATCCAGAAGAAGGATAGGACGGACGCGGATTATAGTACCGTGTTCTATTTTAATATTGTCATTTCCGTCTTGATCTACTTGTTATTATACATGTCTTCTCCTTGGATCGCCAAGTTCTATGAAGAAGACCAGTTGGCTCCGATCGCCCGGGGCATCGGGCTTACGCTCATTATCAACTCCTTTGGGATCGTCCAGCAGGCCAAGATGACGATATCCTTGGATTTTAAGCGCCAAGCCCAGGCCTCTTTGTCGGCCGTGGTGCTGAGTGGCGGTGTAGGTGTCTGGCTGGCTTATTCCGGTTATGGAGCTTGGGCATTGGTCTACCAGTCCTTGCTGAATAATTTCTTTCGTGTCGTCCTTGTCTGGTTTTTCTCCGGCTGGATGCCCGGCAGGAGTTTCTCCTTGGAGTCGTTCCGCACGTTATTCTCGTTTGGCTCGAAGTTGTTGCTGTCCTCATTGTTACATACTTTATACAAGAATCTATATACATTAATAATAGGAAAGAAATTCTCGGCGGCCGAGCTGGGATACTATAACCGTGCCTTTACGCTGGCCCAATTCCCCTCGACGAATTTGACGGACGTGATCGTGCGAGCCGTGTACCCGATACAATGTAGGTTGCAGGATGACGAGGAAGCTCTGAGCCGCATGTTCTTGAGATATATGCGAATGGCGTGTTTCCTGGTTTTTCCAGTCATGCTTATTTTGTGTGCGTTGGCTGATCCTTTGGTTCGTTTGCTGTTGACAGATAAATGGATTGAGGCGGTGCCGTTATTGCAAATACTTTGTATCGCATACATGTGGGACCCGGTAATGAAGATAAATAATAGCTTGTTGAATGTCAAGGGGCGCTCGGATTATTTCCTGTATGCGGAGATATTGAAGAAGACCATGGCTTTCTTGATTCTTTTCGCTACTATTCCATTGGGCGTGAAAGGAATGTGCGCCGGTCTTATTCTATATTCTTTCGTGGATATGATAATAATAACCTATTATACCCGCAAACTCACGAGACTGGGTATGTTCGTGCAGATATGTGAACTATCGCCGATTTTATTCCTCACGTTTACTATGGGAGGGATCGTTTATGTAATAACGTTACTAAGCATACCTCCGTTCGCGCAATTAGTCATTGGGGGGAGCGTCGGGATCGCTTATTATTTATATCTCTCATATTTGTTTAATTTTCAAGAGTTTGATTTGATAAAACATCTTGTCAAGGAAAAAATTAATCTATAGGGTTTGATTGGTTCGTTTTAGATATTCTTCAAGCGTGATTGGGCTTTGCCGTTGCATCTTTCTTTTTACCAACGTTTTCACCAGATGAAAGAATGCGGATATGGTGATTTGCAGATCCTTTTTCTTATCCCTGTACGGAAAGATCGTTCTGATCATCTCGTCAGACCAATCCTGCTCGAAAAACGCCCTGTAATAAGGATCGTCCGGATTGACTAAGATATCGATGGAATCTTTCCATTCATATCGAACTGTCGTTATTTGGTGATAGGCCAGATAAAATATGCGAAGGGATATACTTTCGTATGGCAGGAAATTCAGGAATGTCTTACCATAATCGGGAAACAGGGAGGGGAGTTTCGCCTTATCGAATAACACGAGTTTCCCATTGATTTCTAGGCAAACCCATTTATGTGATTTCTTAGGGAACAAGGATTCTCCGATGAAACTGGGGACTTCCAGATAGCCACGAGTGGCGGTTCGTTGTAATTCATTAACGAGAGCGATGGGGTCGTCTACATGTTCTAATACTTGTGCGCAAATGACATAGTCGAAATCTTTATCCTTGAAAGGCATGCTGGAACCGTCAGCGTTTATGAATTTCTGGTGTGGGTATATTTTTATATCGCCTCCTCTATGGTAATTGGAGGATATATATTTTTCCACGATGACGTTGGCTCGGTATGTAGGATTATGCCCACTCCCGACTTCCAGTACCTTATCGGATTTGTTGATCCGTAAATCATGCCGGTCTATTGGATTTCGTTCTTTCATGATTTGTTGTAATTGTTTGTATTATTTTTACTTGTTTGATGGAGTGAATGGCACCTACGTTCCTGACGTGAGGAACCTCAGTATCTTGTTCCTGTTCGCGATTCGCTGGAGAATGACGGGAATGAATATAGCCATTGCGGTAGCGAACATGAATATAAGGATCTCCGAGCTTACCCCGAGTCGGTTCAATATAATCCGGCCTCCGGAAGTACCGAAGCCGTGATATAGGTAGATGATATAAGCGTAGCTCCCTATCCACATGAATAAGCGGCTGGAATAGCTTTGGCTGAGTAGCAAGGCTAGGGTGGCCATGACCCATAGAGGCCGTGTGAGGCCGTAGAGGAGATCTTTCGATACCGCTGGGTAAAACCACTCGAGCTGCAATGAGAGGACACCCACTATGGCGAGCGAAGATAAGGCGACACTTGTCTTATGGGTGATTATTTGCTTGGAGAACCTGCGGATCCCGACTCCGGCTACGAAATAGGGAAACTGGGCCATCGCTCCCATGAAACTGAATAGGTTGGGGATTTGCCCATCGCTCAAGAATATCTTTTGTACTACTAAGCCGGCAAAGGCGCATACTAGGCAGATGGCCCAACCGCCAAACTTATCCATCCATTTGTTGGCATCTATCATACGGATGGCCGCGAACATCAAGAACAGGGATGGCAGATACCAGTAGATCGTGTATGGGAATACGTATATTCTCCATATATCCGCTAGGTTTCCTTTCTGGTTGGTGCCCGGCGTTATGTATTGGATCAAGAAATAGAGCGTGGCGGCCACTGCCATCGGTACGAGCAAGCGATATGCCTTTCTCTTCATAAACGTACCGGAGGAACCCGCTTTGACAGGCTTGAGCGCATATACCCATCCGGCTATCGCCGTGAATAGGGGCATCTGGATGTAGTCGATCCACAGATACAGGTAACGCCAAGGCGAGGGAAAATCTATTCTCATCCCACCCTCGGGGGTAGAACCTATCACGTGACCTATCACCACGAGAAGGATGGCGATTCCCCGGAGGGTCTCGATATGCGAGTTCTTATTAGTTTGTGTCATTCCTTTTATATCTGCGATGATTGATACTCTGATATTTTCTTTGAATGGACAAAAATAATAAATAAAAACCAAGAGTTGTTCATTTTCATGGATTTTCTCTTGGTTTTAGGGTCGCTAAAAGAGTATGCCATATGTTTTTCCCAGCGAGCTCAGCGCCGCCGAGAGTATCAGCCCCCAGCCCAGCAGGTTCAAGGGGCCGGGCGAGGGGTGGACGAGAGCGAGAGTATCGCCCCGATAGCCGCCAACGCCGCCTCCCGCATGTCTAGCAGGAGGGAGAGTGCCGCCAGCAGGAAGAGGCTGGCCAAGGCGAGCAGGCGGAAGTGGGGGAAAGGGGGGCGTGGGTTCCGTGGGAGTGTCGGTCGTGTCATGGGGCGGTTGTTTTTGGGGCGTGTGAGATCCTAGGTTTAGCAAGAAATCCAGCAGGCTGCGGACGAAGGCTAGTATTTGTCGTATCTTATTCATATCAATTGTTGTTTTTTAGGGATGAGTAAATCGGTTCGATCTCGTGGCAGAGCTGTACCAGCGTCTCCCGGTAGCGCTCCCGGTTGTCGCCGTTCAGCTCGCTGATGTAGGGGCTGTAGGCGATGGCCTTGGCGTAGTCGGCGGGGAAACGGCTCATGGCGGCGGCCTGCGGGTAGGAGCAGACGAGGAGGCGGGCGAAGTCGAGGTAGGAGTTGCGTGCCGAGTCGTAGCGGCGGAACAGCAACTCGCCCCGCTTGTATCGGGCGGTGACGCGGCCCCCGTGCCAGAAGGCGTTGCTCGCCCCGTAGCCAGTGATGCCGAAATGGTTGTTGGCCTCCCGGGCTAGGCGGGAGGTGCCCCAGCCGCTTTCTAGGGCGGCTTGGGCAAGGAGGATGATGGGGTTTAGGTGGAAGCGGTCGCCGGCGGACTGGGCGTCGGCAAGGTGGGTGGAGATATAGGCTTGTTTCATGATATATACGATGAATTATGGTTTGATTTTTCTTGGAAAATTAATCTTAAATTACTATCTTTGAATAAGTTAATAAATAAATAGCATCAGTATGGAAAAGCGGGAGACCGGTGTCGGCGCCTATTATTTTTGTGATATAGCGATGAGTTATTTTCCCTTATTGTCGAAGAAGAAAGCCTCGGATAAGCTGTCCCGGTGGATACGTGTCAGCGGAAAGTTGATGGAGCGGCTGGAGGAGTGCGGATGGCATCCCCGCCAACGGATCTTATCGCCCCGTCAGCGGGAGTGCATCGTTTCTCATCTAGGGGAGCCCTGAGTCAGATTTCGTCGGGGGATTCGCTGTCGCCTCCTCCCGGGGCGGGTGCGTCGGGCACGATCTTCTCGAACTTGATGTTTTTTTATGCAGGATATAAAGAAAATCCTTGAGCTTAGAGCTCAAAACAAAAGTCAGAGGTTCATTGCCAAAGCTTTATCTATTTCAAGGAATACAGTCAGAGAAGTATCCAGACTAGCTGATGAAAAATGTATTTATTGGAATCAGGTTCGAGAGATGGACGAAATGACTGTACAAAATCTAATTTATGGAGATAATCCTTTGAATCTGGTTTATGTTCAACCGGATTTCGATTATGTTCATAAGGAACTATTAAAACCTGGAGTTTCGCTTAATCTTTTGTGGGAAGAATATTGCGAAAAATGTAGGAGCCAGAACTTACCTTTCTATCAGAGAAGTAATTTCTATAGGCTATACAACGAACATGTAAAAAAGAACAAGCTTACAATGCACATTAATCACAAACCAGGAGAGCGTATGATGGTGGACTGGGATGGAAAGACAATGAATGTAACGGACCGTTACACTGGTGAAATTACGATTGCCTACATTTTTGTGGCTACGCTTCCTTTTAGTATGTATAGCTATGTACAGGCATGTCCATCTATGGATTCAAAGAACTGGATCGATTGTCATGTGAAAGCCTTTAGTTATTTTGGAGGGGTTTCCAGATTATTGATACCAGATAATTTAAAAACAGGTGTTATTCAAAATAAGAAGTATGAGGATCCAGTATTGAATAAATCCTATCAGGAAATGGCTGATCATTATGGGACAACGATAATACCTGCAAGAGTCAAGGCTCCAAAAGATAAAGCGGCTGCTGAAGGCACTGTTGGTGTTATTACCACAGCTATCATGGCAAAACTTAGGAATCGAACATTTTTCTCATTTGATGAATTGAACAGAGCTATTTATATTGAACTGGAAAAGTTTAATGAAAAGCCATTTCAGAAGAAAGATGGTTCAAGAAGAAGTGTTTACCTTGAAGAAGAAAAAGATTATATGCTGAAGTTGCCTGAAAGAGATTTTGAATTAAGTGAATGGAAAACGGCAACAGTACAGCTTAACTATCATATAAGTGTAGAAAAAATGAATTATTCAGTTCCTTATGAATATGTTGGAAAGCGCGTCGAGGTCAAATTGACAAGATCCGAAGTGGAGATTTTTTATAAGGGAACCCGTATTAGCTCCCATAAAAGGTTATATGGAAGAAAAAATCAATATTCGACTACCGAGGACCATATGCCAGAAAATCACAAGTTATTTACCTGGAATGGTGAAAGGTTTAGAAAATGGGCTGTATCAATTGGTCCAAATACATTCAAAGTAATCGATTTTCAATTAAATAAATATAGAGTTGAAGAACAGGCATATAAGGGTTGCCTATCAATACTTAAGCTATCCGATAAATATACAGGAGCCAGATTAGAAAATGCGTGTCAATTGGCGTTGGAGCACATTTCAGAACCCGGCTATAAAAATATTAGATTGATTTTAGAATCCGGTCAAGACAGGAAACAACAGTCGATTAGTGATGAATGTGAAGAAGATTTGAAATATGCGTTTATGAGAGGAAAAGAATATTATGGTGGAACTAGATAACGAAAAAACAATAAAGCGATTAAAGGAAATGCTCCTACCTGTTATGGCAGAAGCATTTAAAGAACAAGCAGAAACTACAAACTATACGAAATACTCATTTGAAGAACGCTTTACATACATTGTCAATAAAGAATACGATTCACGTGTAAATCATACAATTGAAAGAAATATTAAAAATGCCAAATTCTATGATTCTACAGCCAATTTAAATGATGTGAACTACAAGCCGGATAGAAATCTTGATAAGGGATTGATTGAATCATTACGAACAAATGATTATATAAGAAATGGGTTGAATATAATTTTAATTGGGGCTTCTGGAAGTGGTAAGACCTGGCTGTCCTGTGCTTTTGGAACGAATGCATGTTTAAGCAAAATGAAAGTAAGATATATAAGAATGCCAGAATTATTTTCTGAATTTGAAGCCAAACGTATTCAGGGGAATTATAGACAATATCTTAATCAATTATTTAAATATGATCTTTTAATTATAGATGAATTCCTATTGTCACGTACTAATGAAACAGAGAGAAACGATTTATTGGAACTAATGGAAAAGCGCACAAACAAGAAATCCACAATATTCTGTTCACAATGGTCTCCTGAAGGATGGCATGAAAAACTTGGGAATGGACCAGTAGCAGATGCGATTCTAGATAGAATTCTTAATAGTTCATATGAAATCTTTTTGGAAGGAAAATCATTGAGAGAAGAATATTCAAAACTCAAGTAATCACAAATTAAGCCACTTCTTGCGAAGTGGCTTTCTATTTGGATTAAGTGGATTTCGTATTGGACGAAGTGGATTTCACATTGGATAAGGTGGTCCTCAATTAATGGAATACTCAAGCAACTGTCCTTCAGATTTTTTAGAATCTTCAGACCATGTAAACGAACGTAAAGATGGATACTTTCTACGTTCTTTTTTATTCATTTGTGTTTGGCGGTTCGGAGTTTCACGAGATGAATAACCAGAACCGCCAAGTTCCTCTTGATGATTATTCACCTCATGAAGCTCTTCAAGAGCTTGCCTTTCTACAAGCGTTCTAATTATAGCACTGCCTGTAATAATTTGTCACTTACCACCCATTTGCAAAAGAGGAGCTAAAAATAAAAAAACATTTGACGAAGTGGGAAGTATTTGGTAATATAGATGAGCACTGCTGA
>OGZA01001541.1_pt1 | contig 15357 bp, 7 predicted proteins | sample 1576591 | NCBI WGS metagenome assembly OGZA01 (sample SAMEA3541565, study PRJEB24748) | human gut metagenome | biome: human gut; feature: human-associated habitat; material: faeces | place: China | collected 2012
TCCTTTGTTCCGGCGCGTTCCATGAAGTCACGGGAAACCTCTGCCATGAAATGTGTTCCGCCGGGGCTGTTGGGCTGCACAGGCTCTTGCAGCTTGCGCAGCAGCCGCGCCGCCTCCGCTTTGATCTCGTCGGCTGTGAGGGGCTGGCGCAGCCGCTGCTCGTGCCGCGCCTGTGTGAGAAACAGGTCCGTCAGGCCGGGGTGGGAGCAGACCACAAACTGCACCGAGCGGTCGCTATCCATGCCGTCTTTGTTTTCATAGACGGGGATGGTATTCGCCCAGCGCTTGTTGTCCCGCGAGATGCGCCCGTCGTAGTCAAAGTGCCGGACGGTGGCCGCGAGAACGTAGAGCATCCGCTCCTGCCCGAACTGCTCCGACACCTGTCCCACCGCCGCAGTGTCAAGACGGTTGTCATGATAATTGTCCCGGATGGCGGCTTCAATGGCGTCCTTACAGCTCACATTGGCGCGGAAGGACGCGCGGTAAACATCCAGCTCGCCGTTCTCCCGCGCATGGTCGGCGGGATAGGGATAGACCGGCAGCTCACGGAGCTTTTTTGCCTCATCCTTTGCCGTGTCCTCGATGCTGTCGCGGATCGTGTCCATGTAGCCGGTTTCCAGATCGGAGAACTTGTCGTAGAGGATCGCCATGGGCGAGGGGGACAGCAGCAGCGCCCGCGTTTCCGCCTCGCTGAGCGTCAGCTCCTCCATGCTCATCAAAATATCCTCCCGCACGGTGTATTCATAGCTGTGATGGAGGATTTCCTCCGGGGGCTGGCCTTTCAGCCAGTCCCGGAATTTTTCCTGTTCGGCAAACATCTTCTGATACAATGCCGTGTTGTGTTCTTCGTTGGTCATTATCGCACCTCCTCATGGCGTTTTTGCTTTTGGTTGTTTCTGATGGGAGCGGGCTGGCTGCGCAGCTTGTCCAGAACCGAGGGGCGGGCAGATTTGGCGATCACCTGCTCCGTCTGACCGCCCTTATTGGCATCCAGATTCAATTCCGCGTCCAGAAAAATCAGCCGCGCGGTTTTATCCCGCAGCTCCTCCTCAAAGGGGAAGGGCTTGCCCAGCTCTGCTTTTGCCGCTTCCTGCTGGTGGCAGGTTTCATCCAACTGCGTCTGGAAGGCTTTCAACCGCTGGGGCATCTGCGCCAGAGCGTTATCCAGACGAATCAGGTTTCCTCTGGGGTCGCTGCCCAAAATTGCCTGGTGTTTTAATCTTCCCTGCATGGTCAGCACATACTTTTTGCCGAAGTCCTCCAAAGTGACGGACATCTGGAAGCCCCGGTAGGTGCCAACCTCCACCGGGTCAAGTCCTGTTGCTTTCTTTGCCGCCTCAATCAGAGCGGCACCGGCATTGTCCTTGTCGGTCAGCTCGTCAGCCAGCACCGTCATGCCCGCAAAGCCGTCTGTCGGATGGGGGTGGGCTTCCAGCGTGTTCATATCCTCCTGAATCGCCTGGATGCAGCCCTTCAGCTTTTCAACCTGCTCCGGGAAGTGCCGCAGCAGACTATCCTCCAGCCGGTACTGCTTGCTCTTGTGGTCGGCCTTCATGATCTTCAGCCTGGAAACCTCCACATCCAAATCCATGCGCTCCTTAATTCGGGGATCACCGGCGCACAGGGCTTTGATTTCCGCAAAGGACAGCGCCACCTCATCCACATCATTGCAGGAGCGCACCGGGGATTTGGAAGTCATGATCTGGGAAATGAACTTTTGCTTATTCTCCACGGTCTGCCACAAGAAGGCGTCGAAGGTGCCTTCCGTCACATAACGGAACACATGGACTTTCTCATTCTGGTTGCCCTGACGCTCGATTCTGCCTTTGCGCTGCTGCAAATCACCGGGCCGCCAGGGACAATCCAAATCATGGATTGCCACAAGCCGGTCTTGAACGTTGGTTCCGGCTCCCATTTTGGAGGTACTTCCGAGAAGAACACGCACCTGGCCGGAGCGAACCTTTCCGAACAGCTCCTTTTTCTTGACCTCCGTGTTGGCGTCGTGAATAAAGGCAATCTGCTCTGCCGGAACGCCCCCGGCAATCAGTTTGGAGCGAATGTCATCGTAAACGGTGAAGGGAGCATTTTCCTCCGCAGGGAGTGCAGCGGCTTCCAGCGGGTTGCCCGCAATGACCGCCTGTTTCGCTTTCGGCGCAGCCTGGGGTGTGGAAATATCGCAGAACACAAGCTGGGTCAATTTGTCCGCTTCGCCATCCTGCCAGACTTGCAGAATGTTGTCCACACACAGATTGACTTTGCTGCCTGCCTCATCCAAGAAGTCCGGGTTGATGATCCGCTGGTCAAGTCCCAGCTTCCGCCCATCCGAGGTCACTTTCAGCATATTGTCAATGGAGGGGTCTACGCTGCCGGAGTGAATAGCGGCGGCTCGCTCAGAAAGCTCCTGCACCAGTCCCTGCTGAACCTCTGTGGGCTTGGCAACTACATTGTGGTATTCCACCTGCGGGACAGGGAGATGGAGCTGATCCGCTGTCTTGATGTCTGCCACTTCCTTGAACAGATTCATCAGCTCCGGCAGATTAAAGAACCGGCTGAACCGTGTCCGGGGACGGTAGCCTTTTCCTTCAGGGGCCAGCTCCAAAGCGGTGACGGTTTCTCCAAATCGGGAAGCCCAGCAGTCGAAGTGGGTCATGTGCATTTCTTCCAGACGGGCATACTGCAAATACCGCTGCATGGTGTATAATTCCGTCATACTGTTGCTGACGGGCGTACCTGTGGCAAAGACCACGCCCCGATTCCCGGTGAGTTCATCCATGTAGCGGCACTTGCCGAACATATCGCTGGATTTCTGCGCATCCGTTGTGGAAAGACCGGCGACATTGCGCATCTTTGTATATAAGAACAAATTTTTGTAATTGTGCGCTTCGTCCACAAACATACGGTCAACGCCCAGTTCTTCAAAGGTCACAACATCATCTTTCTTATCGTCAGCCCGCAGCTTCTCCAATCGGGACTCCAAACCGCGCTTGGTGCGCTCCAGCTCCTTGACGGTGAATTTTTCACCGCCGCTTTCCCGCAGCTCCGAAATGCCCATGGTGATCTCCGCAATCTGATCCTGCAGAAGTCGCTCCTGCCGCTGTTTGCTGATGGGAATTTTCTCAAACTGGCTGTGACCGATGATAACGGCGTCATAATCGCCGGTGGCAATCCGCGCGCAGAACTTCTTCCGATTCTTGGTTTCAAAGTCCCGCTGTTTCGTCACAAGGATATTGGCGGAGGGGTACAGCCGCAGAAATTCCGATGCCCACTGTTCTGTTAAGTGGTTGGGAACCACAAAGATGGACTTCTGACACAGTCCCAGCCGCTTGCTTTCCATGGCGGCGGCAACCATTTCAAAGGTCTTGCCCGCACCCACTTCGTGGGCAAGCAATGTGTTGCCGCCGTAAAGGACATGGGCAATGGCGTTTCGCTGATGCTCCCGAAGGGTGATTTCCGGGTTCATGCCCGCAAAGACGATGTGTCTGCCATCGTACTCCCGTGGACGGATGCTGTTCATTTCCTCGTTGTACTGCCGAACCAGCGCCTGACGGCGTTCCGGGTCTGCCCAGATCCAGTCCTTGAACGCATCCCGGATGAGTTGCTGCTTCTGCGCCGCCAGCGTGGTTTCCTTGGCGTTCAGCACCCGTTTTTTCTTACCGTCGGCGTCCTCAATGGTATCGTACACCTGCACATCCCGGAGGTTCAGGGAATCCTCCAGAATCTCATAGGCGCTGACACAATCGGTGCCGTAGGTGTTCCACGCGGCGACATCGTTGTAGGAAATCCGGGTTTTGCTGCTGATGCTCCATGCGGCGGTATAGGGTGAATACTGTACATCCATGGAATAGCGCAGATAGCGGGGCGTGTCGAAGGTTTCAAACATGAACTGCTTGATGTAGGATTTGTCAATCCAGGTTGCGCCCAGCCGAACCTCAATCTCGGAAGCATCCAGATCTTTGGGCTGTGCAGCCTGCAGCGCTTCCACATTAACCTGATAGGCAGGATTGTCCGCCGCAGCCGCTTCCGCCTGCCGGAGCTTCTGCCGCACATTGCCGGACAGATACTCGTCTGCCGTTACCCAGCCAGCGTGATCTTCCAAAGGCCCCAGCGTGGGATCATGGAAGATAACGCCCCGGAGATCGGCGGTCAGTTCCTCGACGGGCTTCCCGGACAGAGAGAACATGAACCCCAGATCCACGCAGGCCCGCTCCGCAATGGAGATTGTCAGGGCTTCACTGGCAGTATCCACAGAGGTGACTACCCGGTGGGGCTGGATGGTTCGCTTGGTGAACATATCCGCCTTGCGCTGGAAATTGCCGTCATCGTCCATGACTTCCAGAGCACACAGGAGATAGTAGGCAGAATCATCGGAGAATGCCAGCTTGTTGCCCCGGCTGTTGATAAGCCCATACTTTTCCGTGAAGCTGTCATAGAGCCGGTTCAGCTCCGCCTGCTTTTCCTGAATGGCAGAATCCGGGATGGTTTCGTCCATTTGGAGGTCAATCAGCTCATGGACGCAGGTGCTAAGCACCAGCATACCCTTGATACGCTCTTTGGCGGTAGCATTCAAATCGGGTCTGACCATGATGCTGTTTTCCCGGAAGTAAACCTCACCGTCCACAAGGGTGTAGGAGAAGTTTTTCACATCCGGGTCAGCCGGGAGGGCGTTCTGAATGGTTTCGCCTTCACCCAGATCGGGCGGCTCCGCTTCCTGATAGGTGCCCTGGATATGCTGCACCGCGTCCTGGAGCGAGCTGGCAAGAGAGATGTTTTCAAAGGGTTCCACGGTGTAATCCATGCCGTGAGCGGTGCTTTCGGAGCTATTCCTGCCCATCACCATTTCCGGATGGCCGAGGAAATAGCTGTTGATGGCGTAGCCGTCCTCCGTCTGCCCCAGATGAACCCAGTCCGGGTCAATCTCGATGGGACGATCCCGCTTTTGCAGGAAGATAATGTCCGACACCACTTCTGTACCGGCGTTGGCTTTGAAAGCGGTGTTTGGGAGCCGGATGGCACCCAGCAGATCGGCTCTCTGGGCAAGATACTTGCGGACACTGGGATTCTGGGCATCCATGGTATAGCGGGAGGTCACAAAGGCCACCACACCGCCGGGACGCACCTGATCCAGCCCTTTGGCGAAGAAGTAGTTGTGGATGTTGAAGCCCAGCTTGCTATAAGCGGGATCGTTGACCTTGTACTGACCAAAGGGGACATTGCCCACGGCGAGGTCGAAGAAGTCTCGGCGGTCTGTGGTTTCAAAGCCTGCCACGGTGATATTGGCTTTGGGATAGAGCTGCTTGGCTATCCGTCCGGTGATGGAATCCAGCTCCACGCCGTACAGACGGCTGTTGCGCATTTCCTCCGGGAGCATACCGAAGAAGTTACCGACGCCCATGGACGGCTCCAGAATGTTGCCGGTCTGAAAACCCATGTTGCCAACCGCTTCATAGATTGCCCGGATGACGGTGGGGCTGGTGAAGTGGGCATTGAGAGTAGAGGCGCGGGCAGCTTCATATTCTGCTGGGGTAAGGGCGGCTTTCAACTCCTGATACTCGGAAGCCCAGCCGGATCTGCTGGCATCAAAGGCATCCGGCAGCCCGCCCCAGCCCACATACCGTGACAGGATTTCCTGCTCCTCTTTTGTTGCCTGCCTGCCCTCGGATTCAATGGTTTTCAGGGTGGTGATGGCATCCATATTCCTGCGGAATTTGACCTTGGCACCGCCCATGCCCAAATCCTCGTCCGTAATGCGGAAGTTTTCGCCGCTGGGAATGGGAGCATCGCGGGGCGGCTCCGGCTTCTCTGTGCGGAGGGTTTGTACCACAATGTCATAGGGAAGGTTATTCTTTTCGCCGGGGTATACTGCCACGGTTTCGGTGGACATTTCCGGCTGAACAGGCTGGTTTCCCTGCTCCTCGATATACCGTCTGACAAAGGAAATGGGTTCCGTGCGGAAGATGGGAAAGCCTGTGGAATTGGCAAAGGTGATGTCCTGGAAGTTCACAGAGCCAAAATCCAGATTCACCCGATCAACAAGGAAGGTTCTGCCGTCGATTTCAAAGGTGGATTCACCGGGAATCAGGTGACCCCTGGCAAATTCCTCGTCAGAAATCCGCTGTGCATCCGCTTCCGCCTGCCGGACAATGGGGGCTGCGTCCAGCTTGTCCGCATCCACAACCTCTCCGTTTACGATGCCGTGTTCCGCAAGCTGTTCCCGGATGGCAGCAGGGTCAATATCGTCCAAACGGTCATATTCTTCCTCCGTATAGAATTTATCCGCCTTGATAAGCTGGGCAATCCGGCGCTGTACCTTGGTCCAGGGCAGCACCGTTTCACCGTCAACCCCGGTAACGGCAATTCGCAGAGGCTGGGCGGGATCTGCGCCATACTCACGGGCAAGCCATACGGCGGTGTCCCGCTCCCGGCTGTGGGTCTCCATGTAGCGCACTACAGTGCGTTTGCTTTCGATGCTGCCATTCCATTTCTGTAAGGCTTCATCAATGCCAGCTTGGGTAAGTTCCCTGTGGGCGATGGGCGGTTTCAGCTTGCCGAGAGAATAGGCATTGCGGCTTCCATCCTCACTGACAGCAAAAATTGTCACCGAGCGCTGTAAACGCAATTTATCCAGATTTTCTTCCAACTGATGTGCCGGGATTCCGCACATATCCACTCTGCCGCCAGTAGGGATTGGACGGGAGCCAAGGTGCAAATCCAGCATAGGTGCGGCTTGCTTGGCATCCTCACCGTAGATTTCAAAGAAGTCCCCGACCTGATACAGCACAATATCCTCCGGGTGGGCGGACTTGATATCGTTGTACTCCCAGACAGCAGGCTCCTTTTCGTCCGAAACCGGCGCTGGCTCGGATGTGGGGATTTCCGGGACTTCCTCAGCGATTTCACTGTCAATGCCTGCATTGGAATCATTACGCTGGTCCAGCTCCTCCAGGGGAGCAAAGCGCCCGGATTCCATCAGGGCATCGTAGTATTTGACCACCTTTGTCCACGGCACTTCAATCCGTGTGCAGTTCGGCTTGTCGTAGCGAATGCCTTTTCCGTCAGTCCAGACATGGCTCATAAAGTTATGGGAAAGTGCGTTATTTCCGCCGCCAATGCCGTATTCATTTTTCAGGAAATCCAGCTTTTCCTTTGCGGTGTGGGGTGACTGGTAATAGGCATAAATCCGTCCCTTGCTGCCGGAAAAATTACTTCCGCCGGTCAGATGCTCATTGATCTCGTCCTCGGTGATGAAGCCCTTTGCCGCTGGCAGCTCCGCCATCTCGCTGACATATTCCCGCCGGGGAAGGGTGTATTCCTCCAGCGGGCGAATCAGCTTGTTGGGGTGATACATCTGAAACCGCATCATACCCTTATCCGCGTTGCAGGCATCCCGGAAGGCATAGACCTGCCGCATAATCGCCTGATAGGACTCCGGCTCAGACAGAAAAACCATCAGCTTTTCCGTCTCCTCCGGGAAGCCGCCCCGGAGGGAGCGGACGATGCTCATATGTCCCGCTTCAATGGCTTTTTCGCTTATGTCGTGGGACATATACCAAAGCTGCTCCGCAAGCTGGCGTTTTTCAAAGGTTCCGCACTCTGCCAACTCCACATTGGTGGCAAACTGCCCCTGTTCCAGCAGCTGGCCAACCCGGACAGCCACATCCTCCCAAGAGAGAATTTGGGCGTTTTTGGCAAACCGGGCGGCGCTGCCATAGGCCAGGTGTATCCCGTCCTCGGCGTACCATGCGCACACCTTTGTGGTGCCAAATTGCAGGCCGTAACCGCCGTGGTAGGTCTTTTCCAGAAAATCCACCAGATCGTCCATTGGCTTCTGCTTAGCATACTCAATGGCAATCCGTGTGCGGTGATTTTCCGTGTTGCTGCCGTAGCGGAGAAACTGGTCAATATATTCCTGGGGCATGGAAAAAGCGGAGGGCGCGATTTCTGCACTCTCCGCTTCGGCGATGTATGCAATTTGCTGGGCTTCCGTGGGGAAGAAGGAAAACTGTTCTCCCTGAATGGGAGGTTCATCTGTCAGGCGTAGATAAGCTCCGTCAGAATCACTTCCTCCGCCTGGGCCTTTAGGCTGTTCATCAGCCCCACCCATTTCATGGGGTCGCTGGCTTTCAGAGCTTCTGTCACCCCCGCCGACTGCATCAGTTCGGGCATCATCTGCTCCAACCGCCGGTTCGCTGTCTCGTCGATCTCCCTCAGATGGGGGTACAGCTTCTCGGACAGGATCAGGCTGTTCCACAGCACCGGGCGATACTCCTGAAGGTAGGCTTTCCGCATCCTCCCGTACTTGCCCAGGGGCTGCGTCTCCTGCTGGGACAGGCTCAGATCGGGAATCCAGTAGTCCCCGCTGCGTGTGTAGGTCAGTTCGTTCATTTTCTTGGCTCCTTTCAGACAGCTTTTCGCGTTCGTATTTTTTGATGGTGACTTCGATACTGCGCAGGACTTTTTCACTAATCTCGCTGACGGCGCTGCCCAGAGCGAAAACTGTCTGGGGCGTATTGAAGTCAAAGACCGGCATGAACTCCTCTGGGTCAAGGTGGGCATCAGCCGCCAGACCGCACCGGGAAAGCAGGGCGTAGGTGGTGCTGACGGTCGCTACGTTGATAAAGGCCACGCCTTTGTCATAGTCATGATACCCCTCCAGATACGATCCGTCAACGATGCCAAGAATGTCCTGCTGGTGGGCAAGGAAATATTCTGTGACTTTGACGGAGGAAATCTGTTCAAGCTGCTCTGTGATGCTGCCATCATTGGGAACGGCAAACTGTTCCTCCAGAGCGGCAGAAACTGCCTGCTCATGCTCCGGGCGGTAATCCCAGAGATAGGGGCTGCGGGAGCGTTCGGTGCTGCGGGTATCTGCCACATCGAACACATATTTCAGCTTCGGAGCGTCCCCGGAGTGGTCGATAAGGGCGATGCCTTTCGCGCCCCGGCGAACATAACGCCCCATTCGCTTGTTCCACAGTTCGTAGTCCGCGCAAGCGGTAGCGTCGGGCCGCTGAGCGTAGATCATGAGCTGCTCGTGGTACGGGTACTTGTATAATCGGGCAGCGGTGGCCAGAAAATCTGTCCAGCTCTGGTAGCTGCCGGTTATCTGCGTGGCCATGTGGTCTGCAAGCTGACGGTATTGTTGCAGTACGGATGCCAATTTGATGTCTCCTTTCCTGTGTGATTTGTAATGAAAAACCCCACCTGACTGGCCAGGCGGGATTGATAACCTGTTAGGACAATTCCAAATGATATGTAAGAAAATACGCTCCAGGCATGAATGCCCAGAGTGTATCCGTTAGAACATATCCAGATTGGAAAGCTGGTGCCGTTGGTCTTTGCGGCCATAGACAGCACCAATAATCTGAACCTTTTTTGTTTCCTCGTCTACCCAGAAGTAAATCAGGTAGTTTTTGACTGGAAATTTGTGGATGCCCTGACTGCGCCAGGGTTCTTCTTCCGTCAACGGGACGCGATTGGGGAACTGATCCAGAGAAGCAATTTCCTCTTGAAGCGTATCCAGCATTTTCATGGCAGTTTCAGGTGCCTGGAGCGTGAAGCGGATATAGCTGACGATTTCCCGAATTTGCTCCTGCGCCTGCTGCGTGATTTTGACTGTATATTTCTCTGGCATTTACTGCATCTCCCGTTTCAGATCTGCAAATACATCAGAAGCGGCACGGGATTTGTCTGCTTTTGCCTCATTCAAACCACGCTCCATCATGGCATGGAAAGCGGCTTCGTCCATCTCATCCCGTGCAACTGGTACTGCCGGGACAGAGAGGGAGAAAGGAATGCTCCGTGTCATGATAATCTGCTTATAAAGCGTATTGATGACAACGGAAACAGGAATGCCCAGCATTTCCATGATTTCCTCTGCCTGCTCCTTCACACTGGGTTCGACACGAGCCATTACATTTGCGGTTTTTGTTGCCATAGTTCATACCACCTTTCTGTCTCTATTATATCCAAATGTATAGCGTTTTGCAATACGAAAGTGAGAAAATTTACAATTTGAATATCAGAGGTGCCGATCCGGCAGGGGGCGTACTATTGACAGACGAAAGAAGCGTTCGTGAAAACCAGGGAATTCAAGGCGGCCTCAGAACAGATGGAGATATAGCAAGCAGCTTCTTCCTGGGGAATCACAACATCATAACCGTCAAAACCGCTCAATACCTGCTGTTCAGGTGCTTTTACAGACAAGGAATCCAGATCAAGGTAATAGGAGTTGATTACACCCGCGGCATCCTGGTCACAGGCCTGGGAGATAGCAGCCTCTCTGTCGGCGGTCAGTTTCAATATCTTTTCCCGAACACCGAAGGAGGGGTGCTGAATGACATGATCACTACCGAGGTACACAAGAATCTTTTCCATTTGTCTTTCCTCCTGAACACAAACTTTCCACAGTCTATCATGTTCTAGGGGGACTGTCAATCGACACTCTACCCAAAATCGGAGGACAAAATTCTACTTGACAGAATTCCTTTTATTCATAGAGGTAGATCCTCCCACGGCTCTAACCCCATTTCCTCCCATGTAACACCATAGGGCGCACCGCCGGAGGTATATCCTGCAATGAAGAAGAAACGATCATCCTGCCAGGATTACGTTGTAGCGGGTTCACGCTTTTTCTTTTTCCGCTTTCGCGGAGGTTTTGGGGCTTTCTTCTGCTTTGGCGGCTTGGTAAGAGATTCCAGTGTAACCTCTGCCTCGACATCCCGCTGGATACGCTGGGCGTAGGAATCCAGCCGTTTGGCGTAAATCTGTTGGATTTCTTCATAGGCAACCCGATAATTGCTGATCCGTACTTTGGCGTAAACAATTTGACACAGCAATTCAAATTCTTCTGCTTCCGGCATCCGCTGATGCTCCAGGAAGAAACGCAGCGTCTCTCGGTACATCCAGTCGGCAATGCGTGCTTTCTGCTTCAAAGACTTATAGGGCACAAGTGGTTTTTCCGACATGGCACTCCCTCCTGACAAGGTCAGTATAGCAGAAAAAAGGCGGGAAGTCTATTACTCACCCTCACCGAAGTCGGGAATCAAGTCCAATTCCGCAAACTCGACATCCGTCATGGCATTGAGCTTGGCGATGGCGCTGTCCGTCAGGTTTTTCAGCTCCTGCTCATCCTTATCCAGGTAGGTGCGCATTTCCACAAGGGCGTGAATCAGCCCCAGACGGGTGCCGGGATTGTAGATGCTCATGAGCTGCTGTTCCTCAAATGTGAAGTTTTCTTTCATGTTCAAATCTCCTGTTCTTTTGATTTTCGGGGTTTGGATTTGCGCTGGGGCTGCTGCGGCTGATCTTTGAGCTTTTCGAGGACGGAGGGCTTCTTCTCCCGGTGGACGGCATCTGCCAAATCCATCAGGGAAATGGGCTGGCCGGATTTGGCCTGCTGTTCCAGATCGGCTACCGTGGGCTGCTTACCATTGTTGATGATACCGTCAATCATGCCGTAGTCATCTTCCGTGGACATTTCCGCTGCCTTCAGGTAGTTCTCTTTCTGGAAATCCGGTAGCTCTTTGAAACCCACGCTGTCGCAGTAATGGTAGGATACCACACCGTTCTGCTTGATGGCAACGATATCGCTGACGCTCAAGGACGGGCTGTGATAATCCGCCGGACGATGGAGGTTAAACTGTTCAAAGATTGCCTCCAGCTTGGAATCGGTGCTGCCGGTGGCGGTCAGCGGTGCGGTGTAGATCAGGTCATAGCTGCCCCGCGCAATGGCTTTCCCATGAGACTGCATCCAGTCCATGTTCATAAACCGCACATTGCCGGGATCGTCACGCTTTACCTGATAGATGGCAAAGCAGTCACCCCCATGATCGAGGAAGGCATTCTCCCGCTTCTCCTGGTGCTGCTGGCGCTCCACGATTTTTTCGTGGAACATAGGGCTTTGCACCCATTCCTCACGGGAAACAGAGAACACCGTGCCGGAGGCTTGGGTATCCAATTCCTCCCGGTCAAACAGCATCTCTGCATTGCCGCCGTCCACGATGGCGTACACGGTCATATCCTGATCGTACAGTTCCACAGCTCGTTCTCTGGACAGGGACAGCATATCCCCATCCACATAGCCGCAGGTTTTCAGATTAGCCACTTTCACGGATTCATCCGGCATGGGGTATTCGTCCAGCGCCTGCTCCGCGGCATCCGGCAGCATGGAGGAAGACTGCTCTGGAGCAGCCGGTGAGGACGCTTCCAGTGGAACAGGCGTTTCAACCTGCTGGCTGGTAATCTCCAGCTCAGCGTCAGGTTTTGGCAGCTCGGCATTATCCGGCACCTGGGGCTGCTCCTGTGCAGGGGCATCCGCAGCCAGATCAATGCCTTTTTCCTTGCAAATCTCCCGATAATGCTGCTCAATCCCAGAAATCAGCTCCGAGGAAGTCTTGTTAATGGTTTCCAGACTGGCCCGCAGCTCTTTCAGCTCCTTGCCCTGGGACCAGGAAGCGATATAGCCGAAGCTGCTGTCAGCGGTTTCAATGCCGAAATACTGACAGACTGCGTAGGAAATGCTCTCGGCTTCCACTTCCTCGGTATTCCTGTCCTTTTCTCCCGGTACAAGGATGGTTTCGCCATCATCTGCCAGCTCCGTCATTTTCTCATAGTTGTGGAGCCGGGAATGGGCCATTTCGTGGATGGCTGCGCAGACGGTCTGCACCTGGCTCATGCCTTCCCTGAGAAAAATAGCTTGCTTTTCCAGATGAAAATAGCCGTCCATGCCGGGTTCCATCGGCTCTATGGTAATGGGAACCTGGGAAGTCCGGCGCAGAGCCTCCATGAAAACCTCATACTGTGCCACATCCCCGGTCAGACTGAAGGAAATCTGCGGCAGGGGCTTTCCATCGGTCTGGGATACATCGAACACGGACACCACCTTGAACATGGGAATGGTGACTTCCTTTTCCTCCGTGATGGGTTTCCCTTCATCGTCCAGCATGGGCAGTTTGGTGTCCGGGTCCAGCTTTTCCTTATCCACCTTGATTTTGTAGGGGGTGGGGGCAAGAATCTGGATGCCCTTTTCGCCCTTTTTCACATGACGCCCGAAGCTGTTTTTCCACTTGCTGAAGCCAGCCACCAGCGTGGCATTCGGGCGCTGGGCGTGGATCAGCATGACATTGTTCAGGGAATACTTGTGAAAGCGGCTCATAGTGGTGAGGTAGTTGCGGTAGCGGTCACTTTCAAACAGCTCCATGATGCCTTTTTCGATACCAGCGGTGATCTCTTTGATGCGCTCCTTGTTGGATTGTTTTTCGGACAAGTCTTTGCTCTCCTTTCTTTGATTTGACTACTCCCCGTGTGACATAGATAGGTCACACGGGGAGCTTTCTCCGCATATAAAAGCCGATTTTTGCTTTCCGAATGTAAATACACATACCTTCGCGGAAGTGCGTGAAAAAGTCATTGGTATCAGCCGCTTTTTTGCCCCTTAAATGCGGAGATTCCAATACTGAACGCGCTTTCTTTGGGCATCCCGATGCCTGCGTTCCTGAACGGAACACGCGGGACAATACTTTGCTCGGTGAGATTTGGACAGGACAGTCTTTCCGCAGATTACGCAGCGTTTCCTCGGCTGGGTATGGAGGATGGATGCTTCCAGCGCCGGGTCATTGGGCAATACGGCATTTCGGAACCACTTGCAGTTCAGCGAGTAGGAGATCCACTGTGGGCAGATATTACAGAACGACCAGTCCAGAGTAAGGCAGCTTCCATTGTCATAATTGTAGCAGCGGCTGCGTATCAGCTTTCGCGCCTGCTTGAGCTGCTCGTCATTCATCCGGGGCAGATCAGCCATTGCCAAACACCAGCTTGAACCGTGCCCGATCCCCATCATCTTCCAGAACCACGGCAGCATCGTAGACCTTCCCGGTTTTGGAGGAAACACAGCCCTTCAGCGGAGCGCGGCCTGCTTCCAAAAGGAGCTGGGCGGTTTTTCTGTCCAAGGTTTTCTGCTTGAGGGTAAAGAACCGGCTGTCCCTCCATAGGACAAATTTGCAGTCCTGCCCGGTGCAGAAATACCCCTTGCTGCGCTCAATCACCGGCCTGCCACACCGGGGACACTTGCCCACGGTGTTTTCGGCGGAGGGGAACAGAATATCCGCACTGGAAACCGGGCGGTAATCCTTGACCAGATCGGTGAGCATACCCCGAATGCCGTCCAGAAACTCCTCCGGCTCCAGCTCGCCCTTTTGCACCTGGGACAGTCGATTCTCCCATTCTGCCGTCAGCAGCGGAGACTGGAGCTGTTCCGGCAGAACCGTAATCAGGGAATTGCCCAGAGCCGTGGGAACCAGAATGGTCTGCTTTTTTACCTTGCGCCGTTCCAGCATTCCCGTGGATACCAGCTTTTCCAGAATCCCGGCACGGGTGGCAGGGGTTCCCAATCCCTTGCGTTCCGCATCCTCCGGCATATCTTTCGCCCCTGCTGTTTCCATGGAGGACAGCAGAAGATCTTCTGTAAAATGCTTGGGCGGCTGGGTTTTGCCATCCTTCACAGATACCTTGCTGGGGGTCAGGATTTGCCCGACCTCCAGACCGGAAAACCACTTCTGGGGGATGCTTTTCTGGCTGTATTTCTTCCACCCGGCATCCAAGAGCATCTTCATGGTGGTCTTGAAGGTTTCCCCGCAGGTGATGGAGATTTCTGCTTCCCGGTAGCGATAGGCTCCGCTGACCGCCATCAGCACCTGCCGGGAGATCAGCTTCAGGATGTTCTGCTCCGCCGTAGGAAGTGTGGACAAATCCTGTTCTCCCGATGCCATTGTGGGAAGTATGGCATGGTGATCGGATACCTTTTTAGAATTGCACACCTGCTGCGCCAGAATATCGCTGGGGGAATCCAGTCCGCAGATTCCGGCAGCGCACAGAACGATTGCCGGGATACTTCCCAGCATATCGTCCGTCAGATAGCGGCTGTCCGTCCGAGGATAGGTACACAGCTTCTTTTCATAGAGGGATTGCAGATAGTCCAGTGTCTGCTGGGCGGTGTAGCCCAAAAGCCGGTTGGCATCCCGCTGGAGGGTGGTCAGGTCATAGAGTGCAGGGGCTTTTTCCTCCTTATCGCTGTGGCGAATGTCGGAAACCACAGCATTCTGATTCTGGCATTTCTTCGCCAGCTGCTGGGCTTCCGTTCTGTCCGGGAATTTCTTGCTGGAAACGGTGAAATCCGGGAAATCCAGATTCACGGTGAAGAAATCTTCGGGAACGAAAGCGGAGATTTCCGATTCCCGCTGCACCAGCAGGGACAGCGTGGGAGACATGACCCTGCCCACATTCAGCTTCGTGCCGTACAGCAGAGAAAAGTACCGGGTGGCGTTGATGCCCACCAGCCAGTCCGCCTTGGCTCGGCACAGG
>OGZA01001545.1_pt1 | contig 15333 bp, 17 predicted proteins | sample 1576591 | NCBI WGS metagenome assembly OGZA01 (sample SAMEA3541565, study PRJEB24748) | human gut metagenome | biome: human gut; feature: human-associated habitat; material: faeces | place: China | collected 2012
TTATATTGTTATTGGTAGAGGTAGTGAAGTGCTTGAAAAACGCCACGGCGGCGGGTTCCGTGATGATAAAAGCCGGGTAGTCCGAGGCTGTAAAAATCCTGCGACCTTTTGTCTCCGCATGGACGGCTTCAACAGTCAAAGACACTGCATCAATCAGTGTATAGGTTCCGTCTTCCGCAAGGGTCAGGGCATTTTTCCCCAGCCTTGCCCACACCTGAACAGCCTGCCACGGCTCCGACAATCCCACCAGCGCGGCAACGACGGCCTGCATGGACGGTGCCTGCTCCGCTGGTATCTCGTCCTGATTAAAGCGGGCCGGAGGTCGATAACCGCCCTTGTCCTGATAAATGGGCGTCAGAGTGAATTCCTGCCAGTTGCCGGGCCGGGGGAACTGAATCTGTATTTCTGCGTTGTTCATTCTATAGGTACGTTAATATCTTCAAAAGCCGCGGTTTCCTCGGATTCAACAGCATTGACGGCCATTGCTTCCAATGCGTGATAGGTTGGATTGGTAAATCCATTGGCATAAAGGTGCCGGGTGCCTGTGCCCACGTCGGCTGAAAGGGCGTATGTTTTCTCATTGCGTGCGTCAATAATCAGGGTGCTTACGCCTGTTCCTGCCTCGAAATTGATGAAGCCGCGGAGAGAAGCTATCTTGAACAGGGTATTGGTACTGCCGCCTCCCAGCTCCATATAAAGAGCCGCCTTTTCCTCCCGCTCTTCTATACTCGGTGGCCCGCTCTGCATGAAAATAAGCCTGTTCAGCCCGTTTGGCATCAGCTCATTATGGCCTACCGGAAGAAATACGGTTGTCGTCTTCACCTGCCAGTGTCCAACGGACTTTACATAAAAAATTTCCCTTACTCTGATTTCATACCCCTTGCGGACAGTATCGTAAGGAGTATTGATGGTAACATCGACGATTTCCCCATAGTTGACGGCCAGATTATCACCCGGAATCATGGAATAAGAATCCATCGTCAACCCGGTTCTGTTGGTTTTTGAGCCGCGGCCTATGCCAAAAGTAAATTTAGCGAAGGCTGTCGCGTTGACCGCAAGGGAAAATCCGCACACGGAACTGTAATTAAATTGACCGTTAGGCCCTATCAGGGGAATAACCGCTGACCCGTACGCATTGGACCCGGCAGAAGCTGCGCCCACCGAAAAACGCTGCGTCAACCCGGCAAGAGTACCGTTGGAAGATTTAGAAATGGAACCCGCGACTGTGATCGAACTGGAATTAAGGTATATTGGCTGAACCAACGCTGATACAGCGCCGGCCAATCCTAACGTATAAAAGCGATTAACCGCCCCCGTATCGGTCGGCGCACCGACAGCAAGAGGGATGTTGACGCCGCCGTTGGCGTTGACAGCACTTGAGAACGTGGCCGCCCCCACGCAGTTGAAGCTGGCGCCCTGGAAAATATTCAGAATGCCGGTCTCTACCATGAAGGTTCCGCGCAGCCAGCCGCCCGAACGAAGATCAACGGACTGGTAAAACCGGGTGATTCCGTAAATCTGATTCAGGGTTCCGGCGCTTCCGCTTCCGTCCGGGTTGTTGACGACCAGAGGCCCGTTAATGGTAGCCGATTCAGCGGTCAGGGCTCCCCCGATGTTGACGTCTCCGACGTTGGACGTTAACGTTCCCGGGTCTCCCTTTTCCCCTTGCGGCCCCTGGGGGCCTGCCGGACCTTCCGGCCCCTGGGGGCCCTCCGGCCCTTGAGGCCCCGCCGGGCCTGTCTCTCCCTTCGGGCCCTGCTCCCCGGTTTCGCCCTGCGGCCCGCGTTCCCCGGTTTCGCCGCGTGGGCCTTGCGGCCCTTCGGGGCCGGTTTCACCCCGTTCACCCTGCGGGCCTGACGGTCCCTGAGGACCAACATCCCCGCGGGGAATCGTGAAATTGAGCAGATAGGATCCTGATTCAGTTCCCTTGACGGCTTCCGCGTTGGCGGGCGTCCCCGGTTCCCCGGTGGTGACCTGACCCACGGACAGATTAAAATTCTCGGCGTACTTCTTGGCCTGCTCCGCGTACCAGGCGGCGCTGGACGCGTTATCAAGCATGACCTGCACGCAGCCGCTTCCTTCCGGAAGCTGCACGACGACCGCGCCCGCCACGGCCTGCTGTTCGTCCGGCAAGTCCGGCGTCACCCGGCCCGAAGAAACAAAGCATCCGTAGAGCAGCGGGCTTTCCTCGCTGCCGTCGTCCATGAAAACGTCATAGGACCACATGCCCGCAGGCACCGAAGCCCAGGAAATTACGCCGTTGCCCTCGTCATCGCGTGAAAAGCCGAACTCCGTCACGCCCGTCTTGAGACGGACAGCGCCGCGCAGGGTGACACCGCTCATATCGACGGGATCGCCCTGAAAATCCACCACGCGGACGACCAGCGACTGGGTCAGCCCTGTGACGGTCCGGATATCGTATTTGCCTGCCTGCTGCCTGAGAAAAAAAAGAGGATGCGGGGGCGCAGCGCGCCCCCTGGTGAAACGCGTCAGGAACCCGGCGCCGGCGTCACGTCCTGCACATTGGAGGGCGTGAACTGGTACTTGCCGCGATAATCCATTTCGAACTCGAACTGGGGTGAAGCAATCGCCGTGGTGTGTTCAGGATCCTGCAGGAGGCGCAAGGCGCCATGCGCCGTTCCGACCAGATAGATAGTACCCACGTCGTTCTGATACCAGAAGTGAAGATACCCCTCAATCTTGTTGTCGCCGCCATGTCCGACGGTGGTCGATTCCTCGCCGTTGGCGGGAGGCGCTCCCAGGGCGAAAGAAAGCTGGAACCATTCGGGGGACATGTCCGGCGTGGTGAAGGTCATCCGCTTGCCGGTCGTGGTGTTCTTGCGTTGCTGGCGGTATCCCAGTGCACCGCCGTAAAAGCGCGTCACTTCCCCTTCAACCTGTGTGGCGACGGACTGGAACGCGCCCAACAGCCCGAAGCTCACCCAGGGCTGTTCAGGCCCGGCGGTCGGATCCGTTGGCGGAGACGTCGGAGGCGTCGGAAACTGGTCCGGCCCGGTAACGTAAGAGGCTCCCTCATCCTCGGTCACTTTGATGCCGTCGGGGAGGAAAATAGCCAGAACGCCGGTAATCTGCGGCGTTACATTGCGGTTGGTAAAGGTGGGGTCGTATGTAGTATCCCTGATGCTTGAAACGGTTAGTAGATGATGGTTGCCTTGCCGTCGGCTTCCAGCTTACCGGCGAGTTCTTCCGTAACACGAATATGCGCTCCTTTCAAGAACGTTGAGCGCCCTATCCTCACTTCTTTGGACAGAATGAGGATGTTCGTGTCGATGACGGCGGACTGCTCCGTCTTCTTCTCCGGTTCGGTGTTGGCTGCAGTTGCTTTGCTCATTTGATGTCAACAAGGTTGAGGGTTGCCAGAGCTTCCGCGATGGTCGCGGGAAGTTCCGGGGTGTCGGTTTTCATGGAGAGGCTGATCACCAGCCCTCCGTCCAGTTCGGCGCGGGTGCGAATGACCCGCACAGCCTTCTTGTCAGTTGTTTTCTTCTTTTCGTCCGGGGCGGACGGCGTTTTGCCGGCGGTTTCGCGGGGTTCGTCCGGTTTTGGGACGTTCTTCCGCACGGCCTTCTTGTCAGTTGTTGATGTGTTCATTGAATTGCGGATGGTTTCTCATGTTAATATTAACCGGGGCACGGTAATCCACGGTCAAAACGTTCATTTGCCGCTTCTCGCCGTCAATGATGGCGGAGGAGGAAAAACGGCCTTTGATTTTGGGTTTCATCATCGCCGGTGCGGAAAAGGGAAGAGGATTCCAGTTCCACAGGGCTTCTTCAATCACGTCCCCAACCGCCCGAAGATAATAATCAGGCGTCAGGCATGCCGCCGGGAACAGGGACGCGTTGTGATAAATGGAGGCGATGATGAAATACTGACGCCACATCGTCGGCGCTTCCGTTTGTCCGTGCCCGTCCTGGTATTCTGCCGCGTCCCCGGGGCACACCAAAACGACGCCGTTGTTGCCCATCGCCGACATGATGATGTCATTGGCGGCGTACTGTGGGTCGAAGGGCCGTTCGAAGATGTGACAGTTCAGCGCTCCCAGGTTCTTCAGGCGCTCAATGATGCGCCGGCACATGGTCTGGTCGATGGAGGGGATCATGGTTCGTTTCCGATGTTGGCAAGGTAGGTTTCCGCGGCGCGCTGCGCCATCCGGTCCATCGTCGGGAGAATTCCCGGCGTGGGCGGGATCGTGACTTCGCGGCACAGCACGTAGAGCACGTCGCCCGTTCTGGCTCCCTGGCGGAACAGTTTGCGGGCCGCTTTCTTTCCGGTGGCTGATTGCGCCGTCTTGAGGATGAGGACGCCGGTCACATTGCCGTTGCGTCCTCCGTTCTTGGAGGGGATGAATTGCAAGTCCTCTTTGCGGAAGCCGGCGCTGTAAATGCTTCGGGCCCCGCCATGGCCGCGGGGGGCGTTGATGGTGGGGATAGCCAGGTTCCGGATCGGGTTCCCGGTGATTTCCGAGGTGCGCCCCGTGGGGCGAAGCGGCCCGCCCAGATAACCCTGCGTGCCGATCCAGTGAAGACCGATGCCGCGCCAGGCGATGGAGACGCTGACGCCCTCGGCGGTTTCTTCCATGGTCGTGGCGTCCGCCGCGCCGTCGTAGTAGTCCTTGCCCTGCTGGCGCAGGGTTTCCTGAATGAGCAGGCTCAGGGCGACGCCGGACTTGCGGAGGGCGGTTTTGTGCCGGGCCGAGGACGGCTCCATGTCGGCAAACGCCCGGTCAATCTCGGTCTGGTCAATATGGACGGTTACAGCCATTTGGAGGGTAAAACGTAAGGGGTGGGCAGTTCCACGCGGAGGGCTCCGGCGACGTCTTCCACTTTCTTGACGTGCCCGGAGGTAAGGCGCCAGGTGAATTCTCCCTCTTCCTTCCGGGAAACGGGGATATACTGGCGGGAGGACGCGGCGGCCACGTCCGCGGGCCGGGCGTACCAGACGCCTTCCGTTTCGGCAAACAGGCGATCCAGCAGGCGGTCCAGGTAGAGGGCTGCCAGCGTTCCGGCCACGGATCCCCCGGCCGCCGCCAGGCGGAAGGCCTGGGACTGGCGCAAGGGGATCTCTTCCGGGAAATCCCCGGTCAGGAGTTCCGCCAGTTCCGCGTCCGTGTAAGGGCGCGTCCCGTTCGGGTCCGTGTAGGTAAAGGTGGTATTTCCGTCGTTCCCGGTCTTGACGCGCACGGCGTCTTTCAGGATGCGGCGGATCTTGTTCCTGTTGGATTCCGTCACGCCTTTGGCGTTGCTTTCCAGCGTGGCGTTGAAGCTGGCGGGAGCGGGACGGACGCGCGACACGTCCAGCCCCGCCGCGCGGGCTTCTTCGGCGCCCACGGGGGCAATATTCATGCCGGACAGGTAGTCAAAGGGCGGGTAAGGCGTGCCGAACCGCGAAAGGCGGATCCAGATATCGGAAGCCGCCAGCGCATAGCCGACGGTTTCTCCGCGGATGAAGCCGGATGATACCGCTTCCGTGGCTTCTTCTTCCAGACCGGCCCGGGCACGGTTCCAGCGTTCGGCCCAGTAGCGAGGGTCTTCCCTGCCCTGGGAGCGGTAAAATTTGAAGGCGGCCGTGTCGTCGTCCTGCGTCCAGTGGTACCAGTTCCGGTAGCCGTGGGACATGGCCGCGTTTGTTTCCATGACGACCTGGATGCGGACCCAGGAGGACAAATCCTGAATGCCTCCCTGCCCCGTCGCCGGGGGGCGGTAGCCCTGCTGGCGCAGGGTTTCGCGGATGGCCTGCTGCGCTTCCTCGTAGCTCATAGCGCCGGCGGCAACCTGGGACGCCTTGTCCTCAAAATCGGACAGGATGACACCGGGTTCTACCCCGGACACGAAGAAGGCGCGTTCGGCGTAGTCGTTGGCAATCATTTCCATCTGGGCGGCGGTCATCATCGGTAGGTGCTTCTCATGGGGTTGAACCAGGGGCGGCGCGTGTAGCGCGGCATCATGTAGGCGGGATCCGCGGGCGCGGAGCCGTCCACGCTTTCCGGCAGCATGTCCCCTTTGGCGTAGAGCGTCAGCATCGCGTCCGCCGAATCGGCGGCCTTCTGGCGCGTCTCGGTCAGGTTGAGCTGGTAGCGCAGGTAGAGCTGCCGGATAATCAGCGGCCATGCCAGGGACCGCATGCTTTGCGGAATGTCGTACATGCCGCTGTTTTGTAGGGATTGCCGCAGGGCGAGGTTGTTGGCCAGCGCCCCGCGGATGGTCATGCAGACATCGTTGACCGCCTCCATCATGACGTCCCGGTAGTCCAGGCTGCGCTGCTCCCCGGCGGTCACCAGGGCGGCGCGTTCGGCGGTGTTGAGGCCGAGCAGCCGATCGGCTTCGTCGGTGGAAATCGTGGACCAGGCAGGAAAGGCGGACATGATGGAGGCGGGGTTGGGGTTAATCGCCGGTGGCCGTCGCGTCGATGCGGACGATGGCGCCGGGGTTGGTCAGCTTGGTCAGCGAGTAGACGCGGTTGGTGACGAGCGTCAAGGCCGGCGTCGGCTTGTATTCGGTGATGACTTCTCGGCGAAGCTTGCCGGAAAGCCCGAAGGTTTTGACGGCGGAGGCATCGAACTGCGTCGGGGAGTCTTCTTTGTAAAGGACGTAGACTTCGTTTTCCATGATCGTCTTCGCGTCGCCGGAAGCGTCGCGGTACGGCATGGACGCGATGTAAATATCCCGGATAGGACGGATCAGAGCCATGCGAAGAAGGTCTTCGTTGAACAGGCCGACGCTGTTGAAGGAAACCACCTGACGCGCGAGCGTGTTGGAGCGAAGCAGCTGCCATGCGTTGATGCCGAAGACAATCGTGTTCGGCATGTGTCCGGTTGCGGCATTGATGGACAGGATCGCCTGGTCCAGATCCGCCAACGGGTTTTTCTGCTGGTTGGCCCAGTCACCCATCCCGGAAGCGGCCGGAAGCTGGCTCATCAGAAGCTTGGCGCGTTCGTATTCGTACGACGTCACAAACTGGGATTCGATGAGTTTGTATTCCGCCAGGGTGATGGCCTGCGCCTTTTCCAGGTTGACGCCCAGCAAGGCGTCAGGGATGGGCAGCGTCAAGCCGTAGCCCTGAAGGGTGTCGGTTTCGTTTCTGCCGCGCAGGACGGTCTGGCGGGGAGGTTCGCCCGGTCCCACCTGGATGGGCTGGACGGTGAAGGCCGATTCCGTGTCCCAGACCTTGTACTGGAAATTCAGGTCATAGACCGGGACGATCGGAGCGATGCGGCTGATGATGGAGTTCTCTTCGGTGTTCCCGGACCCCGCGGAATAGGAGGTCAGGACATCGGTGAACTGAACGGCGGTGCAAAATGGAGTAGCCCTTGTTCTTGGTCTTTCTGTTGGTTAGGGTTAATAGTTAGGCTGCGGCAACCTGGTAGGACGGGACGAATCCGATTTCCACAAGGCCCTTTTCCCACTTGGCATGAATAACGCGGGCATAGACGGTTTCTCCGCTGGCGGCGGCCTTCCATGTCCCGTTGGCCGTGATGGTGACGGGCGTTCCGGAGTTGATGGTTCCGGGCGTGTCGGATAGAGCCACCTTGATGAGGCCGGCATACATGCCGACGAGCGCGGCGACGCAGGTCCCCTTGTTGGGCTGTCCCTGCAGGACGACGCCGAGCAGCTGCTCCTGCGTGGGGATAGCGGACAACGGAGTTCCGACAAATTCAGGGATGTCGGGATTTGCGGTCAGCGCCACGACGGTTCCTTCCTGTCCGCACAGGTCAACGCCTTCCGGGGCGTTGAAATAGACGATGGCGCTTTTCTGGGTTACGTTGAGTGATGGCATTGGGTTTGATCAGGTTGAATAATTAACGTTGGGCGGAGACGATGAAGCCCTCTTCGGTCGCCTTCTGGTAGGCGTCATAGCGCTTCATGCCGTCCTTGATGAGTTCGTTCACACGGTTGTTGAATCCGTCAATGGATTCCTTCTTGCGGAATGGGTCAGGGGGATTCAGCGTCGCGCGGCGGTTCAGAGGCGTCCTTTGCGGAAGCTTCTTCTGCTCCGGCTGCTCCTGTTTCTGCGGGCCCGCCTGGCGGTTGAGCGCGCGGATAAAGGCGTTCAGCGCGGCGGGGCTTTCCCGGAGAGAGTTTTTCAGCTCTTCCCGGCGTTCTTCCGTGAATTCCTCGCGTTCTTCCTCGTCCAGCGCGTTTTCGTACGTGCTGACGGCGTCGTCCACTTCGGCGTTCACGTGGTCTTTCTCACGCTTTTCCAGCGAGAGCAGTTCATCAAGTCGTCCGAGGATCGCCCTGCTCATATCGTCGGTGCCGTCAAATTCGACATCCAGCTTGTCAAGCAGGGAATCGAACAGGGCCCGCTGGGCTTTGTCCATTTCCTTGGACGGATATTTTCTATCGTCGTTGTCCATATTGGTGTTCTGGGTTGTTTCCCCCTCTTCGGGGCTTTTGGGTTCGCCCCCGGCCTCGTCGGAGGCGGGGGAAGTCTGTCGGTTGACCAGAGGCCGCTTTCCCTTGATGCGCGGCCGGTTGGTCAGGGCGAAGCCGGTCAGGCGCGACGGTCGGTAGACGCCGTCCGTCAAAGTCATGCCTTCGCCGTATTCCGTGGATGATTGCGTGTATTCCTTATCTTGCAGCATCTTCAGGCCGCGCGGCGTCCATTCGATGAAACCGTAGAGTTCCAGCGTTCCGGAAGGGTCGCGGTAGGTGTCCAGCTTCTTGAGCCATCCGAGTGCCCGCGTATCGCGGGAAAGGTCGTGGCTCAGGTGGTCTCCGTCGATGAGCATGCCCGGGCCGTCAAAGGTGCGGGCGTTGAAGTCGTCCACCATGTCCTGGATCGCCTGCTCGTCGATGCGCAGCACGGCGGGGCCTTCGCCGTAGTCGACGTCATGATCCCCGCTCTTCTCAATGTGGAACCAGCCGTTGGCGGGTCGGGACAGGTCATTGATTTGTTTGGTAGCGATCATCGGTAAATCCTTTCATGAGGCCGGCGTAAATCATTTGCTGAAGCTGCTCGTAGGCGTCGGGCGGAATGAGCGCTTTTTCCGGTTCCCTGTTGGCCGCCGCCGTCACCGGAACGGGTTCCTGCGTGTCCTCGATCGACATGCCGATCTTTTCTTCGATTTCGGTTTTCTCGGGGCGGACGCCTCCGTCCGCAAGCGCGGCAATTTCCTCGGCCTTCTGCAGCGGCGTCTGGACAGTGTCAAAAGTGATGTGGAGGCGGGCCAGCGGTTCTCCGTCTCCCAGGACAAGCGGGCTGATGGCGGCGTTAAAAGCTTCGGCGACCTTGGAACAGACCGCGGAGACGACCGAATTCCAGCTGTCCGTGTGCGCTCCCCCGGCCAGCGTGCCGGAGCCTGATTCATTCAGGACGGTCAGAGTGCCGGCCATGACAAACCGCACCTGGTCCTTGTCGGACATGTTGATTCGGGATAGGAAATAGTTTTCGTTGATGTTGGAGGCTTTCAACGGTTCGGCGGTGCAGCCGGGAGGAAGCACAATGGAGGCTCCCGATTTGAGTTCCTCACAGGCCCGTTCCAGCGCGTCCATGACGGCGGCGCTCGCGTCCTTGGGCGCCGTGATGATGACCGGGGCGCTTCCGTAGCGGTCCATATGGTTATCCCACGTGATTTTCGCGTGGTTGCGCTCAAAAGAGGCGCGGGTTGCCGGAAAAAGAATGGGGTTCCGGTGCTCCATGACCACGAGCGTTTCTTCCTCTACGCTCTCGCCTGTGTCGGCCCCGATGTAGCACTGGGGGTTGAACTGCCAGTCGTTCAGCGCTCCGGGCCGCACCCAGTACCGCTGCGGGATGAATTCAAACCGGCGGCCCCAGGCGTCCTCAATGTATTGGAGGTGGGCGTAACCGTAGAACATGGCGGAGGCCAACTGCCCAAAGGCCTGTTGAAGTCCGGTGACGGAGTGATAGAATTCTTCCAGCGCGTTTTGCTGACGCTGGGCTTCGGGGCTGTCGTCCGCGGCGTCAATCACCCATCCCTGCATGGAGACGCTTTCAATGAGTCGGGAATAGAGCATGCCCAGCAAGCCGTCCGAGTAGATGACCTCGTCCCAAATGAGCATTTGGCGGGCAAAGGCTCCCCGCCGCGCTTCGTTCCGGGCGTCAATCAGGGTTTGCAGGTCGGCGCCCTGTAACGGATCCCAATATTCAAACCATTGGGGCTGGTTAGGCTTCCTGCTCTGTTCCGTCAAGGCTCTCCGGGTGAGTTCCGTTTCAAGCTCCTTGATTCTGGTCTCCTGTTGGGCGACCAGCTTCGGGGCGTTGAGGATATTTTTGACGGCGTTAAACCTGCGGCGAAAAGAAAGGAAAAGTTTGGTTGCAGGGGAAGGAGTTGGACCTTCGATTCGGGGACAGGAACCCCGCGTGATACCGTTTCACCACCCTGCGATTAATTACATATCTTCATATATTGATACGTTGATATATTGTCAACCCTAATATCTCCCGTAAGCGCGTTTTGATGACACGGGCCGGGCGAACCAGGCTCCCAGCGTCCGCGCCAGTCCGCTGTTCCGGCGCGCGTGCCAGGCCATCACAAGGGCGTCGGCCCGGTCGGGGGAACGAACGCCCCGCTTTGCCATATCTTCCTTGCTTTCAATGCGGACGCGGCCTATTGCATCCGTCTGGAGCCGCGGCGCGACCAGCTGTTCAATCGTGTCCTCGTCAATGTCGAGGATGAGTTCTTTTTCCTCAATGGCGCGCGCCAGGGCCCGCCATGCCTGGGCTCGCAGATTGACAAAGGCTTGTGTGTCATCCGCCGGAAACCCGCCGCGGTAGGAGTGCACCGGAAAGCCCTCGGCGCGGAAGTCATCAATGATGGGGAGCCCTAGGCCGTCGCCGTCGGCAAAGATGCGGTCGGCAGAGATGCCGAGTTCGGCGGCCTTCCGGCGGAAACGTCCGCGCGCTCCTACGGTGTCCGGGTCGGACCAGTGGTCGGCGATGAAAAAACGGTTGCCCTGCCCGGCCGCAAAGACGTTTTCATCGCCTCCCGCGGCAAAGTCGAAGCCGCCGCAGGTCTCTCCGGTGTCCAGTAAGGGAGGCGGGTTGTTGACCAGCTCCATGAGAGCGCGGCGGGAAATGACGGATTGTCCGTCAAGGTCGGTGAATTCACCAAGGATGGCCGAGCGGTAGAAGGAGGACTGCTCACCATATTCTTTCTTCAGGCGTTCGGCCTTGCCCGGGTCGTTGATTTCAATGTGCGGGCAATCCTCGTATTTGACGCGGATTTTGTAGTAGAGCGATGAATTTTTATGAAAGCAGTCGTAGAAGGTGCCGGAATCGGCGCCCGGCGACGAGGTGATGAACGCGTGAAAGAGCGTGCAGCGGGAAACGGCGGTGAAGATGGAGTCCGGAATGGTTTTGGCCTCGTCCAGGACGTAAAAGACAGGATCCACGTCGGGCGAGATTTTTGGATGCCATCCTTCCGCACGTCCCGCGTTGTCGGTGGAGAAACCCACGGCAAAGCCTCCCTCCGGCGTGCGGATCTCCGTCTTGTTGAAGGACCAGCCGGAAAAGAAAGGATTGTCCATGTAGCGGCGGAGCGCGGGAAAGAGCTGCTTTTCCACCTGCATCCACGATGAGGACGTAACGGGGACCTGTCCCCGCGGAAAACAGGTGAGAAAGTACAGGATGGCGGGAGCGATGCAGTTGCTTGTCTTGCCGGATCCGTTAGGAGCGACCAGAGCCACGCTTTTCCCTCCCAGGGTCAGCTTGCCCAGGGACAACGCCTTGATGGATTCTACCTGCCATGGATAGGGGTCAAGGCGGAGGATATGGCGCAAGAAGAAGCTGACGGGGATTCGTGTCCTGCGGGTTAGGGGTGGAGTTTGCCGGCGATGGTTTCCAGCGCGGTTTTCTCGTCTTCCTGCAGCTGGGCGAGCTGCTCGGGGTCCAGCGTGATTTTCCGTTCCAGCGGCGCACCGGGAACGCCGGCGACGTCCTGGCGGACCCGGTCTCCGAATTTATCAGGAGCGAAGCGGGCGGCGACTTTCAGCCGGGTTTCAATGGCGAGCTTCTTCGCGGCGACGGAGGCAGAGCCGCATTCCGGGGCCAGGGCGACTTTCGCGGCTTCATCGGCCAGCTCCTGACAGGCGTCAATCATAGCTTCCGACTGCGCTTCCCGCGCGCGTTGAATGAGTTTGGAAAAATCCGGCTTTGTTTCACGCCAGTTCCAGACCGTCCAGACCTCCGGCATGTGGTCATCGGAGCAGATGGATTTCATGGTTTCGCCGTTGGCAAGACGGGAGGCTATCTCGGCAGCCAGTTCCTCTGTGTAGAGGCTCGGCCGCCCCGGTTTTCTTTTGGTGGTAGGTTTCTTTTTCCTGCGGTTCCATCATAGGAGATAACGGATATTCAAATCAAGCGCGTTGTTTGTTCTTGATTCGCAGCGCTCATTTTTCAAACTGTGGGGCGTATGAAACGATGTCCTATCTGCGGCAAGGATGTTCCTCCCCGCGCGGGCAAACGCGACAGCGTGTACTGTTCCCGGGCCTGCCTCCAGGCTCACTATGCGGAGGCCTGGGAAACGCTCACATGCCCCGTGTGCGGGAACGTATTCCGGGCCCAAAAACTGTGGCGGCGGCAATACTGCTCTGCGGAGTGCGCCAATCACGCCCAGCGAGGGAGGAAAATCACGTCCGCAGCGTTTTTGGAGGCCTGCCGTCATCGTGGCGTTTGGGGACCTCGCAAGCATCCGATGACCGGGAAATTTGAGACGAATTGCCACGCCAAAGTCTGGCGCGTGGAGTCGCCGGAAGGAGAAGAGGTAACGGCGCGCAATCTCAAGCTGTACATGGTCACCCGTTTTGGCGAAACCGAAGGCAAAAAGATTTATAAACTCTTGACCTGCGCCGCCTCCCGTTTCCGCAAATCGGGAAGAGGCACGGGGGCCGGATGGCGGATCCTGGAGGCTCCATCCGTCCCGGAATAAAAAAAGGGGCGGCTTCGAAAAAACCGCCCCTTTTTAAGGGAAGTGGGCGTTGCCGCCCCGTTGATCTTGCGATCGTTTTAATCCACAGCCCCGAAGGGCTGAACGTTCAGAAAGAACGTCTCTTCCTATCATTTTTTGATGGATGACGGCAACGGAAAAAAATTCTCTTTTTCTTATTTTTTCTCTTGCATCACTAAACATTGTTTAGTATATTGACCTTGTTGACGGGAGGTAAGGGACCGAACGAAGACACAATCCAAAACCAAATCAGAAAGACTAAAACAATGAACGACAACAAAATCATCACCATGGAAGACGGAGAAGAAATCAACCTGACCGCTCTTGAATGCGAATTCGGCAGCTACGACTTTGAAGGCAAGACCTACTATGCTGCTCGCCAAATGGAATTAACCAATCGTCTTTTTGACGGATGCTACAACGACGCGGAAGAAGGAGAGGAATACATCTCGGAATACTCCGCGCCCGGATACGACGAAAACGGAAACCCCGTGGAAATCTTCATGACTTTCACGCAGGTGAAAGGTGAAGAGATAGACCCGGAAAACCTTAACTGGTTCCAGGACTCCGACCGCGTTGAAGCCCTCTAACCATGATTCCAGGGCGGTGCATGCCGCCCTGGCACAGCTATGACTATTCAAGAATTTGTTGATTGGGTGCAGTCCAGATACCATTTGCGATCCAAAACTTCTGCGGTCAAAAAGGCTGCGCAAATGTTGCGTGTGACGGAAATGGCGGTGTGGCAATGGTTGGGCGGGTCCAGAAAAACGAGTCCTTCCATGGAGCTGTTGATGGAGCTAATCACCCGTCACGGATTGCCGGAAGAATAGGCCTATACGAGATTCCAGGGTATACGAGATTCCAGGGCTATTCCCGGGGATGGTAATTGATCTCGCGGTAGGATTTCCAATCACAGGTGATGATGGTGCCGCAAAGGTGGATGCGGGAAACAATGGCCGGCCCGAGTCGATCTTCAAGGGCGGCGGGGCTGTAGTTGGAGATGATGATGGTCGGTTTGCCGTTCTGGTGCCGATAGTCAATGAGCCTTTCCAGCGCGGCGCCTGCAAAGTCCGTGTCCTTGACCTCGTGATACTCGTCCAGCACCAGAAGATACGGGGCCTTGTATCGCTTCATGACATCGGATTCCGAGCCGTTGCCGTTAAACGTCTCTCTCAAGTCCATCGTGTAATCATAGGCCTTGGTATAGAGGACGCGCCTCTTTCGCCTGTACATGAGGCGTCCAAGAAACGTGCTCAATACCGTTTTCCCGGTGCCGTATCGCCCGTTCAGTACAATGATACTCCCAGGCGTCAAAACGAGGCGGTAGGCATCACGCAGGGCTTTCTTCCATGGTTCCCCGGTTACTTCGTCAAGGCAATCAATAGCTCGGCGGGGAAAACCGCGGTCAATCAGGCCAAGGCGTTCGTATGCCGCTCGGCGTTCTTCTTCCCGCTGCTTTTCAGCAGCCAGCGCTTCCGCTTCCAGCTCTTCAATGCTTCTTCCGTCGTCCTCGGCAAGCAGGGTGATAGATTCCAGGAGGCTTTCAAGATTAACTCCTTTCAGTCCTCCCTGGGGTTTAATGGGGTCGTCAATCTTTCCAGAGGTCATCTCGTCTTGATGGTTTAGTCGTTGATTTTGTCGGGGATTCCGCGGCATTGGCGGGTTTCAGCCCGGGCGGGTTCGCATTGTTCCGGGCCCAGGTGGCAGCGTATTGGCGAGCCATGGGCCGCCAGTCTGCCAGGGGGACGCCGTGCCGGTTTCGCCATCCAACGGCGGACTGCTCGTTGAAAAACCGTTCCGCGCACCGGGTTAGCTCGTCTCCGATTGGGTGCAGAACCTGGGCGGCTATAAAACGGTCAACCTCGGAAACATCCTTCGGAAATTGGCAGACCTCGCGCCCGGTTGTAGTTGTAGTAGTATCTTCTCTTCTCTTCTCTGGTAACGGTTTTTGTAACGGTTCAAGCGTTACATTTTCGTTACATGTTTTTACAACTCGCTCATGATGAGCTTTTCTGCTATTCGCAACACGGCGGTTCGTATTGGCCCTATTCTTGGCGGATTGGCCGTTGTGGCGGTCAAAATTGGGGATTGAAAGGAGGCCCTCGCGTCCATTCAACCAGCCGACTTTGACAAGCCCAGCGGCGAAGCCGGGGCAGAATACGAGACGGTCGAGAAACGAATTTGTAACGGTAATGGCGTTACCAGAAACGGATTGTTGATCAGCCCAAATCCAGAGGCGAAGCAGCTTGCCGACAACGGCATCCTGATCAATTCCAAGGATGCCGGCTAGCTTCACCACTTCGGGTTTGTCCGGTGTCGTGTGTTCAACCTTGATCCAGTCTCCGGCCATATCAAAAAGCGTCAGTTGGGGGTTGTAGATTTCATAAAGACCAGGAAGACGGTCTTCC
>OGZA01001549.1_pt1 | contig 15312 bp, 9 predicted proteins | sample 1576591 | NCBI WGS metagenome assembly OGZA01 (sample SAMEA3541565, study PRJEB24748) | human gut metagenome | biome: human gut; feature: human-associated habitat; material: faeces | place: China | collected 2012
ATTTCTCATTATCAAACCCTTTTTTATTATTTTTCTTCTTATTCATAAGTACCTCCCTATCATTATATTTTTATTATATCATAAGGAATATTTTACTTACAATATTATTTACTTTTCTTTACATTATAATTTAAAAAGAGAACCTAACGTCCTCTAACAACAATTATAAGTGGTACTTTCATTTCATCTATAGTAAAGCCAGCGTGTGTAGAAATATGTATTGGACAGCCTCTTCGGTATCTTAAATATTTATCAGATACCGCTAGAGCATGATAGTCTCCTAGTGAGGAAGTAAAATATTTATTATCTTTACCTATTCCAAATAATTTTTCTCTTATTATTTCTTTCTTACTTTTTAGCACAAAGTATTTTCCAAGATACTTATTAAATAAATATTTAAATATTAAGAGCTACTACCTTACGATAATAGCTCTTAGGATCAATTAATGCAAGTTCTTCTCATAACAAACAGTTAAACCACTATATAAAAATAGTATTTCATGCAAAATATTATTCAGCATATTGCATCAAAATAGCAGGAAAATCAATAGAAAGTCCTGCATAATTTGCAGGAGACGGAACTCTTCCCTTAAATAATCCCATTGACATATATGCATCTGTAATATAAGCTAACGCAACCTGCCCATCATTCATTAATACAGGAGAAAGAATAATTTTTCCCTGTAAATACAAACCATCATCAGTTTTAGTTATTATTGAGCCGTACATCACTCCTCCTTGCCCATCAGACAAAGCATAATTTTGCTGCTGTGGAGTGGTTATAGCTAAAGCTCCATCTTGATAGGTGACCGCTAAAACAATCGTTGCTCCCAACAGCCTTGTCATTGGTAGCTGGAATATATAGCCATTACCACCCGGATTTTTAACAATTTGAGTATTTTCCTCTAATGAAAGAACTTGATTAATACCAAATGCTGTAGCAACGACTTTCACAACACCTGTCCATTGTCCCAATAAGTCATCAATATCGTACTGCAATAAAGCATATTCAATTTCACGAATGCCAGTAGTCACTTTTACAATGGCCGAACGAATTTTACCAGTGAGATTCTCTTTTGCAATAAACTTAAATCCATCACTCGTCATTTCATAGGATAACCATTGAGAAGCATCTGCTGGAATAGATACCTGAATAGGCAAATTACTCGACATTTCAACAGGGACCTCCTCTGCAGCATCTGTCAATGTGAAATAGGTAGCATCTCTATTATATTTCCAAATAGCTCCTTCCTGCAGTATGGTTGCTTGCTGCGTACTCACACCATCAGTTAAAACGATTTGTGCGCTACGCCCCGGATAACCCGTATTAGCATCTACAGAAATGGAAACTTTATGATCTGCAACTTCGATTACCTGACACCAATCGGCATTCACCGTAGCCGTGACAGTTCCAGTTGCTGCAAATTCGACAGTTCCAGTGCCACCACTAGCTTTCATATCCAAATCTGATTTTATAATTGTCAATTTTACAGTGGCAGCATCGTCATCTAAAGAACATCCTGCAACAAAAAATAAGCAGAATATTATTAAGTATAAATTCAGTATATTTTTCATAATCTAGTTTTTTATTTATTCCTCAACTTTCATAAAGACCATCTCTCCATACATACGTGCCACCCCTTGAACATATGAACTTTGACTATAATCAGGTGCCGAATAGCGGTCGAAGGCCATATAATCAGCTTTTGCACCACCTACTGCTTCGAATACCCCATCATCCTCAAATGTAAATCCAAACGGAGACTGTTGTACATTTGCCACAAAACCAAACATCAGACCTGCCTGATAACTAATATATGTAGGATAAAATCCCATGGCATAACAATATGTAGTACATCCCAAATAATATCCTGATATATAACCTACCTTTTGAGTCTTAAAGGACATAATTCCTTCACCTCTATCATAATCGAGCACTATATCACCAATTAGTCCCTTGAGAATATAACTCTTATTTTCTACATCCTCTATAATAGATATTGGTAATTCTTCGTCTGTCAAATTATTATCTTTATACATCTTGCAGGTAAGAGTATAATTACCTAGATAATCATTATATTTAATATATCCCTCCGGATAAATTCCTTTCATTTTAACGTTAGTTGCCCCCTCGTCAGTACAAGTAAAAAGCTCGGAGGAAGGGTCCCACACAAAATTTTGCACAGTTACTCCTGCCAGTGAAACTGGTTCCCGGAAACGAAAGCCATCGGTTGTAAAAAGGAAAGGAGATTGCTCTTGTACAATGTTACCACCATCATTATAGGCTATAACAAAAGTATAATTACTTCGCTGCGTCATACCAACTAAATTTCCATCAACCAACAACTGATATTGTATAAAGAAAGCATTCTCTTCTACGTCATTCACAGAGTTTATATATGCCTCCCAGTTCAAATCATCCGGAAGCGCATACATTACTATCGTATTTCCATACTTTTTGCCCTGCATTACAATTTTCTCGGCTGAAGCTTCTTTTATAATAAACTCATAATCTCCTTGCAGGTTGGCATTTGGGTTGGAACCTCCGCCTTGTGGCTTGGCATATGCATGAATAAAAGCATTATAAGTGTCGAATGTAAGCATAGTAGCTTCCTCCGATACAACCTTATAAAGAGAGGAAATAGTCTCATCGCCTTCATATCCTTGAGATGCCATTGTAACTCGCTGACCATCAAACTTGCACAGAAGAGTTATGCCTCCCAAAGCATAGTCCTGACCTATGTAATATTCCATTCTCCAACCATTAGACGCCGATTCTAATAGCTCACTATATTGCTTCACTTCCTCTGTTGCACGATTCGCTGAAGAATCATCAAAATAATCCTCTTCCTGGAAAAGACAGGATTGCAAACCAAAGCATACAAGAGCCATCAACAAATAAATCATTATATTCTTTTTCATAATCTTCCTGTTTTATTCAATAGTACTTAAATCCAGCTCCGGAATTTCTTGCTGACGCCTTAACACAATCTCACGCAAATCATCTAAATTAATACCCCAAGTTTCAAGCATATAATTGTATACAATAGTAAACTTCTGATTAATAATAGCCGCTCCGGCAGTTCCGGCAACCTTCAGCATATTATCCCAGTAAGCCTGATCGTGAGTAACATACATGGCGATATTCTCTACAAAATCTTCTCTTGCCTCACTCATCGCATATGCCGTCACAAATCCTTCCGGCCATGCATCCGCATCCTCTCGCAAATATGAATTTCCATTTTCAGCAACATAGAAATACCAGTCGGAACCAACATATTTTCCTTCGGTAATGCGATCAAACGATGGGTCATAATTACGCTTCTGATGCAGGATATGTGCAAATTCATGGTGCATCGTCTTAAAGTAATACTCATTCAAAACTTCGATATCGACATTCTCAAAGTCCAGACTGTTCACTTCGTACAATGTTATCTTCTTTCCTCCCTCGGCAGTACCCAACACCTTCGTACCACTGCTATCATAAGCCGGAGAACCTATCAAGTGAAAAGTTTTTGGCACATAAGACCGAAGAAAAGCCGGTCCGGCAAGTTCAGTATATGCCTCCATCCATACATGCTTGATAATCTTGGCCAAAGCAACCGATTTATCGTAATCCGCCGGTACCAGATTATATTTGTGATCACTTTCAATATCTTGCATACGATACTTGAAATCAACGTTATACGGATATGTATAATTAGCAAGCAACCATTCATCAAAACCATTATGTTCCATTGGCTCTGTTGAAAAAATACTATGCTTGGTGTCAATATCATCGCCATTATTACAGGCTCCCCAAAGAATGGGCAAAACAGCCGTTAGTATATAAATATAATATTTCTTCATATTATTTCCTCCTTTTAATTTTCAGTACGTGGATTGGGTTGCATTCCTGCCAGAACTACACTCTTAGGAATTTGCATAGCACGTCTTGCGTCATTTACCGGCATTTCATCTGTTACGACTATATTGTTATTAGCAATAGAACGGCGATAGATAACAATTCCATAACGTTTAATATCCGGCCAGCGCAGACCTTCGTGCAAAGTAGCAATACGTCTCATATGCAGAATGCAGTGAATAAAGTTCTCCTGTATACCTGATTCAATAGTAAAATCAGGCTGAAGCTTTTTCTTGGGAGTCGGATTTTGTGTCGGATTGTAATAATCCATCTTATCATAATACTCATTTATCATCCCCGGAGTTAAAGTTTGCTTATTAGAAGTATATGCTTTCTCCCATGTAGTAAGATCTGCAGCAGCCATTGGATAGTTCTTTTTCAGCGTATAAGCCTCAGCCCTGCAAAGCAAAGTCTCGTCTGTAGAGAAAATCACAGGCATATAATACAGGTAGTCACCAGCATAATAACCGCCCTTTCTCAACATACTGCATTCATAGCCCGATGTTGTAAAAGGCTGCATATACATGCGGTCAGGGATACCCCATAATCCGGAAGAACGTGATGTTTCGTAAGAAGCAATTAACTTATTATGTAGATAACGTTTTCCTGTCATGTAATTACTCAGAATAATACCCCAGTTAGATACGGTACTACCTATCAACAAGTTAGCCTTACTTGTAGAAGCAATATATGCGTCGGGCTGTACATTATCATTAGCAGAGAGTTTTCCCAACGCTTCCCAATCCCGTAATTCGGCAGCAGGATCACTTCCCAACACACGATCTGCATATTTTATCACCTCATCACAATTAGAAAAGTCAGGCTTCATATAATAAAGATAGAAACGTGCAGCAAAAGCATATGCAGCTTTCCTTGTGAAATGATATTTCGGCACAGAATAACTATCATCGGAAATAAGAGCCATACCATCTAATAAGTCCTTCTCAATCTTCTCATAAGTCTCCTGCAAAGTACCCCGCCCGTATTGTGGTTGCACAGTTGTTTCAACTTTAGTCATATAAGGAATACCTAATTCCTGTGATGCATGAGTATTATAAGCATTACAAAAAATATTTGCTAATACAAAATGATTGTACGCCCGACAAACAAGAGCCTCTCCTCGCTGCGGCATCAACGATTCCGGATTTCCCCGTTTCTCAATCTCTTCCAAAGCCATGTTAGCAGAAGCAATAGCTATATAATGGGTTTCCCAAAGATTTGTAGGCGTATCCTGATATTCTTCCTGGGTATCTTTCCAGTTATAGCACTCTTCCTCAGATAACTTATAATAAGAATATCTGGCACTGTTATCGTCGGTATTATCACTATAAAGTTCAAACAGTTCATTCGCAGATCCTTCCGGATAAGCAGAAACAAGCATTTTAGCTATTTTTTGCTCAGAATTCAGCTCCGTCCGGTTATCTGGTAATTCGTCAAGAAAATCATTACAAGAGCTACCGACAATAGCAAGCGTTGCGATGAACAATGGAATATATAATTGATTTCGTCTCATCTTTAATCTTTTTTTTTATTATTAAAATCATTCTCTTACAATCCTAAACGCAGAGTTAATGTAAACTGACGTGGCACCGGTGAAGCTACACCACCAGTATTAAAGAATTCAGGATCTTGACCATTCAATTTCTTATCTGCATAAATAAGGAATAAATTAGTTGCCTGTAACTTCAAAGAAAGATTGGAAATCTTCGCAGCAGAAATCCAGCTCTTAGGAAACTCATAAGAAAGTGAGATTTCTTTCATACGGATAAAATCACCTTTTGCAATTCGCTCTGTAGAATAATTGTAAGCATTGTAAGCTTTATACAATGTTCGGTTTGCTTCATATTGCGGATTACTCAAGATTGCAGGAATATTAGTCTTTGCCTCATCCCCAGAAAGCGTCCAACGATTCTTGAATTCACGAGGCATAGCACTCAAATCGGAATATTTATAATTAAAATATGGATTCAAACGAACAACATTACCAAATGAATAAGTCATGAATACATTGAGTTTAAACCCTTTATATGCAAAAACGTTACCGAAACTACCAGTTATTGTAGGATCTGTCGGACCTTCATATTTCAAATAATCTAACTTCTCACGTTCCTGGAAATTAATATCAGTCGATGTTATATTTCCATTGATATCGAACATAGGAATACCTTTTTCATCCAAACCTGCAAAAGGAATGGAGAAAAGCCCGCGCACAGGATATCCTTCACGTGCAAATCCATTTCCCGAAACAAGTTCCATCATACGAGTACGTCCTCGCAAATCAGTAACTTCATTCTTAGCATGAGAAAAAATAAAATCAGAATTCCATGAGAAGTCTTTCGTTTTAATATTGCTGGTTGAAAGGGTAAATTCAATACCATGTGACTTCATTGTAGCTACATTGGCATATTTATAAATAGTACCTCCCACTCCTTGTGTTGGAATCAACCCAATCAGGTCATAGTTATTGCGCGTGTACCAGTCAGCTGAAAGATTAATGCGATTATTAATAAAACCTACATCCACTCCTATATTCAATTCATGCTTCTTTTCATACGTTAATTCACTATTTTCCAAATCCACTATATGAAGACCCGTTTCTTGAATATCAGTGAAAGGACGATAAGGTGAATAACTCTTAATAATAGCTTGTGAATTTGTTACATCAGCCGGACCACGATCAGCTGTCAATGAGTAAGATGCCTTAAATGTCAAATTTGAAAGCGTTGGTTGAAGTGATTGGAAGAATTTCTCTTCATGAACATTCCACGCTGCAGAAAGATTCCACGTTGGCAGCCAACGAGCAGAACGGCTACGCCCCATTCTATTAGTTCCTTCATAGCGGAAAGTACCATTCAGCGTATAACGTCCGTCATACGAATAAGTAGCATTTGCAAATGTAGCTACACTCCGATATCTAGTATGCCCCATAGAATAATACTTTTCTCCAGTCTCAATACCTTTCTTAAAATACTGATAAACATATGATGGAATCTCACCCATAGAATATTGCATACCCCATCCTTGGAATGAAGAGTTAGAGCGTTGAAGATCATTTACTTCCATTCCTGCAAAAAGATTAGTTATATGCTTTTCTGCAAATAGATGATTCCAGGATACAGTACCACGGAAATCCAGTCCCAACATCTTACGATCTTGACGCTGATAAATACCTCCTTCAGGAAGAATCGAAATAGGTAATGCATATGGGTTATCTGGATTCTTATACAACCAGTCGTTTTCATCACGAATAGTAGCATCGTCCAACCCCGTACGATAAGCAATTGCTTGATTAGAATCATCCATTATATTATGTTCTTGTGATGATGATTGATAACGCACAGCACCCAGCGCACTGACTTCTAGGCCCTGCAACACCTTCCATTTCAACTCCCCCTGGAACTTTACATCAACAACATTCAACTCAATAAAATTATTGTCCAATTCACGGAGAATATTAAATGGAGCATAATTAGCCACATAATCTGTATTAGGATCTAATGTACGTGAAGTATTCAGTGCGTATGAATAGGGGTTGATATCAAAATCACGTGTAACCTGACCTGCCGCAACGTCCAATGATGAGTTCATGGTACCTGGTGCATTCTGTTTACGGTAAGAAGCACTTGATATCAAGTTTATGCTTAGGTTCTTTAAGATATTATAAGTCGTATTCAAATTGGCTGTATAACGTTTCACTTCACTCTGCTTATACCATCCCGGATCAAGCATGGCACTCAATGACGCATAAAAAGATGATTTATCAGAACCTGAAGTAATACTTACAGAGTGATTCTGTGAAATATTATTTGAGAATAATACATCAAACCAGTCGGTATTACGCATTTCGGCTTCGGTCAAATAAGCATTACGTGCTTCTAAAGTATTCATCAGCCCAAATTGACCATTCGTTTCATTAAACTGGTCGATCAGTTTATACATACGTCCGTACACACCTGAATTCTTTGCACGAAATAAATCAGCACTATTCAACCAACCTTTTTGCTCCAATTCTTTATATATTCCCATTTGCTCCTGAGAATTCATAATATTGAACTCTTTGTATGAGGGCACCATACGCGTAGTAAACTCACCCGTATAATTAATTTTGCTGACTCCAGCTTTACCTTTCTTTGTAGTAACAACAATTACACCTGCCATTGCACGTGCGCCATAGATTGAGGTTGCTGAGCCGTCTTTCAAAATCTGAAAGCTCTCAATATCATCGGAATTTAAACCAGCAATAGCCGAACTAATCAGAGTTTCAGCATCACCAGAAGATAAATCATCAGGTCCCACATCAATAGCATCTTCCATAATAACTCCATCCACCACCCATAATGGTTTGGAGCTACCATAAATGGAGGTAGCACCACGTACACGAATTTTAGGAGCAGTACCAAACGTACCGGATACGTTCTGGACTGACACACCCGCAGCACGCCCTTCAAGTCCACGGCTAATATCAGGGAGACCATCCAATTTTACATTATCAGCTGTTAATTGTTGAGTTGCACCAGTAAAAAGGCGTTTGTCCATTTTTTGCATGCCGGTTACCACTACTTCCTCCAGAACTTCTGCATCTGGTTTCATCAGAATTCTTATTGTTCCTGTTTTGATAGGAATCTCCTGAGTTTTCATTCCAATGTAGCTAATTTTCAAAGTTCTAGCAGAACTTATTTTATTTTCTCTTTTTTACGTAACACATAATTGTATCATATTCTCCTATAACCTATTTTCATACTAATTATTTATATCTAATATAATTTTTATATTATTCAAGGCTTAGTTAAAGATAAAAAGGAAGTGTTTAGATGACATAATGATTATTTGAATAGGGCTAAATTTGCACAGACTGACATAAATGTGACATTATGATAGTTTGATGATATATATTTATCTTCATAACTATCATAATGTATTTACAATAGTTTTCAAATTTATTTTGAATACGTTGAATAGGACAGCCTCCGTTGCAAATTGGAAGGTACTTACATTTGGAACAAACGGGATCTTCAAACGTATCAGCACCATATAGCTGGCGATTTAAGATTTTTTCATTAATATTTGCTAAAATACCGTCTTTATCCAATTTACCAATAGCGTATTCTTTATTTCCTATTACCTCCCAACATTTATAGGCATATCCTTCCGGATCGAATGCGATAGCCATATCATTTCTAACTGCACATTCGTTAAAAAACGGTTCTGGATAACGAATAAATGGAGAATCAAATCCTTTATGTGCCAAATCTAAAATAAATTCAGATCGATTCTCATGAGTAAACAATATGCCATTTTCGATGCATACATCACAATTACTTATACTACGATCCAGAACAAATGCTGGTGTCAAACCTATGTTGCGTCTTTCTCCAAATCGATTTTGACAAAATTTATATAGTTCTGCGTATTCATGCTTATTCTTTAAGGTTAGATTAACACGAATCGTAACATTAATTTCAGGAGCAAGATCATTCAATAATTCAATATTAGAAATTACTCTTTCAAATACATCTTCTCCTGAAGCCAAATGCTTTACTTCGTTATGTGTCTTTTTCATTCCATCCAGAGTAATCTGTACGAATGTTATCCCAACCTTTTTCATAACTCTAACAGCCTCCTTATCAATATGGTATCCAGTTGTTATAATATTTGAGTTGACAGGTTCTTTCCATACAGCACTGAACTTGTCGTAAAATTCTTCAATCTGAGGAACAGCCATAAGTGGTTCGCCTCCAAACCAAGTAATTTTGATGTTTTTTAGATCAGAACATGATGTAACGTATTTGGTAATTCGATCCATTACTTCCGGTGTCATGTACTTCTTCTCTTTGTATTTCTCAATAAAGGAAATGTGATTTCTGCAATGAAAATTGATTATGAACAGCAAAGTAATGCAGAGGATCATTACACTCCTTCGAAAGTTTGGAAAGGAGCAGTGGGAGTAACTCCTCCGAATATTGAATATCGCCCCGATTGTATATACAGTCATTACGATACACACGGAAACCCTCGTCAGGTAGTCGATAAAAACGGTAAGACGACTTGTTATTTTTGGGGATACAATGGACGACATATCGTCGCCAAGATCGAAAATTCGACTTACAATATTTTGCTCGGATATGGTATCGGAACTACCTATTCCGAAGCATTGCCTGCGGATGTCGAGGCTCAGTTGCGAAATGACGAGGAGGAAAATTTTATCGTTACGACCTATACTTATAAACCATTGGTAGGTATAACGAGCATCACCGATCCTTCGGGACATTCGGTCTACTATGAATACGACGATAGCGGGAAATTGAAAGTTATCCGCGATGACAAAGGCAAGGTATTGAAATCCTATGATTATCATATTGTAACCGACAATCAATAAACAGACGTATAGATGAAAAAGATATATCTGTTGCTGGTGCTGTTGTTCACCGGCCTGCAATCCGTATTTGCACAATTTATTTGGCATCCCGATCTTGGGACACCTTATGCAGGGGCAATCTCTCTGCCGTGGAATACACGCAGCTATATATTTCAAGTCGACAACGGCGAAGAGTTCGGCAGCTCAGGCGATATCTGGGACGCGCTCGATACGCAGCTCCGAGCAGCTGGTATTACATGGATCCGTGTAAATTCTGTCGAAAATCCGGCAGACGGAACTTTCGAAGTATGGTTCGATTTGGATGAAAACAAAGATAACATGTCTCGTTCCATCCACATGGGTTACAGTTACAGTGCTTATTTTATCATTACGCAATTAAAGCAGGATCAAGAACACTTCGAAGAACTGTATGCCGATCTGCCTGCAAATAGGAAGTTCGAAGTCCTGCCGGGCGAAGAAATTTCAATCCAACTGCATGGTCTATCTGCCGGAACATCATATGATATATACCGATATTATTCAGACGAAGATACAGATATATTTGATACGTTCCTCAGCAACACGGGCGGAGATTATCTTTACACGTCAGCATTTCCGGAGGGTGATTTCGGGTTCAGTTTCCCCAACAGTCAATTCAGTGTCAGTTACCCCGAAGCTTATAGAAATCATTACTCCTTCGATACCAGAGCGTTGGTATTTCCTGCGGAGGGCGATGTCATGCGGGTCTATTTCGACTCCTATTCCAAATGGAACGGTATGAAAGTGGCAATCAACAGTCTTGCCGATCTGTCGTTTTTCGATCGAGTGATACAAGATCACAATACGGGTAAGATCGCATTCTGGAATCCCCGTATACGATTGTCCTATGGGTACGATACACAACTCCGACAAGCCTATTTCGAAATTGCTTGCCCTCCGAATCTGACAAACGAATTTCGTCAAAGTACATTGGGGATAATGAACATTTCGGGATGGAACGCGACTGTTTCACAAAGTTTCGGAGGATCGGTTCGGACGGTTCCCGTATCATACAAATATGATAAAGCGACTTCTCAAATTATTGCGACAGTCGAATATACACAACCATTCGTAACGTATACACTTTATAGGGAAAACAGCTACCTGCAAAGTCTTACAGGAAACGGAGGTTCGTTACGTCTCTCGACTCCTGCTACATCGGGTTACTATCGCATTGTTGCTACCTACTCCGAGGGCGGTCTGAGCGACTCTGCCGAATTGGAAGGCATCCGCTACAACTCCGATATGCTCTCGCTCAATGACGATCGTAACTGGATTCTGACACGAACCTTCAACTGCGACAACCACGGGGACACCGAAGAGGAACAAATCTCTTATGATGTAAGCTATTACGACGGATTGGGATATGCATTGCAAAACGTACAAATTTGCGCTAACGGCGACGGACAGGGAGATATTATACAACCATTCGTCTACGACGGATTGTACCGCGAGGAGTTACAATACCTCCCTTATACGCTGGATGCCAACAATGGGCAAAGTGACGATACAGCATTGGCCAATCAAGAGGAGTTTTATAAAACCAAATACGGCTTGGCGACCGATCCTCACGCTTATGTTCGTACCGAATACGAACCTTCTGCACTGAATCGGGTATTACGCACACATAAACCCAGTGCGGAATACCAATCTGATACCCGTTCCATGCAGACTTCTTATATGGGTAATGCCGCATCGACGATTCTCCGCCTGCGTGTCGATCCCGATGATCGTTCGCTGACGGCAGACGGTTACTATGCCGCCAATGAACTCTCCGGCACACGCTCTACGAACGAAGACGGCGCCGTCGTCGTAACTTATACGGATAAGGAGGACCGCACGGTCTATGAAAACCGGCAGCTGCGCAACGGAAGTGCCACCGAGAATATAATCACCTACTATGCCTATGACGACTGCGGACGTCTTACGTGGGTTGTGACACCCAAAGGCAGTGACCTACTCTCCGCCGGATCGAATTTTTCTCCGGAGAGCGATTTCGCCAAACAGAACTGTTACGTCTATTTCTACGACGAGTGGGGACGGGTCCATGAAAAACGTTTCCCGGGACGCGAACCGATGTATATCGTCTACAACCGGGGCGATCGGCCGATGATGATACAGGACGGATTGATGCGTGAGAAGAATCGATGGCTCACCTTTCATTACGATGGCATGGGGCGTGTGACAGCACAGAAACTCGTTACCGATTCCGTACAGACACCGCAAACACGCGAGGCATTGCAAATGTCGTTCGACACGAATTCTTATCCGCAACTTTATTCTTCGTCCGCATCGCAGATCTTGACACAGCATGTCTATGACCGGCATCCGACGACGATGCCCGCAGCTTTGGCGTTTGAAGAGGTTCCCGACATGACCTGCGACCTGACGGGTATCGAGCTCGAAACGCTGCTCGATACTTCGACGACGGGGCTTCCGACCTATGAAAAGTTGACTGCGATTACGGATTCCTCAATCGGCGGAGAATATCACCGTGCTTACTACTACGACTATAAAGGGCGTGAGATTCAGCGTGTGGAATGCGACTTCGAGGGCAATATTCTCCGCACGACCAGCCGATACGATCTGATCGGAAATCTGTTGGCGCAACGCGAAAGCTATACCCACGGCGGCAAGACCGACGTGCTCGACCGCACCTTCGAATACGATTCGCGCAGCCGCATGACCGAAGAGACCGCGCAGTTCAACGACGGAGAGCAAGCCGTGGTCGCCTATGCCTACGACGAGCTCGGACAGCTTATCGGCAAGACCTACGGCACGGGACAGCACGCCATCCACGAGACGATGGATTATAATATGCAGGGATGGCTCACTGAGAAGTCCAGCGAACTGTTTGATATGAAATTGCGTTATTACGATCCCGAACCCTATTACGATGGCGATGCTTATTATGCAGGAAATATCTCCGAGTGGTGGTGGCAGCACAAAAACGTAAACGGGAATTATGATGCGGATAACAATACCTATATTTTCCACTATGACGATCTGTCCCGATTGAATGATTCCCGATTGACCTACAACGAATCCGAAGATATTGCAGATGAATTCGTGGAGCGCAACATCACCTATGACAAAAACAGCAATATTATTACGCTGAACAGATCGAGCCAGTCGCCGGACGACATGAAGAATTACCGGTTTTTATATTATGGTAATCAGCGAATTAAATACGAAACAAGCAACTCGAATTACGAATATGACGCCAACGGCAATATCCATAGGGATGCCTTGACGGGCTTTTATATTTACTATAATTTGCTTAACTTGCCTACGGTGATTTATACCGAAGGGGATATGGGATTGTACTACACTTATCTCGCCGACGGTACGAAGACCGAGGTATGGGGACACGACGACATGGAACCCACACGTTACGCAGGTTCTTTGGTATACAATAATGGGCAGTTCGAAAGCACCTCGTTCGGCGGCGGCAGGATCGTCGGTACGAACAACGGCGCGAACTCGGAGGTACACTATTTCCTGACGGACCATCTGGGCAGTACACGTGTCGTGGCGAAGGTGACGCCGACAGGCCGCGAAGACCTCGACCGCAAGGATTACTATCCCTTTGGCAAGGAGTGGGCGCAGCCCGATATGCCGACATCGGATAATCGCTACACCTTCTCCGGAAAAGAGCAGCAGCATCTTCGAGGTCAAGTCGTAAACTATGCCGACTTCGAAGCACGGTTCTATGACTCCGACGGTGTCCATTTCTTGCAGCAGGATCCAATGCAAACGGCTTATTATCATATTGGTCCATACTGTTATTGTACGGAAAATCCAATCAATAGAATTGATACAAACGGAAATTGGGATGTATCTGTACATGTATATAATAATAGAGAAAAATATGGATATGGAATTGCAATAGTGACGAATCGTCAAGGTAGAGAAGTTTTCAGATTTACGGTAAGAGCAGAAGGTGCTGGTGGAAGGAATCGTTATAAAAGCAATAGCGATACTCCATTAGGTATATATGACATTCCTGATAACGAGCCGTGGATAATCGGCGGAAGTAGATTGGCATATGGTCCTAATCACAGGTTAAATATGGTCGGTCAAGAAGGCGAAATAATAGATACTGGTAGATCTCTAATAAGAATACATGGAGGTAGACAAGAAAAATATAATCCTCAAACTGGTCAGTGGGAAAAAATCGAGAATCCAGAGTTAAAAAAAACATATGGATGTTTAAGAGCTTCTGATGAAGATATGAAAAAATTCAAACAAATTACCGATTTACTACAATCATCTGATAGTAAGGAGATACCGGGGATTGTCTCAATTACAGATGATCTTCAGGCCGTAGAAGCATATGAGAATAAAGTAACAACAGATATTAAGGTTACGTTTCAGGTTCCGGCTGAAGAATTGGAATATTGGAGAAACTTTATATCAAACCTCTTAAATTAGATTAAAAAATGCTACTTTTACTATTACTCTCTATGATTGGATACTCTAACTCTCCTTGTATTTGGAGCGATATGTCATCCGAACAACAGCAAATGACAATTAACATGTACCCTAATAACGGAAGCATTATGCGTTTTTATAATGGAAATTTTATTTTAGGGGATAATGAAGTTACTTTCAGATTACTTGATACACTCGTTTCCAAACAAGATTGTTGTTACAAAAGGGCATTGGCGATACATTTATTCAATAAAATTTGTATCAATTCCGACGGAGCTTTAAGTGAATCCATGGGGTATTATACAATGAGAATGCTTATTAACAACCCTGATTGTATTTATAGTTTTAGCAAGGACCCCAATATATTGGAAATATATGCTTTTTATATAGCAAATGAATTATCAACTACTCCTGAATCATATTCAGATTTCATCAAATACATAGAGTCGATTGGTGGAGGTTTTAAAATGGAGTGTGTTATTCAAGAATTCATTAAAAAGGTAGAAACGTGTTATTTGCAAGTTATCCATGATGGAAGTTAAATTAAATATTCCTATAAGGATTGAGTAATTATTCGGGG
>OGZA01001552.1_pt1 | contig 15281 bp, 19 predicted proteins | sample 1576591 | NCBI WGS metagenome assembly OGZA01 (sample SAMEA3541565, study PRJEB24748) | human gut metagenome | biome: human gut; feature: human-associated habitat; material: faeces | place: China | collected 2012
CGGTATTATTTTTAAGAAAATTAAATTACTTTTTGGGGATGAGCACTTCAGTTCCGCCCATGTAGGGACGCAGGACTTCGGGGATAGTCACGCTGCCGTCGGCCTGAAGGTGATTTTCAAGGAAAGCGATGAGCATACGCGGGGGCGCAACGACGGTGTTGTTGAGGGTGTGCGGCAGATACATCTTGCCGTCCTCACCCTTGACGCGCATCTTGAGACGGCGCGCCTGAGCATCGCCGAGGTTGGAGCAGGAGCAGACCTCAAAGTACTTCTTCTGTCTGGGCGACCAGGCTTCAATGTCGCAGGACTTGACCTTGAGGTCGGCCAGATCACCGGAGCAGCATTCGAGCTGACGCACGGGGATCTCCATGCTGCGGAACAGCTCCACGGAGAAGCGCCACATCTTTTCATACCATGCCATAGAATCCTCAGGCTTGCAGACGACGACCATTTCCTGTTTCTCAAACTGGTGGATACGGTAAACGCCGCGCTCCTCAATGCCGTGCGCGCCCTTTTCCTTTCTGAAGCAGGGGCTGTAGCTGGTGAGGGTCTGTGGCAGCTTATCCTCGGGGATGATCTGGTCGATGAACTTGCCTATCATGGAGTGCTCGCTGGTGCCGATGAGGTAGAGGTCTTCGCCCTCAATTTTGTACATCATAGCGTCCATTTCGGTCTGACTCATAACGCCCTCAACAACGTTGCCATGGATCATAAACGGCGGGATGCAGTAGGTAAAGCCCTTGTTTATCATGAAGTCGCGCGCATAGGCAAGGACTGCGGAGTGCAGACGTGCAATGTTGCCCATGAGGTAATAGAAGCCGTTGCCGGAGACGCGGCCTGCGGCGTCCATATCGATGCCGTTGAAGCTCTCCATTATCTCGGTATGATAAGGAATATCAAAATCGGGGACCACTGGCTCACCAAAGCGCTGGACTTCAACGTTTGCGCTGTCATCCGGGCCGATGGGGACGGACGGATCGATGATGTTCGGAATGGTCAGCATGATCTCATGGATGCGCTTTGCGTAGTCCTCCTCGAGACCTTCAAGCTCAGTGAGCCGGTCGGCCTGAGCCTTGACCTGCGCCTTGACTTTTTCAGCCTCCTCAAGCTTCGAGGGGTCCTTCTTCGCCTGACCCATGAGCATACCGATCTGCTTGGAGAGGGAGTTGCGGCTTGCGCGCAGATCGCTTGCCTCGGTTATGGCCGCGCGATTCTTCGCGTCGAGGTCGAGAAGCTCATCCACGAGGGGGAGCTTTGCGTCCTGAAACTTCTTTTTGATGTTCTCTTTTACTGCATCGGGGTTTTCTCTTATGAACTTAATGTCGAGCATTTTTATTATCTCCCAATTATTTATTTCAGATTTTTCAGCTTTTCAATAAGCGCTTCCCTGTCGTCCGCACCGTAAAACTCAAGCTCTATCCTGCCGGTCTTCTTGCCGTCTATGAGCTTGACTTTTCTCCCGAGACAGCGGCTGAGCTGTTCACCGACCTCCGCACTGTAATCCACGGTGATCTCCTTGCTCTCGGGATCTTCCTCAACCTCGGGCTCCTTCATGAGCTTCGCGGCAAGCTGCTCCGCCTTGCGCACAGAGAGGTTTTTCTTGATTATCTCCTCCGCTGCGGCGAGCTGCTTTGCGTCACTGCTTATCGGGATCAAAGCCCTTGCATGTCCCGCGGAAAGGCTGCCGTTTTCAACGAGCTCCAGCACCGCCGGGGACAGACTCAGCAGACGCATTGAGTTTGCGATAGCAGGGCGCGACCTGCCGACGCTCTTCGCCGCTTCCTCCTGAGTGAGGCCGTAATCTTCAATAAGGGACTTGTAGCCCTTGGCTTCCTCAATGGGGTTGAGGTCTTCGCGCTGGAGGTTTTCGACCAGCGCAAGCTCCGCCGTTCTGCGGTCATCCGCTTCGATGACGCGAACCGGAACTTCGGTAAGCCCCGCGAGTCGGGACGCTCTCCAGCGGCGTTCACCGGCGATTATCTGATAGTAGCCGCTTGACTGCTTTCTGACCGTTATTGGCTGAATCAGACCATATTGGGCTATTGAATCGGCCAGCTCCTGAAGTGCGTCCTCATCAAAATATTTTCTCGGCTGTTCTGATCGCGGTTCAACCTTGGATATCGGAAGCGTGAGAAGCTCCGCTTCCTCATCATCGAGGGCCGCGCTGCCGAAGAGAGCGTCAAGCCCTGTTCCGAGACCTTTCTTTTCCTTTGCTGCCATCTCTGCCCTCACTTACCGCTTCTGGCAAGAAACTCAACTGCCAGTGCCATGTATGCCTTGCTTCCTCTGTTTACACGGTCATATATCACGCCGGGCTGACCGTGGCTCGGAGCCTCGGAAAGACGGACGCTTCTCGGAATGACCGTGTCATAGACTTTTTTGCCGAGGTACTTGCGCAGCTCGTTTTCAACCTGTACGGTGAGATTCGCGCGGGAATCGTACATCGTAAGGACGATTCCCTCGACGTCGAGACGGCGGTTGAGGTGCTTTGAGCACATCTTGATGCTCGTCATCAGATCGGCTATACCCTCAAGCGCGTAATATTCGCACTGCATGGGGATGAGCACGCTGTCCGCCGCAACAAGGGCGTTTACCGTCAGCAGCTCAAGCGAAGGAGGACAGTCAAGAAAAATGTAGTCATACTCGCTGTAAAGGGAGGCTATCGCTTCCTTGAGGACATATTCCCTGCGCTCCTTATTTATAAGCTCAACCGATGACGCGGCCAGCTCCTTTGATGCGGGAATGACGTCGCCATATTCAGTGTTGACAACGCAGTCTGCCGCGGGCACACCGTTTATGACCATGTCATAGGTGTTCGGACGCTGAGCCTTGGACACACCCATGCCTGAGCTCGCGTTGCCCTGAGGGTCGCAGTCCACGAGAAGAATGCGCTTATCCATAAGCGACAGCGCCGCACACATATTTACGCAGGTGGTTGTCTTTCCTACCCCGCCCTTTTGATTGGCCACCGCTATTATTTTAGCCATACCCAACCTCCTTTATATCTGAATGCTCTTATTGACCAACGGCATTATAACAGCAATTAATGAGTAATGCAACGTTTCACGTGAAACATTTTAAATTTCGAGACGGAGAACATACGCAATGTTTCACGTGAAACATCCGGGCACTATAAGTACCCGGATGTTGACTGAATATTGAATTTAAAAACTTAGTACGCAACGCCCCAGTAAATCATGTGCTTTGCAGGCTTGCCGCAGCAGGCGCAGACATCGTCAAGCTGCTCCTGCTTAAAAGGAATGCAGCGGGAGGACATACCGGCCTTTTCCTTCATGGCCAGCTCGCACGCGAGCTCACCGCACCACATGGTCTTGATAAAGCCGCCGTTCTTCTCCTGAAGCTCCTTGGCTTCTTCGAGAGAATGTGCTTCGTAGGTGTGCTCATCGAGGTTCTTCTTTGCTTTCTGGTACAGACCGTCCTGAACATCATCGAGCAGGCCGGGCAGACGATCGGTAAGCTCATCGAGCTTGACGGTGATCTTTTCGCCGTTGTCGCGGCGGACTGCCATGCATACGCCGTTTTCAATGTCACGCGGGCCAATCTCAATGCGGAGAGGAACGCCTTTCATCTCATACTGCGCGCACTTCCAGCCAAGGCTGTTGTCGCTGGTGTCGATCTTCGCGCGGAAGCCGGCAGCCTTGATGGCCTCATAAAGCTCGGTCGCCTTTTCAACGACGCCCTCCTTGTGCTGCGCGACGGGGACGACGATGACCTGAACCGGCGCAATGCGCGGGGGCAGGACAAGACCGCTGTTATCGCCGTGGGTCATAATGATGCCGCCGATGATACGGGTGGAGAGACCCCAGGAGGTCTGCATCGGGTACTTCTGCATATTGTCCTTGTCGGTAAAGGTGATGCCGAACTGCTTTGCAAAACCGTCGCCGAAGAAGTGGCTCGTGCCGGACTGGAGAGCCTTCTTGTCGTGCATCATACACTCAATGGTGTAGGTGTTGACAGCACCGGCAAACTTCTCCTTATCGGTCTTGTTGCCGCGGATAACAGGCATGGCCAGATAATTCTCGCAGAGGTCAGCATAGACCTCGAGCTGATGCAGAGTCTCCTCGCGGGCTTCCGCCTCGGTGGCGTGGAGAGTATGCCCCTCCTGCCAGAGAAACTCACGGCCGCGCAGGAACGGACGGGTCGTTTTCTCCCAGCGGAGCACGGAGCACCACTGGTTATAAAGCATGGGCAGATCGCGCCATGAATGTACAACATGGCTCCAATGATCGCAGAACAGCGTCTCCGACGTCGGGCGGATGCACAGACGCTCTGGAAGCTCCTCGCTGCCGCCGACCGTGACCCATGCGCACTCAGGGGCAAAGCCCTCAACATGATCCTTTTCCTTTTGAAGAAGGCTTTCGGGAATAAGCATAGGCATGGAGACGTTCTCATGCCCGTCGCGCTTGAACATACCGTCAAGAACCTTCTGAATGTTTTCCCAAATCGCGTAACCGTAGGGGCGCAGAATGAAGCAGCCCTTTACTCCGGAATAATCGACGAGCTCAGCCTTGGTGCACACGTCGGTGAACCACTGCGCAAAGTCGACCTCCATATCGGTTATCTGTTCTACTCTTTTGTCCTTTGCCATAAATAAACCTCACATTTCGCCAGGGCCCTTGCCCCGCCGTATTTACGAACTTATTTTTCATTATAATAATGAACGATCGCAATTTTATATTTTATAGCCGCGGCCGCCGCTTGTCAATAGAAATGCAATAATACGGGAGTTTTTGCTTGACCTTGAGGGCTGATGCAGTTATAATATCTACGATTACCATCAGGTATATGTGTCCATGTAAGCTGATGGTATGCTCCAATATCAGCGGAGGTGAAGCGTATTAACAGACAGAAGTTTCTTGCGGAGCTTGGGAGACTGCTGACCTTTATGTATGAAGAGGACAGGCAGACAGCTCTTGCAATGTATAACAGAATGTTCGACGAGGCCGAAAGTGAGCAGGCACTGCTGCAGTACCTCGTCTCCCCCACCCGTCAGGCTGTCATACTCGCGCGTGCATATAACGCCAAGGAGAGAAAGCTCCAGGTCCACACGCAGAGCAGAGACGAATATGAGCAGAGCACGGATGAGATACCGGACTTTGTGCTGGCGATAAACAAGCTTCAGGACGAAGCATCGGCACTTAAGATAACGACGCCGCAGGTATCTGAGGATCAGATATCGCTCTTTGACGACAGCGATGCCGGAACCGTACCCGCACCGGCGGCACAGGTATACACCGAGCCTGCCGCAGACGAGAAAAAAGCGGAGACTCAGGATGAAACCGAAGAAGCTCCCGCGCAGAAAGAGACCCCGCCGATGTTTGCGGACGAGCCTGCCGAAGAGGCAGAGCCTGACGAAACGAACGATTCCGTCACACGCCTCGCCGACGCGGTCGATGCGTTCCTCGCCGATTTCACCATCAGCAATGATGAGCTTATCGCAAAAGCCAAGCCTGCAGCCGAAGAGGAAGAGAAAGCGGCTGAGCCTGAGAAAGAGGAACCTGCCGAAGTACCTGCCGAGGAAACTGTCACTGAGCAGCCCAAGGAGGCAGATGTACACGAGCCTGTTCAGGCGGAGCCGGAAGAAGAGACAGAAACTGAGACTGCCGCTGTGGGAATAGTGGAGACGGAAGAGGAGGATGAGGATGCGGAGACTGTCCGCAAGCCGATCGTTCCCCTGCTGATACTCTATATTATATTTGCAATACCGCTTGGACTTATAGGTATCCTGCTGCTGCTCATCCCGGCATTCGTGTCGCTGTCGCTGGCGATAACCGCAGGCTTCCTGGGGATAAACGGCTTTGCCGCGACGTTCACCGGCTTTGCGGTGCTTGCGGATATCCTCGTCGTCGCTGGCGTGTCGCTTATCCTGCTGGCGCTGGCGCTGCTGTTTTTGTGGCTGTTCGTCTGGTTTATCGGCGGAGCCATAGTCGGCCTTATCCACGGGCTGTGCGTGCTCGGCGGAAAGTGGTGCTATAAGGAGGTGGCGGTTCAGTGAAAAAGGGATGGAAGATCGTTTTTTCGATATTTCTGATAGTCGTCGTTATCGGTATAGTCGGCGTTGGCGTCGGTATGCTGACGGGCGCGGAATTTACGCGCATCTACTCCGTGCTTGACGACCAGTACCATATCGATATGTGGCTCAATTATTTTGCTGAAGTCGCCGCGGCGGTTCAGGCAGCGTAAAAGAATATGTGAACATCCCCCAGTTCAGAGAAACGAGCTGGGGGATGTTTGGATTTTGAGACAACAGAGGATGGGGGTTCTGGATAGGTCATTCGCAGAGAAATACTGAAAAAAGCTACAGAGAAACGTATATGTCCGGTTTGCGCCCGTTTAAGTACGAAAAAAGGAACTGCACGCAGGCAGTTCCTTTTTTACTGTATCAAGCTTTAATTACAGCTGCTTCTGAGCGTTGATCTTAACGCCGGGACCCATGGTGGAAGCGGTCACGCAGGATCTGATGTACTGACCCTTTGCGGAAGCGGGCTTTGCCTTGATGATAGCGCCGATGAGAGCAACATAGTTCTCATAGAGCTTGTCTGCACCGAAGCTGACCTTGCCGATGGGGCAGTGGATGATGTTGGTCTTGTCCAGACGGTACTCGACCTTACCGGCCTTAGCTTCGCCGATAGCCTGCTTGATGTTGGGGGTGACGGTGCCGGCCTTGGGAGAAGGCATCAGGCCCTTAGGTCCGAGGATCTTACCGAGACGGCCAACAGTACCCATCATGTCAGGGCTGGCGATAACGGTATCAAACTCAAACCAGTTTTCCTTCTGGATCTTCTCGACGAGATCCATACCGCCTGCGTAATCTGCGCCGGCTTCGAGGGCTTCGTCAACGCGCTCGGGCTTGCAGAAGCACAGGACGCGGACGGACTTGCCGGTGCCGTTGGGGAGAACGATAGCGCCGCGGACCTGCTGGTCAGCGTGACGGCCATCGACACCGAGCTTGACGTGCAGCTCGACGGTTTCATCGAACTTTGCCTTGCTTGCGCTGATAACGAGCTTCAGCGCTTCCTGGGGATCATAAAGTGCCTGCTTATCTATGAGCTTTGAGCTCTCTTTATAATTCTTTCCTCTAAACAATTTGTTTTCCTCCTAATAATGTGGTTGAGTCGGATGGATTAATCCTCCCACGTTGAGGAGCGGAGCTGGTCGCCCGCTCAGTCTCCGACGATGACGCCCATGGAGCGGCAGGTGCCGGCTATCATGCTGATGGCGGAGTCGATGTCGGTGCAGTTGAGGTCGGGCATCTTCTGCTCGGCGATCTTGCGAACGTCTTCCTTGCTGATGGTGGCGACCTTGTCTCTCTGGGGAACGCCGGAAGCGGTCTCGATGCCGCATGCCTTCTTGATGAGCAGAGCGGCAGGAGGAGTCTTAGTGATGAAGGTGAAGCTGCGGTCGGAGTACACGGTGATGACGACAGGGATCATCATGCCCATATCGCCCTTGGTGCGCTCGTTGAAGTCCTTGGTGAACTGACCGATGTTAACGCCGTACTGACCCAGTGCGGGGCCTACAGGGGGAGCCGGAGTTGCCTTGCCGGCGGGAACCTGGAATCTAACGTATCCAACTACTTTCTGTGCCATTTAAAGCACCTCTTTCTTATTAATCTTTTTGTACTTCGACCTGATCGAGCTCAAGATCGACGGGAGTCTCCCTGCCGAACATCGACACGATAACACGAACTCTGTCCTTCTCGGGCTCAAGCTCGTCAACGACGCCGAAGAAACCGGCCAGAGGTCCGTCAATGACCTTGACCTGATCGCCGAGGCCGTAGCCGACGACGATCTCTCTGCGCTCGACGCCCAGATCGAAAATTTCCTGCTCCGTAAGCGGGATGGCCTTGCCATCCGAACCGACGAAGCCGGTAGCACCGCGGACGTTATGGATCAGATGCCAGCTGTCATCCGTGAGGATCATCTTGACGAGCACGTAACCGGGGAACACCTTGCGCTCGACGTTCTTCTCGCCGGAGTCGGTGATCTCGGTGACGGTCTCCATCGGGATGTTGACCTCTTTTATCAGATCCGTCATCTTGCGGTTTTCCGCTGCCTTCATTACAGCGGCAGCGACTGCGTTTTCATAACCGGAATAGGTATGAACAACGTACCATTTTGCTTCTTCAGCCATGCCTGTTAACCTACCAGCCTGAGCAGCGCCTGAACCAGCATGGTAGCCAGTTTATCAAAGGCCCCGATCACGATCGCAGAAGCCAGCATCATGCCGACAGAGATGAAGACATTGTTTCTGAGCGTCTTGGGAGTCGGCCATATGACCTTCTTCAGCTCGCTCTTCATCTCACGGAACCACTTGCCGATCCTCTTAAAGAAACCGGGCTTGGTATCGTCCTTCTTAACGGCGGTGACAGGTTTGGCGGGAGCTGTGCTAACCTTCTTTTCTTCAGCCATTTTCACGCGTCCTTTCAGAAGTTACTTGGTTTCAACATGCTTGGTGTGCTTTCTGCAGAAGGGGCAATACTTGCTGCGCTCCAAACGGTCTGAAGTGTTCTTCTTATTCTTGACCGTGTTGTAGTTCCTCTGCTTGCATTCTTCGCATCTGAGTGTGATTTTTACTCTTGCGCCTGCAGCCATTCTTTCGGCACCTCCTATTTTATTTACCCGCCGTAAAAGGAGACGGGCATTGCCTCCCTGTATTGGATGGGTAGCTCTGACAGCGCGCAAAAATGCGCACAAAAATAGACCTCTCATCCGACAGGTAATACATAATATAACATAGAACATCCATGCGGTCAATAACTTTTTTACGTAAACTAAAGGAAAATAAACGCTTTTTAACGCTTTTTCCCTTGCCGCGGGAGCAGATCGGTGTTATATTCATTACACAAAACGCAAAGGATATGGTAGGTATGGATTATAAGGAAGCACTTGAATATATAAATAAGACCGAGTGGTTCGGCTCAAGGCCGGGGCTTGAACGCATCACGGAGCTTTTAGAGAAGATCGGGAACCCGCAGAACGGAATGAAATTCATCCACATCGCCGGGACAAACGGCAAGGGCAGCTGCGCTGCGATGGCGGCTTCGGTACTCAAGGCGGCAGGATACAAGACCGGGCTTTTCACTTCGCCCTATCTCTACCGCTTCAATGAGCGCATGCAGATAAACGGCAAGCAGATCGACGACGATGTGCTCGCGGCGGATGTGTCGCTCGTGAAGATCGCGGCCGACGCGATGGCCGATCACCCTACGGAGTTTGAGCTTATGACCGCCGCGGCCATGGTCTGGTTCAAGGAGCAGAACTGTGATATCGTTGTGCTCGAGGTCGGGCTCGGAGGGCGGCTCGATGCGACGAACGTTATCGAGGCGCCTGAAGCCTGCGTTATCATGAACATAGGCCTTGACCACACGGCTGTGCTCGGAAATACTGTCGAGCAGATCGCCGAAGAGAAGGCCGGAATCATAAAGCCGGGCACGGACTGCGTGCTGTACCAGCAGTCGCAGAGTGTGACGGAGATCGTGCGCGAGCGCTGCGACGAGGTCGGCGCAAGGCTGCACGTCGCGGATTTTTCGGAGCTGCACAGCGAGTTTGACAGTCTCTTCGGTCAGAGCTTCACCTACCGCGGCGAGGTCTACGCGCTGCCACTGCTGGGGGCAAACCAGCTGCGCAACGCCGCTGTCGTACTGGAGCTCGTGGAGGTACTGCGCCGCCGCGGCTGGGCGCTCGACCAGAGCGATGTGGAGCACGGACTGTACGCCGTGAGCTGGCCGGGGCGCTTCGAGCTTGTGAACGATGAGCCGTGCTTCATCGTTGACGGCGGGCACAACCCGCAGTGCGCGCAGACTGTTGCGGAGAATCTGAGGAGCTATTTCCCGGATTCGCACCGCGTGCTGCTCGTGGGTGTGCTGAAGGATAAGGACTACGCGGGTATTTTCGACGCGCTCGACCCCGTGGCGGACGAGTATGTCTGCATCGCGCCGGACTCTCAGCGCGCGCTCCCGGCGGAGGAGCTGGGAAAATTCCTGGAAAAATACGGCAAGGACGTCAACGTCTGCGAGAGCATAAAGGACGGGGTGAGCATGGCGCTCGATATCGCCGGGGACGATCCGGATACTATGATCTGCGCGGTCGGCTCGCTCTATTCCGTGGGCGAGATACGCGCATGCTTTGAGAAATACTGAGGTGGAAAAATGCGGATAATGGCGATAGATTACGGCGACCAGCGAATAGGACTTGCAGTGTCCGACCTGCTGGGGATGCTCTGCGGCGAGGCGTGGACGATGAATGAATGGGACATGGAGCGCGCGTCAAAGCGCATAGCCGAGGAAGCGGCGGCGCGCGAGGTCGGCACTCTCGTGCTCGGGCTGCCGAAGAACATGGACGGCAGCGAGGGCGTACGCGCGGAGAAGAGCCGCGAGTTCAAGGCCATGCTCGAGCGTGACAGCGGACTGCCGGTCGTGCTCTGGGACGAGCGGCGCAGCAGCATCGAGGCGCACGCGATACTCCACGCGGCGGGCAAAAAGGAAAAGCAGCACCGAAAAACCGTCGACGCTGTTGCGGCGAGCCTGATATTGGAAGGATATCTGGGAAGCCTGAAGTAGAAACTAATGTATAAAAATTGTTGATAAAAAAGCACTAAAGAAGAATAATAAGGTATTTTTGACAGCAAGCTCCGCCTTTAATTTCTCCCTCCCGGCACATAATTATCTTGCGAGATATTATCAGCCGGGAGGGAAATTTTTATGAAAAAGGCGATAGTGACCGGCCTGTGGTCGCTGCTGCTTGCGACGGTGCTTACGGTTCCGGCCTTTGCACAGGAGCTAGTTGTCGGCGGGCAGGTCGTTGGAGTACAGATAAGCACAGAGGGCGTAGTGGTAGCGGGCTTTTCGGAGATCGAGACGGAGAGCGGGACGGTGTCCCCGGCGCAGAGCGCGGGCGTGCATCAGGGCGATCTGATAACCGCGGTCAACGGCAGTAAGGTCGCCGACGCGCAGGAGGTCATTTCCGCGGTCGGCGAATGCGGAGGTGAGAGCGTGTGCCTGGGGCTTCAGCGCGGGAGCAAGAGCATGAGCATAAATGTGACGCCCGCGCAGTCGGGCGAGGGAGAGTGGCTGCTCGGCATATGGCTGCGCGACGGGCTGTCCGGACTTGGAACGCTCACCTTCTGCGACCCGGACAGCGGCGTGTTCGGCGCGCTCGGGCACAGTGTCAGCGATTCCGACACGGGGCTGACGATCCCGGTCAGGGAGGGCAGCATCACGGACGCGCAGATAGTCAGCGTGAACCCCGGCGTTTCGGGCAGCCCCGGCGAGCTGAACGGCTGTGCCGACTTGGGCAAGGTGCTCGGCAGCATCGAAATGAACACGGCGCAGGGAATTTTCGGGCAGGCTTATGTGTCGATGGACGGACGGATGATGGAGACGGGCAGCATCGCGGTCGGGACGGCGTCGATAGTTTCGACGATAAACGGGCGCGACAGCCGCGAGTACGCGATCGAGATAAACCGCATCTACCGTGAGGCCGACGGCACGCACGCGATGCTCAGCGTGACAGACCCGGAGCTTATCCAGAAGACGGGCGGCATCGTGCAGGGCATGAGCGGCAGCCCGATAATCCAGAACGGAAAGCTCGTCGGCGCGGTGACGCACGTGTTCGTCTCCGACCCGACAAAGGGCTACGCCGTGAGCATACAGGATATGCTGCGCGCGGCGGGGATAATGAGCAAAGCTGCGTAAAAGTGTCCCTTCGGGACGGATAGAATTTGCGCGACGCAATGCTATGCGGCGCGCAGGTTTGTTATTTTACCAGTCCGATGATGAGCAGGTGCAGCGGGTAGTAGATATAAAACAGCCATTTCATGAAACGGTTGACGCGGGGGCTTTTACCGCGCTGGCCGTTGTACATTTTTATGACCGGGATCGCGAGAACGACGCCCATTTGAAGAATACCGTAGACCTTATCAATAGCGAAGAAGTACACGACGGCGTAGAGCGCAACATAGAACACCAGCCAGAACGACTGCTTTTTCAGATCGCCGCGGTTCGTGCCGAAGGCGAGGACGCAGAGCGAGGCGATACAGCTCCAGTCGCTCGGGAAGGTGACAAGGCAGATGAGGATGATAATGAGCGGGACGGCCTTGCGCGGCAGGCGCTGACTGTTCGCGGCGCGGAGCATTACAAGCCCCCACGCGAGCGGCCACATGACGCTTGTCTGGTTGAGCGCCTGCCCGTAATAAAACGGGATGAACGAGTGCCAATCGACAAAATCATTGGAGAAAAAGATATAGCAGAAGTGCGAGACAAGGGCGAAGGCGAAAAGACGGAAGGTGTATTTATTTACATCGCGCGTATAGTGGTAGCCCTCGGCGATGAAGAAGCACATGACGGGACAGGTGACGCGCCCGATAAGGTGCATCAGGAGCGGGAGCAGTTCATGCGGGTAGCCCGGCCAGAGCGCCCACGCGATATGGTCGATCGTCATGGCGGCGATGGCGATAAGCTTGACGGCATTGGAATCAAGCCCGCGTTTTTGTATGTCCGACATTGCAGCACCTCCGTGCAGAGTTGATTTTACTATAGGTTAGGAGGTGGGATTTGTCAAGATTTGCGGCGCGGATTATGAGGCAAATGCAACGAAAAAGATACGCTGAATTTGTACAATACTCTGATTTTGCGCTTGGATATTGATTTTCGGGAGCGGGTCAGGCTATGATATTTTAGAAAGATAATTTTCAACCGAGAGAGGTGCGTGTCATATGGCCGGAATACAGTACGACATGAAAAATGTTCTCGACATTCCGCTGTGGGAAAGAATGCAGGATCAGCTCGCGAAGATGACCGGGACTGCCATAATCTGCATCGACTACAAGGGAAACCCCATGACGAAGCACAGCGGGCGCACGGAGTTTTGCAGCGTTATCCGCGAGAACCCCGTTTCGCGCAAGCGCTGCTACCGCTGCGATGCACTGGCCGGACTTGAGGCGGTGCGGCTGGAGCGGCCGTACATCTATCTCTGCCACTGCGGGATAGTCGACGTCGCGGTGCCGGTAATGGTCGGAGACAAGTATCTTGGCGCGGTGATGTTCGGGCAGGTGCGGCTCGTGAACAAGGACAGGGAAAAGGCCGTCAGGCTCGTGAACGAAATAAGCTCGTTCCAGGCGGAGGAGGATGCGGCGCGCAAGGACCTGCTGGAGAAATACGAGAAGCTGCCGGAGATGGAGTACGAGCGCATTGTCGAGATCGCAGACCTTATCGACTCGATAGTCAAATACACGGTCAACAGAGCGGTCAAGGCGCGCAACCGCGACGAGACGTACAAATGGCTGATGAGCACGAACTCAGAGCAGTTGGTCGGCGAGGCGGAGATACAGGAGCTTTCGCTGCCGATGAGCGCACGTGAGCCTGAGCGGGCGGAGACGATGCCGGTGAAGCCGAGCAGCGTGATATACCCGGCGATAGCATACATCAACGACCATCTGAGAGACGGCATCTCCATGAAGGAGATGGCAGACCTCTGCCACCTCAGCCCGAGCTATTTTTCGCGTACCTTTAACAGGGAGACGGGCGAGAGCTTTGTGAACTACATAAACCGCCGCAAGGTCGCGCTGGCGAAAGAGCTGCTGCGGGAGACGAACAAGAGCATTACGCAGATAGCCGAGGAGGCGGGGTACATAAACATCAGCAATTTCATCGCGGTGTTCAAGCGCATGGAGGGAGTTACGCCGTCGGTATACAGGCAGCATATGTATAAATAAACGGGGCGGGAGCGGGAGTTCGGCCGAGCGATGCTGCGCTTTCTGATATGACTTTTTGCAGTATCGAACTGCCGGTCACTCCGTGGGGTGACTTTCTCGACGTGGAGAAAGTCACCAAAGACACGTTTAGGAGGCGGGGATTGCGTTTTCCCCGCCTCCTAAAAACCTCCACCCTTGAACCGGCAAAGAGAAACCGTGCGCGGTTTCCCTTTGATTCCTTCCGGGGGGAGCAATGGATGAACAGCGGCGGCTCGTTTCAAACAGCGTCAATGAACAGATCTTTTTGCTTAATGCTTAATAGGAGCAACAGTATGTCAACAAAGAAAATTGCAAAAATATTCGGAATAATAATTTTGGCAGCAGTTATCGCGGCGGAAAGCGCTGCGCAGGCGGACGAGCTGTTCACTCAAGCCGCGGCACTTATCGAAGAAGAATACGCAGAGCAGCCCTGTTTCACAGTCGGCGAAGTCCAGCACAAGGACGACGGTTCTTACAGTCGGTCATTCTCCTTGAGCTTCGGTGCAACAGGGATAGACTATACGCTCAAGGTACAGGAAAACAGCCTGAGCATAAGCTGCTGCAAGCTGTTTTGATGAAAAGCTGAAATGAAAGCGGGAACCGAATGACAGATATATATTTGAGCGTTTCGCTCGAAGCGAAGCATGATTTTGACACGGGCGCTGTGACACGGCGGCTGGGTGTCGAACCGACGCAAATCAGAAAGCTCGGCACGCCGATGCATCCGGGGCATGACGCGCTATATAAATACAGCTCATGGGAATGGGACACCGGGCATATATCCGCTGATGACGCAGGGGAGCTTATCGCGCAGGCGGCGGCCATGTTCCAGAGCCGGGCAACGGTCATGCGGGAGCTTGCCGCCGGGTACGGCGGCAAATGGGCAATAGTGCTCGACGGGTACGTACACAGCGGCGACGCGCCGACTGTACTGCTGCCGCCGGACTTTGTCGAGTTCTGCGCCGCGATAGGCGCGATCTTCCAATACGTTATTGATATATCCTATGACTACACATCAAAAGGAGGGGGCTGACCGTGGCACGGCTGAGGATCGACCTGACACTCACCGCGGGTGAAGAAAGCGTGTGGAGCATTTCGACCGGCGAAGCAGAGGCTGACGACGCCGAAACGCTGATTGAGAAGCTGATTTCCATGGCGCTGCCCGAAAAGGAGCGCATGGCAGAGCGCGCCGCCGGGTGCGGCGGGAGATGGACAGTCCGCTTCGCGGGGTGCGTACACCGCGGCGAGATGCCCGCGGTCTATCTCGACCGGCGCTTCATTAGCTTCTGCGCAGAGATACACGCTGCAATCCTTTACGACATCCGCATCGCGGCGGACGAACGCTGATTGTTCATATACAACATGGTCAAAATCGTCAACAGATAAAAATAATTACGGAGGTGGAAAAATGGGAGCATGGGGATCCGGATTGTATCAGAATGATACAGCGCTGGATGTAAAAGATGAATTTGAGAAGCTGTTTAACGACGGCAAGGGCGTTCAGGAGATTACCGACGGGCTGACGGCAG
>OGZA01001557.1_pt1 | contig 15237 bp, 17 predicted proteins | sample 1576591 | NCBI WGS metagenome assembly OGZA01 (sample SAMEA3541565, study PRJEB24748) | human gut metagenome | biome: human gut; feature: human-associated habitat; material: faeces | place: China | collected 2012
CATGGCTAGAGGACTTGAAATTTCCTAGGGGTTATCAGATGGGTACTCACAAATATATTTAACATTCGCAATCTCCTCATCATCCAACTTTTCATCTCCATTCGAATCGAATGATGCTAAAACATAGCTTCTAAAGTTCGCATCCGGAAAGTTTGTTTCATCAATTGCCAAACCACTCGATACAGGTGCAGGAGCCGTCAACATCATCGGTAAAGCTTCTAATACCTCTTCTTCAATAATTTCTTCTTCAACAATCTCCTTTACAACCTCTTCTGGTTCAGATTCAACTATTTCTACCACTTCTTCAGATTCACCCTCAACAATGGGTTCTTCTTCCTCCACAAGATCTAAATCCTTTTCTTCAACTATTTCTTGATCCATCACACCCTCATGAGTATCGAACTCATCCGCATAGATTGCCGTAACCGGAGTTAAAGTCAAAACCATACATAAACTAAGCCCCACACTCGTCCAACTCTTTTTCATAGATTATCAACTCCTATTCCATTTTTCATATCACCCATTTACTTATTATTCCCGAATAGGTAACGGAAACTTCTCAAAACCTCCTCTCTCCTTTAATTATTTAAGATAGACAAAACATACCCCTTAAAATCACTATAAGACTAAAAATTATACTGATTTTAAGAGATAAGGCTCCCTCCTTAAAAAGAGCCTTGATCTTATTTAATCTTTTCTTCATACCCAAAGCCAACACAAATCCACTCATCAATAGTAAACTCAACCATTGATTCATATTGTCTGAATAAGCCGTATTCCCTATATTATTAAAAGTGGAAAATGCAGGGGTTTGATCCTGCATTTTGTGGCATTAGAAGCTACCGCCACCACCACCATACGTGTCGCCACTACTACTAGTATATGTGCTACTTCCACCACTCGAACTATCATCATCGTCAGATTTAATTCGATGACGAGTTATTGTATGATACAAGAAGTAGTCATGAGACTCTTTCATCTTCAACGTATTTTTCTTCATATAGTTATGTGCCTTGTCTTCAAAACTAACAGAATGAAGTTGTTCACGCTTTTTACTAACCACAAAGACTGCACAAACAAAGCCTACTAAAAGACTTATTGGAACGCAGTACCATGGAAGCCATTTAAACGGCATATTTCCAACATCATAAGGCTTACCATTATGTGCTTTTTCTACAAACTTTTCGCAAAGACTACCAAACGTTGTAAAAGCCATCATGTACTTCTCTTTCTTAAAAGAAGGACCTAGCTTTTCACTAATATAACTAATTCCGGCATCCGTAAATGCTGTAATACCATATCCATGAGTAGCCATCCAGAACTTACGTGTTTCCATGTTGACCACTAAAAGAATTCCATCTTTATTTTTACCCTGACCATACTCAAGCGCTTCATACATCGTCATCGCATAATCAAGAAGTGCCTTACCACCCGTATCTTTTGTAGTCAATATCGCAACATCTAAACCTTGACGCTTACCAATTTGGGTTAAAGTATCATTTAACTCTTTTCTTTCATCCTCAGTTAATAAACGCGCATCATCATTCACAAATCTTAGTCCATCTTGTAATGAAGTAAGACCACTTAAAGCTTGCGCATACTCTTCGGAAAGATTAGGTGCTCTAGTAATATAGTCATCGCAAAGTCTAGCGTATGTATCGAATGCACTCGCATATTCTCCATTACTTAAATAAGGTGCAAACTCGCTGCCAATCGTACTAATACCTTCTGATGAAATAGCTGTAGTACCTTTTCCATAAGTGGACATCCACCATTTGCGAACTTCCATATTGACTACTAACAAGACACCATCATCACCATAACCACGCTCTTCATACTTTGCCTTTGCGTAGTCTTCTATCGATTTATCACCCATATCATTCGCAGTAATTACGGCAACATCTACACCTTGTCTTTCACTAATTTCGGTTAAAGTATCATTTAATTCCTGCTGTTCACTTACAGTTAATAAGTCTGCATTATCCTCTACATATCTTAGATCTTCACTCGCAAAAACCGGGAAGCACATCATAAGTGCAAGTAGAAGAGATGAACATAAAATACTAAGTTTTTTCATAAACAACCCCCTACTTTCCCCAACTCATAATCAATATTACGATATAGGCTAAAACACTTCCAAGAAGCGTAACCACTACATAGTATAAGTAAACTAGGCTCTTATTTTCTGGAAGATTCCCTACAAATTTACCCGTTTGACCATTCATCGCAAAACTGTAGTTTTCACCCTTCCATTTCGTATTTAAGATCCACACTGGATACAACGCATATTTTGCCGTACCATTCTGAATCTGAACTGCACTGTCCTCACAAGTAACCGTGTCATACTTACCACAATTGGTCATAAACGCATCTTCCGTAGACTTCTTCACACGGGTATTGGCACGATCAATACTTGAATCGGCATCCACATCATATTTATCAGCTAAAAAGCCAGCTAAATAAGCCGTCTGGAAGTCTACCGCATCTTTTAAGTCATAAGGCTCAATAGACTCCATCATGTCATCTGGCATCTTACTCGAACCATCCACCGGAATGTTTTCAAATCTTACATGCCCCTTACGATATAAACGATAGTATTTGGTTTCCGTATAATCATATTCTGAGTCCGACCACATACGAACCTTTGTCGCATTATAACGAACCTCACCATCGGCATCCGCATCAAACAACCAGAAAGGCACATATACACCTTTGATTTCTTCAATATGATTTTCTGATTTGAATTCTTTAGGCAATAAAGTCTTACCCTTATAGTGCTGTTTTAAACCTTCCTTAGCCGCCTTTTTATCCAATTTAAACGGAATCACTAAATCCGGCTTTAAGACACCACCCAGTTTTTCCTTTACGACAATCGGACTTCCACAAAACGGACAAGAAGCAGCCGCCATATTTTCATCCGCAACAATTTCACCACCACACGAATTACAAACATATGTCAATAATCCATCAGTTTCATTTTCAGCCCACTCTTGACCTGGCTTCACATCCCACTCAAATTGATCTTCTTCCTCGATCTTTACAGAATCATATTGCTGAAGTGTTTCCAGAGAAAATTCTGTATCACAATAAGGACACTTCATCTTCTGAAGTTTTGTATCAAACGAAATGGAACCATTACAACAAGGACATTTAAACTCTTGTAAAGCACTCATAATTAAAACCCTCTACTTTTCTATGTCATTATCATCAAATGGGTCACCACACTCCGGACAGAATTTAGGTGGATGATGCGGATCCTCAGGTTGCCAACCACACTTATCACAACGATACAATGGTTCATGTGCCGGTTTTTTTGCACCACACTCTGTACAGAATTTACCCTTATTTACAGTACCACAAGTCGGACAAGCCCAACCCTCAACACTAGGCTTAGGCGTTCCACACTCCGGACAGAATTTACCACTTGCTAGATGTCCACAATTTGGACAAGTCCAGCCATCTGCCTTTGCCTCAGGCGTAGGTGCAGGAGCAGGCGTTGGTGTTGGTGCAGGTTGTGCTTGGGCACCAGCCGCATATAAGTTTTGCGCATTAATACCACCCTGATTCATGGCCATACCCATACCCATAAATCCAGTCATTGCACCTGACGCATTATTGGCAGCATCCTTCATAGCTGTAGCCTGGGCACCAACCAAACGACTTGCCGCAACTGTTTGATTCATCGTCATCGCATTTTCTTCCCACTCTGTGATCTTCTTTTCTTGATCCTCAGGAATACTCAAAGAGTTAATATTGAAAGATACAACTTCCAAGCCACGCTTAGCACGCCAAATATCACTCAACTCATCATTTAAAGCTGCCGCAACATCCATTGTGTGAGCTGGAATCTCATAATACATCACACGATCCGCACTCAATTTTGCCAAGGCAGGCTGCAAAGCCGTCATCAATTCACCCTTAAGTTTGCCCTCAATGGTTTCAGACTCAAAATCCTCTGCCACATTTCCACATACATTTGTATAGAATAAGATTGGATCGGCCACACGATATGTAAAGTTACCGTTACAACGCAATTTCACAGACAACTTGAAACCCAATTCTTCATTCACAACCACTCTAAATGGAATTGGAGTCGCCGTTCCATAAAGAACTTCGCCCATTTCTTTTGTGTTCACATAATACACTCTTTGATCCTTAGCCGTATCTCCACCAAAAGTGAAACGCTTAGCCATTGTTGAGAAAGAATCCTTAATACTCTGGCCTAAGCTTCCCGCAAAGATAGAAGGTTCACTTGAAGAATCATACACAAATTCTCCTGGCGTTGCACAAAGCTCAACAACACGACCCTGATCAACAATCAACATACATTGACCATCCGCAACCGCAATCACACTACCATTTGAAATGATATTGTCACTTCCTTTATTACTCGACTTTTTACCCGTCCTTTTAGAACCCTTACGAACCAATACATCCTGCTCTAATGCATCACAATAAAAGTACTCCTTCCATTGATCGCCAAAAACAGAACCAACAGCTCCAGCACCAGCACGAATTAATCCCATATACTACACCTCTTCCCATGTATCCATTGATTGGATTCTTAATTCATTTACTATTTTTTGTACCAAACCATCAAAGACATCCACATTGCTCGAAATCTCGATTCTTAGTACACCACTATCCATACTTGGCACATCCACCAAATATGTTCTTTTTATTATATTTAACTCTTCTAATTCCTCAGCTACACTCGCCTTATAAGTAAGTATTTCTAAGACATCATAGTCTAGTCTTTCAAACTCAACACGAACCACTTCATCATAAGACATCGCATTGTTTCGAATATAAGGAATAGTATCCACAAACACTAAAATATCCGTATTCTGACCAAGAATGCGATACATCATACCAGACGCAACAACTTTACTTTTATACGAAACTCGCTCATCCTCTACAAGAAAATAAGCATCAATATTCGAAAGAGTGAATGTACAAGCCAATCCTTGTACACTCATCTCTTTTCTTTTGGCATATCCATCATTTGGATTCGACATAAAGTACAATTATTCAACATCTAAAAGTTCAACAACTTTGAACTCTTTAATGATCGCTTCTGCAAGTTCATCGGAAATATCATTATCATCATATTCACAGACTTCAATACAAACGATTCCATTTGGAAGATCTGGATGTTCAATATAGTATTGTTTCTTTAAACTATCCTCATCCGATAAATCTGCAACTAAAGCTCTATAACCACCGACTTTTGTCTCTGTATATTCAGCTTCCCCATTCAAATCTTTTGTCGCAAGTTCCTCAATAGTATATCCATCACTCCATTCTGCGAATGCATCATCTCCTACATATACTAAAAGAACCGGAAGATAATCATCATAAACTTCATATTTTGTGTTTCCAAGCGATAATTCCGTATTGTAAACAGGCTTTTCTAAACCCTTCACCAAATAGAAAGAATCCAAGTTTGGCAATTTAAAATTACAAGCTAGACCCTCCGTTTCATACTCTTTTCGTTCCGCAAACTTCTGCTCCTCTTTCTTCTCTACCGTTTTTGTACCATCCGTTTTTGTAGTCGTACCACCATCACTTGCACCACACGCAACTAGACTCAAGCCAATACCAAGCACAAACAGACTTGTTAATAACTTATTATTTTTCATATTATGTTCTCCTATCATTATTTAATTTCTACCTTCAATTGCTGCAAAGCCGCTAACATTACATCTTCTAATCCTGTCGTATCATCCGAATTATCACGAAGTGTTACAGAACATGACAATATTACATTTTTATCGCCTACTGGATAATTTAACTTATACCTATACGTCGTATCATTGGCACTATTCCAATAATTCGTGTAGCTCATAGAACGATATCCAGAATATTCACCCAATGTATACTCTGTGAATGGCTCTTCTCCTTTACTTAAATGCTCGTTATGGAAGACGATAGCCTCTTCAAGCGTATCACTTGAATCCGTACATATGTTAACGTAGATTGAACGATCTGGATCTTTTCGACTTAATGTATAACCAACATTTCCCTTATCTTGCTCACCCTTGATCGTGTCATACTTTTCACTAGGCGTATAGAACGAAGTCAAATCCCTTGGTAAAGTTAATTTTGCACGAGACGATTCCCCAACAATTTCCTTGCTGTTTTCATCCACCTTCTCTTCTTTAACATCCTGTTTTACTTCCTCTTTCTTTTCTTCCTTCACTTTTTCTAGCTTCATATTCTTAATGATAGCCTTCGCAAAAGGTTCTAAATCAGAAGTATCCTTTTCCTTATCATTCTTCTGGTTGATCTCAATAGAAACGACCTTATTGATATCCTCGACTGGATAATCTACATAATAGTGAAGTCTAGTATTTTCAACTGTACCCAGATTGATGGTGTGACTATACGCATCAAAGCCCTCAAACGTACAAGGCTTATACTTTTTATCCTCGTCATTTTCACCATACATTGAATTCTGTAGATCCGCACTCTTTTCAGCAGAGCTAGACGACAACAATTTAATTTCAGCATTCAACTCATACTTATTCTCTTCATTTAAACACTTATAGACAATCGAACCATTATCCTTTAACATACTCTCCATTTTACCTACACCCTCTCTAGATGAAGTAAAATAAGGAGATAGATCTTCGGGAACACTCAATTTAGCCGTTCGATCCTGCGTATCCATTCGTTTTTCTTCTTTTTTCTTTTCTGCTACCCTAGCCTCTTCTTTTTTAGACTCGGGCTTATCACTTGAACAAGCCACTAAACTCAGTCCCATACCCAAAACTAAGAAGCCGGTTAATAACTTATTCCCATTCATATTATTCTCCTATTAATTCAATCTTTAAATTATGTACCACATCCAGCAACAATGGCTCTAACAAGGAAGTATCGTCATCATCACGTAATTCTTCACGAATGGTTAGTACGACATCTTGACCATCCACTAGATAATCAAGCACATAATGATATTCAATCGATTTATCACTTGACACCACATACTTATATCCAGAATATTCACCTACAGTACATGGCTCATACATTTTTGATTCATCCTTACAAACCTTGTTGTGAGAAATACTGGCAGCCTCTGCTGAATCCCAGCCATCCGTTCCAATTGAGAAATGAATGGTAAACGTACGATCTTTCGCATACAATGAATAACCAAGAACATTCGATTCTTCCATATAGCTATATCTAGAAATTTCTCTAGCAGGCGTATGGAAAGAAGTCAAATCTTTAGGTAAAGTAACTCTTACCTTTTTATTCGCATAACTAATAATCGTACTATCCTTTTCTTTTTCTTCCTCAGCTGCCTTAGCCTTTTCTTCTTCCTTCTTCTCTTCTTTTACCTTTTCTTCTTTTTCTTCGATTGCCTTAGTCTCTTCTATTTTCTTTTCTTCTACCTTTTCTTCTGGCTCATTTGATGAACAAGCCACTAAACTAAGTCCCATACCCAAAGCCAAGAAGATAGTTAATAACTTATTCCTTTTCACTCTTATCACCTACTCTTCCATACAAATTTCAACAACGATATTATCCAATACAGCAAGTGTTACCTCATCCAAATCATTGGCTTTTTCTTGTTCTACATAAATTTGTAAGACAACATTATCTTCACCAACCGGATAATCGATCAACATCTTAGAATATGTTTTATCAGACGAATCATATACCGTTGTTTTCTTGTAACCCGAATACTTACCAATCGTAAATTCCTTATATTGATCTGCCTCATCTTCAAAACCTGCATTCAAGACATCCGCCGTTTCCTTGGCCGCTTTACGATAATCACAATCAATTGAAATTCGCGTTATATACGTACGATCATCCGAATGTAAATCATATTTAAGGATACGACCACCCTCTAGCTTACCCGATATGTTTAAACCTTCTTGTTTCGGTGTATAAACCGACAATAAATCTGGCATTGTCATCTTAATGAAATAGCCATTCATTTGTGCGACTCCAGTCATTTCACCAATCTCTGTCTTTTCTTCTTTTTTCACTTGTGAAGACCTTGGTTCTTCTGGCTTTTTTGCACAAGAAACTAGGCTTAAGCCTATACCTAGCGCAAGCAAGATCTTAGCTAGCTTATGATTCATAGGCTTACTCACATTTCTTCTTTTCGACTTTTACATTATCTAAAATTGCAGTAATAATAGCTTCTGTATCCGAATCATCCGCTTCCGCTTTTAACTTTTCAACAACAACCTTAATTGTTCCTTTAAAACCATCTCGATCCAAATTGAAATACATATTGTACGTTACATAATCATCATAAGAATAATCCGAAATCTTATTTACACCTGTATAGTTTCCAACCTGATAAGGCTTATAAAGCTTACTCTCATCTTCCTCACCCTTATTGAAGATTTCAGCCACTTCATCCGCTGTCGCATCTGCACTAGCTTCAATAGCCGCAATCTTTTTCGTATCGGCTTCTTTATTTTCAAAGCTATAGCGAATAAAGGAATCATTGACAATCTCTCCTGTAACCTCTACACCATCTGCTGGCGTATAAATCGTTGTGAAATCTTTAGGCATTGTGATGATGATCTCATACTTCTTGTTGTAGTTTTTGCTCACCACAAAATCCGTTGTTTTCTCTTCCTTCTTTTCCTCTTTCTTTTCTTCCTTTTTAGCTTCGACAACCTTTGTATCTTCCTTTTTAGGCTCTGGATCATTCGATGAACAAGCAGCTAAACTCAAGCCCATTCCGATTACTAATAAGCTCTTCACAAAGTTTGTGTTCATGACTACTTAACCTCAACTTTCATATTGCCCAAAATAGCTTTCATCGCTACTTCCATATCCGCTGTATCCGAATCATTGAATTGTTCAACCGTTACAGACATCACTACAGCAGAACCATCCACACTTTCAAAATCCAACAACAAGTTATCTTTACATTTGAAGCTAGGATTTTCACTTGTAGTCACTTTTCTAAAACCATTGAAATCACCCACCGTGCTAGGCTTATATTGTTTCGATTCATCATCCTTGAATCCTTCATTAATACGATTCGCATAGGCTTCTGCACTCTCAGCACTGATTGGGTTTACATAAATAGCCATTTTAAAATCACCAAATTCATCTTCAAGCGTATATGAGATTTGTTGTTCATTTACTTCTGTTTTAACTTCTAAACCATCTCTACTTGGTGTATAGAATGAAGTAAGCTCAGGAATTGTGACTGTATATGTCTTACTCGAAATTTCTCTTACTAATACAGCATCTGTACTTTCTTCCTTTTTTTCCTCTTTCTTTTCTTCTTTCTTCTCTTCTTTTTTCTCTTCCTTCTTTTCAACAACCTTTGTATCTTCCGGCTTTTCACTTGAACAAGCTGTTAATCCAAAAAACATACTTAGTGCTAGTGCACTCGCAAACAATTTTTTATTATTCATATTGATACTCCAATTCTAATTTGTCATGATCAAACAAATTTTTGATCTCTAATTTTTCATATAACGGCATTACTTTACAATACGATAAGACTTGTTGATTATAGTCATCATATCCATACACAAATCCATCTTCTTCCATACCTACACTAAACAATAGGCCAGAATGCGAATTCTCTTGATCCTGCATTGCATACAAACCATTCTCATCGATTTGAAGTGTTACACTCTCATTTGTATACGTACCCTCAAGACTTTTAAACGGCTGATTTCTCAATGCATCAAATAAATCAATCAACTGATCCTTTTCTGTCAGTGCCTGCCCACTACGAAGGCTTTTTACTTTATCTAACCCATATAATGGTCCTTGACTACAAACACGCTCAATCGGCAAACCATCCTCAATCGCAATCACTTCCACCAAACCATTTGTCGTTAGCGCAAAACCATAAGTGACACCAGGACCTATTTCATACACATGAACTTGTTTATACTCATTAAAACAACCATGCACCTTATACGTTTTATCCGTTCCACTATAGTAAAGCGATAGTTTATTATCCTTTAATGTCATAGTCATCTGGTCAAACGTGGAAGAATCTTCTATCTTATAAGACTTCTTACGACTTGGCCTATACAAAACCATCTTTGTTCCAGAACCAAAATTTGTGGCGACAGGAATCAATACATTCAATTTCCCTTTGTGGTAAAACACATCCAGATTTGAAGGCAACAAACCAATTGTTTGAGCTCTTAATTCCTTTACATTGTCATAATATTCATTGGCATATTCCTGATCAAAAGCCTGTGCAGCCCATACCTTCATATCTTTTTGACTGATTTTATATTTCTTATACAACTTTTTATTCGAAACACGCTTCTTCGTTTTAGAATCAAAATGATACACCTTATACCTAGGATATTCCGTCTCTACTTCTTCCTTAATAACTAAACTCAATAGATTTGAATGTGTATACACATCATAACTAACCTTTGTGTCCGGCAACGTATACCCTTCTTCTTTTGCCTCATCTAAAGAATCTACCAAATCCTTGTATTCATTTTTGATTGTCTGATTCAATTTCTTTGCGCTCTTTGAATCACAATGAATATAAGGTAAGGAAATGTCATACTTACCAACATTTCCCCATGCATCCTTATATTCTTCATGAATATTGTAGAAATCTGAAATATATACCTCTTCATTAGGTTGTGATTTACAACCTGTAAACATTAGATTCAAACTAAGAAACAAGACCGAACAAAGCTTAATCCAAGTCATATCCAGCTAGAGCTTGATCGGCTGCATCTTTAAATTGCGTACGATCTCCAATGATCGTTGCCCCAAACGCATCCACTGTCGCTTTCGCTTTTTCTTCTAAATTTTCTCCATTCTTTTTGGCTTTCGCTAAATCCCACATACTCTTTGTTGCCTTAAATTGAGTTACAGACTTTTTAATGCCACTTCTAAATGAATCATCTAAGCCAAACAATTTATTTAGATAATCTACACATTGATGACATCTTGTTTCATCATCAAATGGAATATAGACATCATTTAAACCTTTTGTATGTACAAAGCCTAAGTGAACACACATTTTATCTTTATCCGAACCACTTGTTCTTGCGGGCATCCTTTCAGTTCTATATAGCTGAAGATTTTCTAAACGATATACACACGCATATGTTTTTGTATTAAACAAACCTCCACGAGCTTCAATAACCGCAATCAAACCTAGACTTGGTGCAATATAAATAGGGTGGAAAGACTGCATCTTTTGATTTTTATCACGTGTTTTTTTCAAAGGTTCCATTAAATCTTGCCAAATCTTTGTACCCACCTCAGTTTGATGAATATGGTCCTTGACATTATCTAAATCAGAATGAACATAGTCGTAATATTTTAATCCCTTTGCACGACAACCCTTTGTACAAATATAATTTCCATCCATTAATTTCTGTGATTGTAAAACATTAATTGTAGCACCACAAATTGCACATGTATTTGCCATATATGATTCCTCCTTTTCTGTGCATTATTATGATTCAAGCGCATCCTTTAATGCGTTTGCCACCTGTAAAGATTCCTGATACTTTTCGTTTGACTGTACCATTACTTCTTTATCCTGCATTTCTGAAATGATCTTGACATCCTCTTTGGTAATCTTCAAAGAAATCATTTTGATGAATGGATGATTCGTTTGAATATTTACCTTGAATTGGTACGTAAATTCGTATCTTGCTGGTTTATAGGAACATGTCTTCCCTTTCTTATTTGTGAAATGAAGTTCTCGCTTATTCTCTTCAATTTCTACCAAAACATTTTGAATGTCACTTAAGTCAAACACATCTGGATTTTCATCACTAAGCTTTGTTGCCTTTGTCACGACAAACCAGTTGTGCTTTCGATCAACCATTACCCTTGGATATTCACCAAACGTTTCAGCTGCCACAAACGCTTTGACTCTTTGTGCGTTTTCTTCACGATATGTTAGCTGCCCTTTGATCTGTGTCATTGTTGTGTTTTTGTAGTCTGTAAATAATGGTGACATTTTTTTCTTACAGTCATTACAGATCGTACCATCCGCACATTTATAACCTTCCATCAATGCCATCTTCTTTTTACACACATCACATTCCTTTTTAGAAAACAACCCCATTTCATTTCCCTCCTTTCTTCATTTGATTGACTTGTTTACTTGTGCTATATTGTATTTAGAAAGCACTTTCAAAACTTATGTAATCAACTTACATTTTCATTATAGAAAGTATTAGAAAAATTACCCCACCCCAAAACTTAAAAAGGGTGGGAACAGCGGTACATAAAGGGGAAAATCATGAAAAAAGTTATAAAATATTTATTAGTATTTGGTCTAAGCCTATGCAATCTATATGGGTGTTCATCAAAATCTTTACTCGATAAAGATAACCCCGTGACCCTGACAATGTGGCATGTTTATGGAGAACAAGTCAATTCTCCAATGAACCAATTGGTAGCTGAATTTAATGAGACCGAAGGAAAAGAAAAGGGCATTATTATAAATGTAACTAAGGTCACTAACGCAAGTAAAATCGGACAAGAATTAGAAGCAAGTCTAGCCAAAGAACCTGGCGCAGATCCCATGCCTGATCTGTATACAGGACATATTCATAATGCTAGACAAGTAGGATTAGAAAATAGTGTGGTATGGGATGATGTATTCACAAAGAAAGAAATCAACAATTTTGTCGATGAATTTTTAGATGCCGGAATACTCGAAGATAAGCTAGTCGACCTTCCACTATCCAAATCCACAATTGTATTCTTTATGAATGGAACCCAATTTAAAAAATTTTCAAACGATACACAAGTTACACTAAACGACTTTGAAACGTGGGATCAAGTCTTTAAAGTCGCTGAAAAATATTACGAATGGTCAAACGGAAAACCACTTTGTTGTTTTGACTATGTTTTAAACTCTGTTGAATCTTATGCGATCGCATTAGGCTCTAAACATATGTTTAATGAGAATGGCTGGTATAATACGGACGATAAAGAATTTCAAGAAGCCTTTAGAACCTTTCTAGAACCATTGATCAAAGGCCATATTTCTGCTTCAGATTTCTATTCAAGCACACAACTTACAACCGGAGAAACACTCATTGGTGTATCCAGCAGTGCAGCCTATCTCTATTTAAATGACATCGTTACATATCCAGATAATACAACGGAACCATTAAATGCGATTGCCCTGCCTTATCCAAAGGCCGATAAAGACCATGCCCTCATGACACAAGCTGGTGTTGGATTATGTGCCTATAAGACTACAGAACAAAAACAAGAAGCTGCTAGTGTCTTTGCGCATTGGCTTGTAGAACCAAAACGAAACGTGGACTTTGTGATTCAAGGAGGTTACATGCCAGTCACAAAAAAAGCATTTAAAAACTTAAAAAATGAAAAGTTTGAAGATGAAGAAACACAATCTTTATACAATACACTCACCGAAATGAAATCCGACTATACCGTTATTTCTAGAGATGTTACATATGCGGTTTCTAGAAAGGCCTACACCTTCTATGATCAGATTCGAAAAAATCAATCCCAATGGCAGGCAAGATATGAAGTTGGAGAAGACATGGATGTACTTGTACAAGAGGCAATGGACATATTAAAAAGTCTTTCATGAGGTTTTAAATTATGCAGATAAGCTTTAAGAAAAAAGAAAAATCCATGAAACGAAAGCTCTTTGTCTACATGTTTTTCCTTGTCACAGCCATCACTGTCACTCTATTAATGGGACTCTTCCTATTTGGTCGACTTGGAACAACAGAGCAAGACTTTCATAAAAAACTATCCATTCAAAGTGAATACTTCACAAAGAATATGGAATCCTATTGGGATGATCTTGCCTCTATGAATATCGCTCTAGGCGAAACTATGCAAAATACTTTAGAAACAAACCTTGAAAAACAAGGTTTGACATTTAGTCAGCTACAAGATAATCCAAACGCTCTTTATGCATTAGAAAACGATTTAATTCAGCCATTAAGCCAATTTTTAGAACGCGCCAATTGTTCCGGTGCCTATATTCAGTTAGATACAACAATCAACTCAACACTTGAAAATGCAAACAATCAACGTAGTGGTGTCTATCTACAAAAAAACTCTATGTCTGTCTCTAAAGAAGACTTGATTTTATATCGTGGAATTGCCAATATCGGCAAAAAACATGGCATTATGCCCCATCGTAAATGGCGACAAGAATTTGACATTACCTTAGTTCCAGATTATGAAGAGTTAAAAACGGGGGATTTTGATTATTCCCTATCGGATATTATTCAACTCCCCTCTACCGAAGAAAGAATTGCCCTTTTAAGAGTTCCATTGATAGGAAAAGATGGTACTTTCTATGGATTATGTGGTTTTGAAATCAGTCAAAGCTGGTTTAAATTTATACATACACAACCTTCCACATTAAATCATTTAACTTGTCTATTGGTCCCAGAAGATGAAAAAATTCTCACAAAAGAAGGCTTTAGTACTGGAAGTCGAAACGGATTTTATTACTTGCCAAAAGGCAGTCTTGAAGTCAAACAAATGAGTAATGGCCTATTAAAAATCATTGGTGAAGATCGTAGCTATATTGGTTTTAAAAGTCGCGTACCGATCTCAAAGAATCAAACTTATTCAACATTCGTGATGATTTTGGATTCCGACTACAATCGAGCTATCGCGAAAAGTAATGTAGAACTCTTCTTCTTTACCATCATACTCTTATTATTTGTATTACTGGGTTGTTCTTACTTTAGTCAAAGATATCTAACACCTATCTTAAAAGGACTTGAACAACTACGAAAAGACAAAAAGAACCAAACGCGTTATTCCGTTCAGGAAATTGATGACTTATTAGATTTTCTATCGGTCCAAGACTATGAAGTCGAAAACAAGATGTTAAGTTTAGAACTTGAGATGCAGGAAAATCGCAAAAAGCTTGAACAAATTGAAAATGAACATGAACTCATTCAAAGAGAATATGATAAGGCAAAGGTGGAAGTTGAGCGTCTGGCAAAAAAACGTGAAGCCGATGTAGATGAAGAAGAATATAAACGTTTCCTTGAATGTCTTGCGACACTGACACGCAAAGAAAAAGAGATCTTAAATCTTTATGTGAAGGGATATTCAAGTAAGGATATTCTAGAAACATTAAATATTACAGACAATACATTAAAGTATCACAATCGTAATATTTATAGTAAGCTTGGTGTAAAATCAAGAAAACAATTGTTGATGTACATGACATTATTAAACAAGGGTAACCAAAATCATTTAGGGTTTTAGCGTAAACAATTGGGGCCTAGTTTGGGG
>OGZA01001559.1_pt1 | contig 15228 bp, 16 predicted proteins | sample 1576591 | NCBI WGS metagenome assembly OGZA01 (sample SAMEA3541565, study PRJEB24748) | human gut metagenome | biome: human gut; feature: human-associated habitat; material: faeces | place: China | collected 2012
AGAGCACGTGATTTGTAATCTCGGGGTCGTTGGTTCGAATCCGACAAGAGGCTCGAAAGAAAAGCAGATGATACGAAAGTGTTACCTGCTTTTTTCTTTTTGCCCCGCAAAGAATCCTCTAATTTATTTAAAATCTACACATCGGCTTGCCCTTGAATCCAACTATATTTGTACCTTTGCATATTATTTCTAAGAAAGATGGCAGAAAATAGAGGTTACATGCAACGATACGCAATGCTGTTCGGTACCTATATGGGAGGTTTCTGGATATTGAAGTTCATACTCTTTCCTGTGGGGCTGTCGGTTCCTTTTTTACTTTTCCTTTTCATGGGACTCACGCTATGCGTACCTTTTATGGGATATTATTATGCACGGATGTATCGTAATCAGGTATGCGGAGGCGGCATCAGCTTCCTGCATGCATGGGTATTCACCGTTTTCATGTATATGTTTGCCGCGCTGCTTGCCGCCGTGGCACACTACATCTACTTCAGGTTCATAGACCACGGATATGTGATAAACACGTGCGAAACGATGGTAGACACGCTTGCCCAAAGCAACATGCCGGGAATGGATTCGTACATCGCCACCTATCAGGAAGCTCTGGAGACAGCCCGACTACTCAGCCCTATCGACATTACGCTACAGATGATATCGTCCAATGTATTTTGGGGTTCGATACTGGCTTTCCCCACCGCCTTGTTCGTGATGAGACGCAAGAAAGACGACGCTCCGGCAGAGTGACGGAACAGCAAAAAGAAATGTTATTTCAATTGTAAAATAGAAAAATCATACATCAATGGATATTTCAGTTGTCGTACCACTATATAATGAAGAAGAATCACTCCCCGAACTGTTCGCATGGATTGAGCGGGTGATGAATGCCAACGGTTTTTCATACGAAGTGATTTTCGTGAACGACGGAAGTACCGACCGTTCCTGGCAGGTAATCGAACAATTGCAGGCACAAGCTCCGGACAAGGTACGGGGCATTAAGTTCCGCCGCAACTACGGGAAGTCGCCGGCATTGTTCTGTGGTTTCGAACAAGCACAAGGCGACGTCGTGATAACCATGGACGCCGACCTGCAGGACAGCCCCGACGAAATACCCGAACTCTACCGCATGATTACCCAAGACGGCTATGACCTCGTATCGGGCTGGAAGCAGAAACGTTACGACCCGTTGTCGAAGACCCTCCCCACCAAATTGTTCAATGCCACCGCCCGCAAAGTATCGGGCATCAAAAACCTGCACGACTTTAATTGCGGACTGAAGGCGTATCGCAAAGAGGTGGTCAAGAATATAGAAGTATACGGCGAAATGCACCGCTACATCCCTTACCTGGCCAAGAACGCCGGCTTCAAGAAAATCGGCGAGAAAGTGGTGCACCATCAGGCACGCAAATACGGAAAGACCAAGTTCGGGCTGAACCGTTTTGTAAACGGGTATCTGGACTTGCTTTCCCTTTGGTTCCTTTCCCGGTTCGGCATCAAGCCCATGCACTTTTTCGGATTGCTGGGTTCGCTGATGTTCATCTTCGGCTTCATAGCCGTGGTCATAGTGGGTGTCAGCAAGTTGTACTACATGCACCATGGCATGCCCTACCGCCTTGTGACGGACTCTCCCTACTTCTACCTCTCGTTGACCTCCATGATTATCGGCACACAACTGTTCGTGGCAGGATTCCTCGGAGAGCTGATTTCACGTAATGCCCCGGAACGAAACAAATATCAAATAGAGAAAACCATTTAACGATGAAAAAATTAGTCAGACTTGTCATACTCGGAGCTATCCTTTGCCCGATAATAAGCATAGCTATCTCCTGCTCGGAGGAGGCAGATTGCTCCATGACGGCACGCCCCATGGTGAATTGCATTCTTTATAGAGTAGACCCCGAAACCCAATACGTGGAGAACGACACGCTCGACTCGCTCACCGTGACAGCATACGGCACCGACTCCATCATCATCAACAACCAGAAGAAGGTACACGACATCTCCCTGCCACTGCGCTATACGGAGGATTCCACCAAGCTGATATTCAAGTATAGCCGGACCAAGAGTGACACGATGGTGATACGCCACACCAACACCCCCTATTTCCTATCGATGGATTGCGGCTATCAGATGAAGCAGGCCATCACAAGCGTAACGTGCACCCGCATCTCTCTGGACTCGATATACATCAAAGACAATGAAGCAGGCATCTATGGAAAGGAAAATCTTAAGTTATTCTATTAGTCTGGCACTCTGCCTGCTGATGTTCCTCCCCCTACGGGCGCAGAACGGGAATCCTACCGCTCCCCCCCAGGGAGCACCTCCCAAGAAGGAGAAGAAGGACGCGAAAGAAGAAGTGCACTATCCGTTATACAACGGCATGTCCGTCGGCTTGGACTTGTGGGGAATCGGAAGTTCCGTATTTGGAGGAGATTTCCTGAGTTCCGAAGTGGCCGTGGATGTAAACCTCAAGAACCGCTTCTTCCCTATTGCCGAACTGGGATATGGCTCCACGGACACCTGGAGTGACAAAGGCATACACTACAAAAGCAACGCCCCCTACTTCCGCATAGGAATGGACTATAACACGCTATACAAGAAGCAGCACGGACACATGCTACTCGTAGGCTTGCGTTACGGTGTTAGTAGCTTCAAGTATGATGTAGACGCCTTGGGACTAGACGACCCGATATATGGTGGCATCGTAGGCAATCCGAATCTGGACGACGAGATATGGGGAGGCAGCCTGCCCTATAACCATAAAGGAATGAAAGGCTCCATGCAATGGGCGGAATTTTGTGTCGGTATCCGGGCGCACGTCTGGAAGGCATTGTACATGGGCTGGTCACTACGCTTCAAGTTCAAATTGTCCGCCTCGGCCGATGAATACGGTGACCCGTGGTATGTGCCCGGTTTCGGGAAATATGGCTCCAACACGATGGGAGTAACCTATACGATAACTTATAAACTACCTCTTTAAGCGACTTATGACAGGGTTAGAGATTTGGCTACTGGCCGTAGGACTTGCGATGGATTGTTTCGCCGTTTCTATAGCCAGCGGAATTATATTGAAACGCGCCCGGCTGCGCCCTATGCTGGTGATGGCCATCAGCTTCGGCTTTTTCCAGGCTTTGATGCCTCTGCTGGGATGGATAGGCGCCAGTTTTTTCAGCCACCTGATAGAAAGTATTGACCATTGGATTGCATTCGGTATCCTTGCCTTCCTGGGCGGACGCATGATAATGGAATCCTTCAAGGACGAAGATTGCAAGCACGAGTATGACCCTACCAGCCTGAAGGTGGTGCTCGCTCTGGCCGTGGCAACCAGCATCGATGCATTGGCGGTAGGTGTTTCGTTTGCATTCCTCGGTATCAAGCAATTCTCGGCTATTCTTTCCCCCATCGGCATTATCGGTTTTGTATCATTCGCCTTGTCGATGGTCGGCCTGATGTTCGGCATCCGTTTCGGATGTGGCATAGCCCGCAGACTGCGCGCCGAACTTTGGGGAGGGATTATCCTCATTATCATCGGTACCAAGATATTGATAGAGCATCTCTTCTTTTAATTAAAAAGTAAAAACTCAGATAGGATATGGAAAAGAAAGTACAACGGAATTTTTTATGGATTGCCCTACTGGTACTGGGAACCATCTGGATACTTGCCCGCCACAACCAAGTCACTCCTTATCAGACGGATAACGGACTGATATTCGGTACGGTATATAAAGTGACTTATCAATGTGACCAAAATCTGAAGGCGGAGATAGAAGCGGAACTCAAACGTTTCGACGGTTCCTTGTCCCCTTTCAATGACACGGCGACCATTACGCGCATCAACCGCAACGAGGACATTGTGCCCGACACATTCTTTACCAACGTCTTCCGACGTAGCATGGAAATCTCCCGGGAGACCGATGGTGCCTTCGATATCACCGTTGCCCCTCTTGCCAATGCCTGGGGATTTGGGTTCAAGAAGGGTAACTTCCCCGACTCTGCCATGATAGACAGCCTGCTGGAGATGACAGGATACGAAAAAGTAAAATTGTCCGATGAAGGGAAAGTGGTGAAAACAGACTCGCGTATAATGCTCTCGTGCAGCGCTGTGGCAAAAGGATATGCAGTAGATGTCATAGCCCAACTTCTGAAGAAGAAGGGTATCCGCAACTTCATGGTCGATATAGGCGGAGAAGTAGTTGTTCACGGGCAAAACCCTCAAAATGGACTTTGGCGCATCGGTTTGAACAAGCCGATAGACGACTCACTGGCAGTGAACCAGGAACTGCAAGCAGTGCTGCTAGTCACGGATTTAGGCATGGCTACATCGGGCAATTATCGCAACTACTACTATAAAGACGGAAAGAAATATGCGCATACCATCGACCCGCGTACCGGCTATCCGGTACAGCACAGCATCTTGTCAGCCACCGTCATTGCCAAAGATTGCATGAGTGCAGACGCCTATGCCACGGCATTCATGGTGATGGGGCTGGAAGAAGCAGAACGCGTGGCGGATGCACATCCGGATATCGACGCCTGTTTCATTTATACGGATGAAGAAGGAAAGCTTCAAACGTTCTTAACAAAAGGAATGGAGAAGTATATGAAATAATGTGCAAATGCGATTAACCCATCATTTATAAAATACAAAATATACCGCCAGTACCAGACATACAAAAGCGGCAAAATGATTCCAATGCAGCGTTTCCCCCTTGAAAAGAACCGTTGTGAACACCGTAAAGATAATCAAAGTGATTACTTCCTGAATCACTTTGAGTTGCATCAATGAGAACGGGCCTCCATTGCCTAAAAAGCCTATCCGATTGGCCGGAACCTGGCAAGAATACTCTGCCAAAGCTATTACCCAGGAAAACAGCACCACGGCATACAACGGCCAGTTGGAGATGACTTTTGTCTCTTGTAGCTTCAGATGTCCATACCAGGCAAACGTCATGAAAATATTAGATACAATCAATAGCAAAATGGTATAAAATGCTTTCATATAGTGATTAATGATTAGTGATTAGTGATTAATGATTGCAGGCAGCAATTCCTCTTGCACATTCGTCATACTCCCCCATAGACTATAGCGTGCCTCAGGATTCATTTCCTCCAACTGTTTCAGAATGCCTTTCATTGTACTACGGCTGGATTGTGACTCATACGGACAATTCTTCACCTGCTTACGATACCCCCTCACTTGCGCCAACTCCATCAAATCCGCCTCATGTACCAGACACATCGGACGGATAATCGTCATATCAAACTTCTTCATTACCAGCCGAGGAGGCATAGAGCTGAACGCTCCCTGATAGGTGATATTCATCAGCAAGGTCTCCAGAATATCATCCATGTGATGGCCTAACGCGATTTTATTGCATCCCTGCTCCTTGGCTACGGTAAACAATGCCTTCCGCCTATTCCAAGAGCAAAGAAAACAAGGAGACTTGCGGGTATCGGTCGTGGCATCAAACTCCGTTTCAAAGAGAACAAAAGGCACTCCCCACGACTCTACGTACTCCCTCAGATAGTCTACATCGCTTTGATAAGGTATATTCTTCATCACTACATGTACGGCGACAACGGAAAAACGGGGTTTATAGACACGGGCACGCCGTGCCAACAATTCCACCAGCGCCAAAGAGTCCTTGCCTCCCGAAAGCCCGATGAGAATCTTATCGCCGTCCTCTATCAGCCCATATTCCACCACACCTTTGCTAAACCGCTTGTCTATGCGGCGCAACATCTTTTCTTCTTCAGTAAATTGTGCCATTGATACGAGTTATGAGTTATAAGTTATGAATTATAGCTCTTCCGGTTGCAAAAGTAAGGCAAAAGAACGATTTAAAGAAGAATTAACAAAATAGAATTACGGAAACCAGCTTTATTCACGATAAATTTGTATTTTTGACCTTCTGAACAAATCAGCATGTATCAATATGAATAAAAAATATATCCTTTTCTTTCTATTCGGCCTTTTGAGCATAACAATTTCCGCACAAAGCCTGGCAGAAGCCAAAGCCTTGTACGAGAAGGGAGAATACGAAGAAGCCAAGCCCGCCTTCAAAAAACTCGTCAAGACACAATCTGGCAATGGAAATTACAACCTATGGTACGGTGTATGTTGCCTGGAAACCGGCGAACCCGCAGAAGCCTTGAAACACCTGGAAAGCGCCGTCAAGAGACGCGTCCCCAGCGGGCAACTCTATTTGGCCCGGGCATACAATGATTTATATCGGTTCGAAGATGCCATCGAAACTTATGAGACCTACATTTCCGACCTGAGAAAGAGAAAACGCTCCACCGAAGAGGCCGAACAATTATTGGAAAAAAGCAAATCCAACTTGCGCATGCTGAAAGGCGTGGAAGAGGTCTGCTTCATCGACAGCTTTGTGGTAGACAAGGAAAAATTCCTGGATGCATACAAAATCAGCCCCGAATCGGGCAAACTGTTCATGTACGACACCTACTTCAATGATTCCGGTAAGGAAGGCGGAACGGTATACGAAACGGAGCTGGGCAACAAGCTATATTATAGCGAAATGCAACCGGACAGCACCCTCAGTATCCTTTCGCGCAACAAGTTGCTGGACAAATGGAGCGATGGCAGCTTGTTGCCCGGAAGCATCAACGAGGCCATGAATGCAGACTATCCCTATGTACTTACGGACGGTATCACTATCTACTATGCTTCGGATGGCCCTGGCTCGATGGGAGGATATGATATTTTCGTCACCCGTTACAATACGAATACCGACTCCTATCTGATGCCGGAAAATGTGGGCATGCCGTTCAATTCGCCCTACAACGACTATATGTACGTCATCGACGAATTCAACGACTTGGGATGGTTTGCCTCCGACCGCTACCAGCCGGAAGGCAAAGTGTGCATCTATGTATTCATTCCCAACTCATCCAAGCAAGTGTACAACTACGAAGGGATGGACCCGGACAAGATGATATCATTGGCGCAACTTCACTCTATCAAGGACACATGGACGGACACCGATGCGGTAGAGGCCGCCCAAGAAAGGCTTCGGACTGCTGCCAACGCAAAGCCGCGGACCACCAAGAAGCATGATTTCCAATTCATCATTGACGACCACTCCACCTACTACCAGCTGGACGATTTCCGCTCCCCGCAGGCCAAAGCCTCGTATGGCAAATACAATCAGCTGGAGCAGAGCTACAAACAACTGCAGGAGAAACTGGAAGATATGCGTTCGGAATACTCCCGAGCCAACAAGCAGGAAAAGGACAAGATGTCCGCCGCCATCCTCGACCTGGAGCAACGTGTACGGCAATTGTCCACTGAGATGGAGCAAACTGCCATTCAAGTGCGCAACCTGGAAAAACAAGCCACCAAATAAAGACAACTATGGATATACTCATTATCGCCTCATTGATTATAGGAGCAGTAATCTTGTTCTTAGTGGAATTATTCGTAATTCCGGGCATCAGCGTTGCCGGTTTTCTGGCAGGAGGTTGCATCATCTTTGCCAACTACTATGCCTTTGCCTATATGGGCACCACGGCAGGTGTCATTACGCTTATCATATCTGCCCTGGCTTGTATCGGCTCGTTGGTATGGTTCATGCGCTCCAAGACACTCGACAAAATTGCATTGAAAAAAAACATCACCTCCAAAGTAGACCGTAGTGCCGAGGAAAAAGTCAAGGTAGGTGATATAGGCGTAACCACTACCCGCCTGGCTCTTATCGGCTATGCCGAAATCAACGGAGACATCGTGGAAGTAAAGTCATCAGACGGCTTCCTGAACGAAAAGACTCCGATTATCGTAGACCGTATTGCCGACGGAGTCCTCTTAGTGGAGCGGCTCAAGCAGTGAAATTTCAGGAATCAACCTATTTATAACTAACAATTAATATTTAATCTCATGGATCCAAGCACAATGTATTTAACCGCCTTCCTCATTATAGGAGGCATTATTTTCCTGGTACTTTTCTTCCATTATGTACCGTTCTTCTTGTGGCTGTCTGCCAAAGTATCGGGAGTAAACATCTCGCTGGTACAACTTTTCCTGATGCGTATCCGTAATGTTCCTCCTTATATCATTGTGCCCGGCATGATTGAAGCTCATAAAGCAGGATTGCAAAACATCACGCGCGACGAACTGGAAGCGCACTACCTTGCCGGAGGTCACGTAGAGCGGGTGGTACACGCACTGGTATCCGCCTCTAAAGCCAATATCGAGCTGCCGTTCCAGATGGCAACCGCCATCGACCTTGCCGGCCGTGACGTATTCGAAGCCGTACAGATGTCCGTTAACCCCAAAGTAATTGACACTCCTCCCGTGACAGCTGTTGCCAAAGACGGTATCCAGCTGATTGCCAAGGCCCGTGTAACGGTGCGCGCCAATATCCGCCAATTGGTGGGAGGTGCCGGAGAAGACACGATTCTGGCCCGTGTAGGCGAGGGTATTGTGTCTTCCATCGGTTCGTCAGAGAATCATAAGTCTGTATTGGAGAATCCGGATTCTATCTCCAAACTGGTATTGCGCAAGGGGTTGGATGCCGGAACAGCATTCGAAATTCTGTCCATTGACATTGCTGATATTGACATAGGTAAGAATATCGGTGCCGCCCTGCAGATAGACCAAGCCAATGCCGACAAGAACATTGCTCAAGCCAAGGCAGAGGAACGCCGCGCCATGGCCGTAGCCACAGAGCAGGAAATGAAGGCAAAGGCCCAGGAAGCCCGTGCCAAAGTTATCGAGGCAGAAGCGGAAGTACCCAAAGCCATGGCCGAAGCATTCCGCAACGGCAATCTGGGTATCATGGACTATTACCGGATGAAGAATATAGAAGCCGACACTTCCATGCGCGAAAACATTGCCAAACCGACGACGGGCAATACCAGCCAGCCGTTGAGCAAATAACTCGAAAAGTAACTGACAGAAACGCCGAAACCGGTGAACAAGAATCGGCTCCCGGCGTTTCTATTTATAAACATAAAGATTAAAAACTCTATCAAATGAAAAAATATTTCGCCTCTTCCGAACTGATCATCAATGAAGACGGTTCTGTATTTCATCTTCACGTAAAGCCCGAATGGCTGGCAGACAAAGTCATCTTGGTAGGCGACCCCGGACGGGTGGCACTGGTTGCCTCCCATTTCGAGAACAAGGAATGTGAAGTGGAAAGCCGCGAGTTCAAGACTATCACCGGTACTTACCAGGAGAAACGTATTACGGTGGTTTCCACCGGTATCGGATGTGACAACATCGATATCGTGATGAACGAACTGGATGCCCTGGCAAACATCGATTTCGAGACGCGCGAAGAAAAGCCCCGTCTGCGTAGCCTTGAGCTGGTACGTATCGGCACCTGCGGCGGCTTGCAACCCTACACTCCGGTGGGTACATTCGTATGTTCTGAAAAATCCATTGGTTTCGATGGTGTCATTTACTTCTATGCAAACACCGAACGTGCCAGGGATACAGCTTTTGAAGCAGCTTTGAAGGAACAATTGGACTGGAAACTTTCCGGCCTTTCTCCTTATGTCGTACCAGCCGATCATTCTCTGATCGAACAAATTACCGGAAACGATATTATCCGTGGCGTGACAATAGCTGCAAACGGATTTTATGGACCGCAGGGCCGTGAACTTCGTCTGCCTCTCGCCGACCCCAAATTGAATGAAAAGATTGAAGCATTCAATTATAATGGAAGGCAAATCACAAACTTCGAGATGGAAAGTTCTTCGCTTGCCGGTCTTGCCGCCCTGATGGGACATCGCGCCATGACAGTCTGCTGCATCATTGCCGGCCGGGTAGACAAGAACATGAACACCAATTATAAAGGTTCATTAACCGGATTGATTGAAACAGTATTAGAACGCATCTGATCAACACATTATGGACTGGGAAAAAACAATCATCGATTCGTTGGAATGGGGTAAAGAGATTTCCAACCGGGAAGAAAAACAAAAAGTAGCCGACAAGATCGCCTCTATGGTAAAAGACGGCGACATTATCGGCGTAGGTTCAGGCTCAACGGCTTATCTGGCATTATTGAAAATAGCCGACCGTATCCGGACCGAACAGTTACATATCCATGCCATTCCTACTTCCCAGGAGATAAAGATGGCTTGTGCCAAACTCGGTATCCCCCTGACAAGCCTGCTTGAACACAAACCGAACTGGACTTTTGACGGAGCGGACGAAATCGATCCCAATCATAATATGATCAAAGGACGTGGCGGTGCCATGTTCAAAGAAAAACTATTGATTAGTTCCAGTCCGCAAACCTTCATTATTGCTGATCCTTCCAAAATGGTTTCGAAGCTGGGTTCCCGTTTCCCCGTTCCGGTAGAAATCTTTCCGGATGCATTGATACATGCGGACCAGGCTCTCCGGTCATTAAGTCCGGTTGACATAAAACTTCGGATGGCACAAGGCAAGGACGGTCCGATTATCACCGAAAACGGGAATCTGATACTCGATGTATGGTTCAACAATATACCCGACAATCTGGAGAATGCAATCAAGTCCATCACTGGTGTGATAGAAAGCGGACTTTTTATGCATTATGAGGTAAAGATCATTTCATAAATCCCTGATCTTTTAAAACCTTCAACAGCACTTCGGAGAAATACTCATTATTCTTTTTCGTATAACGAACATCAGTAAACACCTGTGCCAGTGTTTCCTTATTGTTCTCTTTCACAAACTGTTTATTGACTTCCAGTGCTTCCTTTTCACCATATAATTCGTCTATCATATCCGGAGTATAATCTACATAAGCCTCCTGATGAACCACGGCAGCCAAAGGGAGTCGTTCCACCTGTTCCGGCAACGGCATAACCGGATAACCGACAGTTACAGTAACGATAGGCACTACCAAACGAGGCAAAGACAAGACTTCGATAATTTTATCAGCATTATAGGCAGTCGTTCCCAAATAGCAGATACCCAAACCTTTCTCTTCAGCTGCATCACAGAAAGCCTGTGCAAACAGCATCGCATCAATTGTAGAAGCAATGAAAGTCTGCAAATTATCAAACCCGGCTTCCGCTTTCCGTTGTTCCGCCCATTTCACAAAACGGTTGGCATCGGCACAGAAAGTCAACACTACCGGAGCCGTCGTAATCATTGGCTGATTAAAATGAGCCGGGGCCAGTTTCTCCTTATTGGACTGGTCACGGGTAACAACCACACTGTATAACTGCATATTACCGGTATTGGAAGCACGGACTGCCACTTCCAGCAATTCATTCAACAACTCTTCGGGAATATCCTGCTCTGTATATTTGCGGATAGTCCTACGATTTTTCATTATATCTATCATAATCTATACTTTATTATAAGAAGTCTATCAATAACAAAGTCCTAACAACCAGATCGGGAGTTTGTTGTTCTGACTTTTGGGTTGACCGTAGATAGCGGCAAACGCATTATCCAACTCTTTGATCCGATCATAATCCATCAACGGATCGCCAACCATAAAAATATATTTGTCGTTTATCAGAAAGTCATTATTCTCAAACAACTCAACCGTTGCAAAATTAGATAACTGATCGACAAAGAAAGTCTCTCCCAATATCACACGGTCATTCACATCCTCTTCGAAAGCCATCAATAAATTGGTATTACCTATATAAGTTTTCTGAAGACGATTCTGAGTCTGCTTTTTAGACTGATAATATCTTATGCAAACCGCATCCGTCAGATAATCAAAATACCGCTTGACATCCGTCCGCTCTAACTTCAACAGAGTAGCCAGGTCGGCTACGTCAGCCACATCGGGTATCTGACCGGAAATAGACATCATTAGCCTTTTAATATCCTTCAATTCCCGATATTCCAATGGATAAAGAGGAGGCAGATCAACATCGACCATCTCTCTCACCCGGTCCTGCAAACGAAATGGAAATGCATCCGGATCATCCCAATAAAACGGATAACAACCATGTTCCAGATAGTTACGGAAGATAGGGGCAACGACAATCTGGTCGTTCACATTCCTCGATATTTCCACATGGTTTTCCAGCAAATCATCCAGAGAAACCGGAGGCAAATCCAAGACACATTCATACGAAAGGTATTCCCTAAAGGACATGGTAGCCAATGTATAACAAGACACTTGGTTCTTAAATCCTTTCTTCACTTTTGAAACCGGAAGTAACGAAGAAGAAGCAAAAACAATATTCAGATTCGGACAACGTTCCAGCAACTTCCTGGTCTCCGCCATCCAATCGGCATAACGGTGCACGCTGTCCAAAAACAGATGCGTACCTCCCTCCTTATAGAACTGCATAGCCACGTTGACCATTTTTTCCCGTTGAAAAAGAATGCTGTCCAGATTCAAATACAAGGCTTTATCCGAATCATCGAAAGCCTGTTTTATCCGTTGCAGCAACAAGGTTGTTTTCCCGACACCTTGCGAGCCAAAAATTCCAATCAGACGATCATCCCACTGTATCTGTTTATAAAGATATCGCTGAAAATTGCATCTTATCCCCTTCAGTAATTGCTGATGGTTTACTTGGTATATGTCCATAAACTAAACTATTTGATACAAATGTAATACATTATGATAAATAAACATGTAAATTTGCATGACAAAAACCAATAAGAGAATGGACAAATCAAAAGTTTACTTTACTAATCTTCGCACAACTCCATCCAGTAACTTGCTGGATAAAATGGAGCGTCTTGTTAAGCGCGCCGGCATTACAAACATTGATTTTAAGAATCAGTTTGTAGCAATTAAGATTCATTTCGGAGAACCGGGGAACCTGGCTTACATCCGTCCCAATTATGCCGCCCGCATGGCTACTTTGCTTCGTTCATTAGGGGCAAAACCCTTTCTTACAGATTGCAACACATTATATTCCGGCCGCCGCTCGAATGCCGTAGATCATCTGGAGAGCGCCATGGAAAATGGTTTCAACCCTATCTCAGCCAAATGTGAAGTGATTATCGCAGACGGACTAAAAGGGACGGATTACCGCGAAATAGAAATAAACGGTGAATATTGCAAAGCTCCAAAGATCGGAGCTGCCATTGTCGATGCAGATATTGTACTGACCATGAACCACTTCAAAGGACATGAACAGACAGGTTTCGGCGGTGCTTTGAAAAACCTGGGCATGGGTTGCGCCAGTGTCGGAGGCAAGCTGGAATTACATTCAGCCTCCCAACCGATCGTAGCCCGCGAAAACTGTAAAAGTTGTAATATCTGTGTAAAACATTGCGCTCATGACGCCATTCACCTGGATGGCAGCAAAATAGCAACAATCGACTATGAGAAATGTGTCGGTTGCGGCCAGTGTGTTGCCCTTTGCCAATATGACGCAGCGGTCATGGGTGATGGAGACACATCGGAACGGCTCAACTATAAAATTGCCGAATATTCAAAAGCGGTATTACTCGATAAACCGAATTTCCATATCAGTTTTATCATGAATGTCTCTCCCGAATGCGATTGCTGGAATCATAATGATGCCGCCATCGTTCCCGACCTGGGTATCGCCGCATCATTCGACCCGGTTGCTTTGGATAAAGCCTGTGCCGATATAGTCATCAACGCTCCGATTCTGGAGACCGGCAACCGCCTTTCGGATTCGCCTCATCACGACCATTTGGAAGGATGCGACAAATTCCACATCATGCATCCGGAAACCAACTGGCAGGCCGGACTGGAACATGCCGAAAAAATCGGACTGGGAACTCAGGAATATGAACTAATAACCGTATAACTTAGCTGACAGTTGACAGTTTTGTCACTGGTATCTCTGTCAACTGTCAACTGTCAACTGTCAACTAATATATGATTTATCAAGAAACAATCTGTGCCATATCGACAGCCCCCGGAGCCGGAGGCGTAGCTGTTATCCGTGTATCCGGCACTGAGGCTATAACAATTTGTGACACAATCTTCACGCCTAAGATCGAGGGAAAGAATCTTCAGAACCAAAAAGCCTATACCTTACGCTACGGTAGTATCCGCCGCGGGGAAGAATTGATCGACGATGTACTTATCGCCCTCTTTCGCGCTCCTCATTCATTTACAGGAGAAGACACTGTCGAGATTACTTGTCACGGTTCGGTTTATATCCAGCAACAGATCCTTCAGCTACTGATTGAAAAGGGATGCCGTTCTGCACTCCCCGGAGAATATACACAACGTGCTTTCCTGAACGGAAAGATGGACCTGAGCCAGGCAGAAGCTGTAGCCGACCTGATCGCATCCACATCAGCCGGTATGCACAAACTGGCTATTAACCAGATGCGTGGCGGTTTCAGTAATGAATTGACCAAACTGCGCAGTCAACTACTCGATTTCACTTCATTGATCGAGCTGGAACTTGATTTCAGCGAAGAAGACGTCGAGTTCGCCGACCGCACCAATCTGAAGCAACTGGCAACTGGCATCGAACAACTGATCCGCAAACTGGCTGATTCATTCAGTGTCGGAAACGCCATCAAAAACGGTATTCCGGTTGCCATTATCGGAGAGACAAATGCCGGTAAATCAACCTTGCTCAATTTACTCGTCGGTGAGGAACGTGCCATCGTTTCCGACATCCACGGAACAACCCGCGATGTGATAGAAGATACGATCAATCTCTCAGGAGTGACTTTCCGCTTTATCGACACGGCCGGAATCCGCGAAACCAACGATACCATTGAAAGCCTTGGTATCGAACGCACTTTTCAAAAGCTCCGCCAGGCATCCATCGTCCTTTGGGTAATCGACCTGAACACTCCGGCGGAACAGATTGAAGAACTGGCTAAAGTGATTATCCCGAAAGCAGAAGACAAAAAGGTGATCCTTGTTTTCAACAAATCCGACTTGCTTTCGTCCGATGAACTGGAGCTCAAGCAACAATTGCTTAACAATATTCCAGCTGACCGCATATACATTTCCGCCAAACAACAAGAAAATACCGAAGTACTCAAGCAGCATCTGATCCAGGCCGCCGCTTTACCCAAAGTATCTCAAAACGACGTCATCGTCACAAACATCCGTCACTACGAAGCCCTAACAAAAGCCCACGAAGCCATCCTCCGTGTAATCAACGGCCTGGAAATGAATATCTCCAGTGACTTCCTAAGCCAGGATATCAGGGAATGTATGCATTATCTTGGAGAAATTACGGGACAGATTAGTAATGATGAAATATTGGGGAATATTTTCGGGAAGTTTTGCATCGGAAAGTAAAGTAAGTAAAACGGAAAGCAAAAGGCATACAAAACGGGTGTAATCA
>OGZA01001562.1_pt1 | contig 15191 bp, 9 predicted proteins | sample 1576591 | NCBI WGS metagenome assembly OGZA01 (sample SAMEA3541565, study PRJEB24748) | human gut metagenome | biome: human gut; feature: human-associated habitat; material: faeces | place: China | collected 2012
ATATGTATGTGTGTAGCTGAAAAATGACGAAAAAAAACGTACGTATTCGATTTCAAGATACAATAGTTAACAAACGTACGATAAGAACTGAACTTTTATAAACATTAGTATTAATATTAAATTTAGAATTATGAACAAAAAGTTTTCTACTCTTTTGTGTGCTAGCTTACTGTTCTCTTCAGCTTTTTCAGCTGTAAATGCGGCTGACCTCAATAATGCAGCTGTGGGAGCTAATGCTACAGCTGTTGCTAAGTTGGATAAGGCGGCTTTGAGTGGAGTGTATCAGTTGAGAGTTGGTACTCAGGTGCTTGTTATAGAAGATGGCAAGTATGTATTAAAGAACGTAAATGGTGGCTTTGATTTACAGGCTTCTCTGTGGTGTGTTCAAGTGACGGAAGAAGGTCAAGGCAAAGAACCGATCTATGACTTTGTAAATAAAGCAACTGGTGAATTTTTAGCTATTTCAGAAGAAGATGTTGTTGGTTTACAGGTAGGAGAAAAAACGAAGAGTAATTTGTCTGTTGGCGAAACTTTTGGCGGTTGGGCATTTTCTCCGGAATACAAGGAAAATTTGAAAGGTAATATGCCTTTATTTACTTATCAAGAAGCTGATAATGTTCTTTTATTGGTAAAAGGTGATAATGGAGGCCTTAAGGCAAAAAAAGTAAAAGCATCTGTTGCCCGATCAGAATCGGAGAGAGCTCAATTTACTCTTTATGATGCAGGTACTTACGTTTTGAGTGCGGCTGAAATTAATGCTTATTTGAAAGATAATAAGAATGTGCTTACATTTACTCCGGATGCAAATGCAGACGTCAATCCGTTCTCAACGACTGCTTTTGTCGCTAAAGGAGTTGCAGCAGATACTGATCATAACTTCGTATATGTGACTTCTAAATCCGATGCAAATGCTTATTTGAAAGTGGATACTGCTGCTAATGGTGTTGGTATTCAATTCTTGAAGTTTGGCTGGACTGATATGGCTAAAGAAAAAGATTTTGCTAACTCATTGTTAGTAAATCAGCACAAGTTCTTATTTACTTATCGTCCTTCTTTGGATCAACTGCGTATCCAGGTTAAACAGGCTCGTTACAAATCAGATAAGAATGCTGAAAAGTATTGGAGCGAAATTAATGGTACAGCGAAAGGAAAAATTTATAATTATGGTGATAATTTTGTAGATCCGTTTAAGACTGAAGGTAATGTTGATGCTGCTAAATTGCATGTTAAGTTGCAGAACTTTACTGTTGCGGATCGTATTGCTACAATTGGAGAACAACCTATTAATACAAAGATCGGTTTCGGTCTGAAAGGCTGTTTCGTAACTAGCGATAAGACTTCTGTTGACAACGGTTTGTATATCATCAAGAATGCAAAGGGTCAGGTATTGGCTGCTCCTATTCATAAAAATGCAGAAGGTGGTAATAAACAATATGCAATCGAATGGGTGACATTGGACGAACAGGAACCGTTGCACATGCCTGCATACCAGTGGGTTATTACAAAAACATTGAATGCAGAAGTATCTCAACCGGTTTCTCCGGTTAAAATTGTAAACCGTGAATTCCCGAAAGCGAAAAATTGGGATAACGTTCAGTTCCGTTTGAATGAAGATGGTGAAATCTATACACTTACAACGGGTGCTGATATGTTGAACAACGTAACGTTTGTTCAGATCAAAGACTCTGCAATCATCAAAGATAAGAAGTTAGGTTACAAACATATCGACTCAAATGATTTGTTGGTCAACAGATATAAATTCAATTATCTGAACCCGTTCTCAATGGAATATTGGATTGCTAACGGTACAGGTAAAGATTCTTTGATCTATGTTAAGCAGGATGCCGGCGATTATGCTTTGGTTGAAGGTTCTACATACGAATATGGTATCGATGTTGATGCCGCTCTTTTGAAAAAGATTCCGGGACTGGCTCAGTTGGAAAGAACGAATTATGTCATTGCTAAAGATGAACAGGATCGTTTGGTTGAAGCTTATGGAAGCAAGTATTCAATGGGTGTAGCAAACTATGGTTCTAATAATATGGTTGTTGATACATTCTTCTTTAAAGAAAACAACCACTATGATGGTAAAGACTTCTATGCTATCGTCGAATCTAATTATAATAGAACTGCTCATGCTACTGAAATTCAAAATACAGGTGTTACGAAGAAAGTCGGTATCGCTGATGACGGTATGAGTGCTGGTCTGAAAGTTCAGTTGCTGAATGAAACAAGAACTTCTGCTTTCACTGTTGAACCTTCTACAACTCCGTTGTATCGTCGTTTCAACAACGTTGCACTGAGTGAAAGCGCAACGGACGGCCGTGACAGCTTGAGATTCTTCGAAACGATCCGTAAGGAATACTTGATGGATGAAAACAATAGCAACTTGACTGATGCTAATGTTGACTATCTGGGTATGTGGACAGCTGACAAAGCAACAGGTTTGTCATTCCAGATCGATACTGCTTGGGTTAATCGTGGTGCTGGTTATATCAAACCGCAATACTTGATTTCGGTTGCACATAACGACTTTGCCGGAACTCCGGGTAAACCTTGTACGGAAGATGGTCCTCACGTAGACAAAGACGGTAATATTACAGACGCAGAACATTGTGTTCACGCTACTCCGGCTATCCCAGGCTTCGAAAGAGCTAAATATTTGGTAAGTTTCCAGGATTCTGTAGATGTTTACGGTCAGGACAAACCTTATGCAGATATCAAGGGTGGTTATACTCGCGTAGGTTTCGTTGAAGGTATCCGGGTTGCCGATACGTTGTGGATCCTGCCGGCAGAATTCGTAGCTTTGGCTAACGATAAGATTAGCTTCGATGCTTTGGAAGCTTATAATGATTCTGTGAAAAATCTTGCTTCTAAATCATATTTGATTAAGAATAGACTTGACGGTGACGACCATAAGAATTACACTTGGTCATTCCGTTATGTACATCCGGAAAATGCAGGTAATGTAACGGAAGAAGGCGTAGAAAATCAGTTCTTGTTCGAATCGAACAACTATGACAATAAGATTATTGCACCTGAAAATGCTGCATGGTTGAAGATTCAGAATGGTTGTGTGGTTTTGACAGACAAATCATCTACATTCTCACATGCTGCAACAGGTGGCGACGGAGCTTTGATCTTCAATGTTGAAAATAAGGTTGACGATCAGCTGGCAACAGACAACGAAGAAATTGCAACATCTGAAGTTACAGTAATCGCTTTGCAAGGTGCTGTACGTGTAGCTAACGCTGAAGGTAAGAAAGTTGTTATCACTAACATCTTGGGCCAGACAGTTGCTAACACAGTTATCACTTCAAGTGATGCAACAATTGCTGCTCCTCAGGGCGTAGTTGTAGTAGCTGTTGAAGGTGAAGAAGCTGTTAAAGCGATCGTTAAGTAATAATGATCTCCCGTAGAGACACTATGAAACAGTGTCTCTACTATATTGAAATAAAGATTTTATAATCAAATAATGACCATGTGTCCGGTCTTTCCGACCGGTCAATTACCCCGCGAGGGCGAACAAGTGGTACATTAATACTAAAGTAAAAAATAACAATGCTGCCTGTACTTCCGTGAGGAAAGAGAGCAGACACAAAACAAGCCCCGACAGAGTAATTCCGTCGGGGCTTCGTTGTTATTATGATAAAAGGATTCTGCCCAAATGGCTAAAGTGCCGCAAACCGTTCATCTCCTTTGGCTGTCACCGCTGTACATTCCATTTCGACCAGCCAGCCGGTTCGGCAAACCGGAGCACGTACGATGATATAAGGGAGGCTGGGATGATGTTCGTCTATATAACGTTTGACCCGCGCATAATCCGCCGTATCGCGGATATAGATTACAGCTTGCATGATGTCATTCAAAGTGGCGTCCGCTTCTTTCAGCAGGGCTTCGATATTCTCAATCATGCGGGAAGTTTGTTTTATGACATCGCCAGCATGCACGATTTCTCCGTATCGGTCGATGCTTGCCGTGCCGGAGATAAAGACATGGCGGCGGTCGCCGTATGTGACAGCTGTGCCCCGTTCAAACGTAACGCCGTATTCATATGTGCGGTTCAGGTGTTCTGGTGCATATAGATAGCGGATTTGTCCGGGGCAGATACCGGAAACAGCATATGTGTCCATTGTCACGAATACCATCGGGTCGAAATAGCGTCCCTCGATTCCCGTACTGGCGATGAAATGAGTTTCTTCTGTCAGGTTTTGTGTCGCGAACACTTCTTTGCGGGCTTTTACCACACCCGGATAATTCACGTCTACATTCTGTACGAAAATCCACGTGCGCAGGCAGTTGGCCGCCAGTGTACAATTGGCTTCCGTCAGTTGCAGGATATAATCGCGGAAGATCAGGCGGGTCTGGTATTCCGAATTGGCCGCCCTGTTGCACTGGTTGGCACCTAAAAGCTGGCCGTATGCACCGTGACGCGCCTCAAACAACCCATTTGGCAACACCTGTGTTTGTACGCCAGTCTGCAGCCAAGCCCACAATGCAATCTTCGTGCCGTTCATCGGAGCCTGCTGTACGATTGATAGTGCGCAATAGGGGGAAAGCCGTTCCCGTTCCATCAGTTCATCTGTTTGGTTGGTTACGTCACTCAGAAAATAACGCCGGAAAATAGCGACCGGATTACCCGGCAACTCTTCCACTGAATGGGCGTAAACATCTTGTATGTGCTGTAACTGAGTGTGAAAATCCTCCAGGCAGTTCGTCTGTTGGAAGAAAATATGGTATTCCGTTATGCCTTTGGAGGATTGAAAGGAGGTGATTTGCACTTCCGTCGTGTCGTATGTTTTCCTTATCAGGTTCATATTTATATTGTGTTTTTATAGTATAGATCGTAAAAATAAGGCTATTTAATTGAAATCAGAAAATTGAGAGTTGAAAATTACTTAATAAAGCAAGGAACGGTACTGTTTGTTAGCCGTTCAAGTCCTTCAACTCTATCAATTTGTTTACGATGGCATAGACAGTCAAGCCGCTGGCACTGTGTACTTGCAATTTTCGGGCGATGTTCCGGCGGTGGGTAATAACGGTGTGGGTGGATAGGTATAACCTGTCTGCAATCTCTCGGTTTGTCATGCCTTTTACCACACAGATGACAATCTCTTTTTCCCTGCTACTCAGTGTCTGCTGGTCCTCGTTTTCCCCTTCTTCGGACGGAACTTCTTCGGTGTTGAGGCGTTCCAATTTATTTTTCAACTCATCGGCATTATCGTATATTGATATCTGATCGTCATAGGAGCGAAGCAGAAACGGGTCGTTTATATTATATTGAAGGGCAAAACATTTCATATCCGGGCAGCCGCATTCGTCTTTCAGATGTTGTAGGTTGAAGTTTCCCGGAATGGAAGGATTTACGATCAGGATGTCCGGCTTATAAATGCGTAAGCCCTCTGTCAGACAGTCTACTGCTGTTATTTCGGATATCTGGATACGGAATCCAGGTAAGCGTTTCAGCAGTGTTTCCAGTCCGCACCGGATGATGGAGGATGATTCGGCTATCGTTATTTTAATGTTAGTGGACATGGCAAGTGGTTTTATTGTTTTTCTAAAGACAGAATAGCAGGTACGAAGATGTAGTCTTCTACCCGGTTATGAGAGGCAAGGTCTTGTTCTGTTGCGAAAATATCGAACAGGACGCTGTTGAGCAAGTTACTGTCCGGTCCCGGATAATACTTCAGGATCAGGTTCTTCAGTTCCGTGATTTTCATCTCGATCTGGTCATGCCGTTTGCGGAAGATGGTGATGTTATATTTCGGGTCTTTCTTTCCTTCCAGCAAATTGCGGACATACGGGAAGACGGTTTTCTCTTCGTACGACATATGTTTGTGTACCTCTTCGGCATATTCGTCGAAAAAGCGGCGGATCACGAAGGCCACATCTTTCGGGCAGCTCACGATCGCCTCTGTCAGTTTGTGGCGGATATGGGGAAGACGGAAGTTCAGGAAATAGTCGTGTGCATTATGCAGATAAGTGATAAGCGAAGAGATGGAGATATCTTTATGGGCCTCCGCTGCCGGGATTGTCTCCGTTTCCGTCAGAAAGTTGACGACAGTCAGGAATGTATATGTGTCGATCTTATTCTGCCGGCATACTTCCCCGATGTTTTTCTCTCCGAACCCCAGGTCGATACCGAAGCGGCTCATCACAAGGACCATCGGATAATTCTCGCATATCAGGTCACTCATCTTGCTTGTTTCCCTGTATTTTCCGTTCTTCATGTTTCCCATATCTTTTATCATTTGTATAGTAGATTATTATAAGTATGCATATTGAGGTGCATCCGCCGGTATGACAGCTATGCATTCCGTTTCGATCAGCCAGCCCGGACGACATACGGGAGCATGTACGATCAGGTGGAGAAACGACGGATACCGGCTTTCGATATATTGCTTGACCACGACATAATCGGCCGGGTCGCGCAAGTAGACGATTGCCTGCATGATGTCTTGCAATCCGCTTCCCGCCTCCTGTAGCAAGGTGTCGATGTTTTCCAGCATGCGTTCCGTCTGTTTCAGGATATCCCCCGGATACATGATCTCGCCTTGATTGTCGATACTCGCGGTTCCGGAAATGAAGATTTGTTTCCGGTCGCCATAGGTTACAGCTGTCCCCCGCTCGAAAGTCACTCCGTATTCGTATGTCGGATTCAGGTGGGTGGGAGCATAGAGGAACTGGATTTGTCCGGACTGCAAGCCTTTTACGGCATAAGTATCCATCTGGACAAAAACGTTCGGATCGGCATGGCGTCCTTCTATTCCCGTACTGGAAATATAATGGGTCTTTTCCGTCAGGTCTTGCGTGATGAAAACCTCTTTGCGGGCCTTGACGACGCCGGCATAGTTGACATCCACGTTTTGGACGAAGAACCAGGTACGGATACAATCGTTTGCCAACTTGCATCCCTGCTCGGTCAGTTGCAAGACGTAATCGTTCAGCAAAAGCCGTGTCTGGTACTCGGAGTTGGAAGCCCTATTGCAAGAGCCCCCGGTCCAGTATTGTGTATAACGGTTGTGTTTGGCTTTCGACATTCCGTTTTTGGTCGTTTCGACAGTGATACCGGTCTGAAACCAAGTCCACATGGCTATTTTGCTCCCGTTTAGTGGAGCTTGCTCCACGATGGAAAGAGGGCAATAGGAATTTTCGCATTCCCAAACCATCACCAAGTCGGCCTGGTTGGCAGCGTCGCTCAGGAAATAGCGCCGGAAGACGGCAGTCGCATCGTCAGGTAACACCTCTTGGATAACTGCCACATAGGCCCGTTGGATGTTCTGAAGTTGTCCGGAAAACGGCAATGTCCGGTCTGTAATAGCGAGCAGAACGTGATATTCGGTAACCCCACCTTTCCCGGCAAAGGAAGAAATTTGAACTTCGACAGCTTTGTCTGTGTATGTCTTTTTGATATAATCCATGTAATATGTGCTTTCTTATTCTTTAGCTCCGTTATTGATCCAATCGTCGAGCAACGTCAGAGTGCTGGAGGTCGTGATGACGTTGGTATGATCGTACTTGACAATGTTCTCGTGCAAGATGACGTGCAGGAAACTTTCCTCCGCGCTTCCCGGCTTGACCAGTTTCAGTCCTTCCTCGCTTTTATCAGCTACGACATCGACTAAGGCCTTGTAACTTTTACCTTCCGTGAGGTACAGTCCGGCAGCAGGTTCCGTACTTCCTCCATGGCAAGCCGTACAGGAACGATTGAAAATTTCGGTTTGGATACTGTTGAACATGCTGGCATCCAACTTTCCGGCATCCAGCCGTATGGTATCCGCCTGTTCCGTGTAGTCGGCGGTATAGAAACTGGCAATCCTTTTGCGTAGTTTGTTGATGACACAAACTTCGATCTGCGTGACTTCGCTGGGAATACCGGCCAAGACCATGTTTATCGTCCCGTCGGCTGTCTGGCTAATCCCTTTTGCCGTTTGTGCGAAAGCATTGTCAGGGGTGAATCCGGCCAGTACGACGCTGTAACCGCCTGGCCAGGAATCTATCCCGTTGATTTGGGCGGTTAACTTCACTGTTCCTCCTTCCCTTTCTGTCTGATTGTTTTCATCATATATCTTGCCATCGTCGCAGGAGATGGCAAGACAGGAAAAGAGCAATAGCCCGGAGATGAATGAATAAACTTCTCTTTTCATGACGTTACGATTAGAAAGTGTACTGAAGTAAGACGGTTCCGGAATGCATGGCTAATCCTAAGTCGTCGTTGTCGCGGTCAAGCTGCGTGTCATGTCCGGTACGTCCGATGAACTGATACATGGCTTGTAGTTTCAGGTTGCAGCCGGTGAAGAAATAATTGAATCCGACGGCCGGCATATTCAGGAAACCGTTTGTGTCCAACCCGTTGCGGTTGAAGAAGTCATAACGGGCTGTCGCCTGTAATTTGTTGGTAACGAAATAACCGCCTTGCACGTAACCCCCTAAATAGTTATAGCTATCGTCGATTTTCTGCCGTTTGGTAAAACCTACATTCATATAATAGATTTCGGCGCCGAGATACAGGCGGTTCTTCAACATGGCAAATTCGGCTCCTGCCCGGAAATCGTTCGTACTTTCGCTTTCGCTCTCCACATTCAATGACGTGGAAAGGCCGAACAGCATCTTATCTTCCTTCAAACGGTTCGGGCTGCCCTGGTTGGACGGCATAACTCCTTTCGGCATGTACGTGATGCGGCCGGCATACAACAATGACGGGATATGCCAGTCGTCGCTGAACGTTTTGGATGCCACGTTGACGGAGCTTCCCGTTCCGTTGAAAATCCCAACTTCGTAGCCGAACTTCTCCTTTACCAATCCGTGCACTTCCACTCCGAGGTCGAATCCCATGCCGATGTTCGGTGTCACGGCATTAAGAGAATAAGGCAGGATAACGGATGAGGTGAGCGATGTCGGCAGTGTCGGCATTAACGTCTCGCCCAGCGTAGTCAGGTAAGCGTGCGAGAACGGAGTCTTGAACTTGCCGACACGTATGGCAAAACTCTTTTTCATCTCTACGTCGAACCAAGCCTGTTGAAGGATGTTTCCTCCGTTTCCGGCAGCATTGATGGAGAGGTTGAATGTCACCCGGTCGAATGCCTTGCCCGTGAAACCGAGGATGGCATAGGGAATCGAGAAACCGCTGTTGTGTATATTATCTTGATTGTAGGCTGGGTCCAGCCCTTCATCGTCGTAGTAGTTGATGTTGGCACTGGTCTGTACCAACATATAAGGTTTGAAAACGAAATCCCCCTTCTTGGTAGCGATTGTAAAACCTTCTTTGCCGTTTAGCGATACGACACCGTTTTCCGTATCTTCCTCATATTGGGCCATGACGGCCAACGGCAATAGTAATAATGCTGCAATTGTGATTATCAGTTGTTTCATTTTAGTTTGTCTTATGGATAAATTATAAGGAGTTGAGGAATGCGATCACTGCCTCACGCTCTTCCTTGCTCATTTGTTTGAATAAATTTTTGGAGGCTTCCCCTTCGCCTCCATGCCACATGATGGCTTCGGTCAGGTTGCGGGCGCGTCCGTCGTGAAGGAAATAGGTATGACCGTTGACTTTCTCCTGCAGCCCGATACCCCAAAGCGGCGTAGTACGCCATTCGTTTCCTCGTGCCAGGCCGCTGACATAATTGTCGTTCAACCCGACTCCCATGATCTCCGACCCCATGTCATGCAGTAGGAAATCAGAATAAGGATGTATGGTCTGTCCGCCGAGCCATGGCAAACGTGTGCCGTTGAGCAGTGTGGAACCGCCCGCTTGCGTGTGCAGCGTAGTGACGTGGCAGAGATGGCATTTCGCTTCGTAAAACTTTTGTTCTCCAAAGATGACCTGAGGGTCGTTTATGTTGCGCCGTGCCGGTACGCCGAGGCTTTGCATATAAAGGTCCACATCTTCCATATCGGCGGTCGATATGTCGAGCTGGTCATACGAGAGTCCCATCATGCTGCCTTGGTTGATCTGAGCCTGCCCTTCGCAAATCTCTTCCGGATAGCGGCTGTTTGTCACGCCCATATCGCTTGAAAAGCCCAGTTCGACGGTCAGGTCAAGATGCTGTGCCTTGTTTCCTGAAAGGCCGACACCGGTGACACCCTTCTCGGTGATATAGTTGCAACGTCCGCTGATGCCATATTCCGGATAATTGCTTTTGGCAGCGAGCGCTTCGATTTCCCTGCGGTCGATCGCCATCATCTGTCCCATACCGACGTGGCGTAACGGGATGCGTACGGTGCAGAACAAATCTTCCGGGGCGATACTGTCTTTATACCATTCGGTTATCGTGTAATTGGGTTTGCATAGTTCGTAAGTCTCTCCGTCGGGGAAGGAAAAAGTCTGCTTGTCGTATGTGACGGACAACTTACCTTCCGGTTTGACGCCGTAGATGGCTTGGTCGTGCAATACACGTCCGTAGTCGCGGAAGAAAGCACCGTTGCGGCGGGAGATATAGACCAGCATGGAAGAGAAACCGTAGTTGCCCGATCCGCCGTTTTCCCACAATGTCGGTTTGGTCCTTCCTGCGTTGCGATGGCAACTGCCGCAGGAATAGCCGGCATAAACAGGTCCGAGACCGCCTCCGTCGCCATTGTTGCTGGTGCGTACATCGTCGTAGAGACCGTCGCCGTTGTTGAAACGGATCGAGTTGGCTCCTGTTATCCAGTCGGCGTTCGTATCGTAGGCGACCGATGAGTTTAGGAAAATCGTTGAAGTCCCTGCTGACAGCGCATATCCGTTCGGGACATCTATTTTATCCATATCCATTTTATCGTCCTCTTCACAAGATGCGCATGCAAAGAGCAGGAATAGCGAGGATGTTAACAGGTAAGATTGCTTCATATCATTTGATTGGTTTTCTGAATTTATTTCCGAATAACGCGAGTCGCATTGTGTAATAACTCTGAAACCCTGAAACAGCGGGCATTTGTCTGCTGTTTCAAGGTTTGTCATGATCTATTATCAAGTTTTATGTCTCAGAGGCATGTTTATTTTGCTCTATCGACAGTGCGGGGCTGCCCGTCTTTGAACAGGAGATATTCCAATGTATGGTAACCACGTACGCTCTGTGCGGCTCCGATGGCTTCATCTTCTTCGTCAAAGTTTCCGCTCCATTCCAGGTCATCCCAGTTCTGTGAGTTCAATACCTGTACAATGCCGTTCTGGTCCAAAGGCCAGCTGTCCATATTGGGGTCCAAACCTAAGTTGGCGACCGGACCGATAAGGAAAGCTTCGCTCTTTTCCCACGGTTCGCGTGCCGTGATCCATAAGTTGCAGGCCTTTTCGAAGTTGTCGTTGCTTGGGTTCTGTCTGAACTGATTCACTGCATCCAGCAAAAGCTTGTTCTTTTCCTGCAAGTCTTTATAAGTAGGAAGAACGACCGCATCGACAAACTGTTCGGCTATTGCATCAAGGTCATCGTCGTATTCAGGATCGCCGAATGTTTGGTTTACATACGGTTTTACTTCATTTAACAACAGGTTGGCCAGTTCCATGCAAGTGTTCATTGCGGCAACGGACTCTTCGCTGTCGATGTTGTTGCGGAACGGTTGCGGAATAGCCTGGATCGCCTTTGCAGAAGCGAAAATCAGCGTTTTGATTTCTTCGTCGAGATCCGGGTTGGTTGAAGCGATCAGTTTTGAAAGCGAGTGTTCTGCGATGTCTCCTTCATCGTCGAAATCTTTGTAAGAGTTGAATGCACTCAGGTTTCCGTCTACTTTGGACACGTCGTTGTCGTCGATACGGCCGTAGTATGTGTTACGGATGGAGAAGATATTGTTCGTATAGTCGTCGCGCGAATGCCAGCTATACCATGATTCGACGGCATAGAGACCGCCTTCCTTGTCACCGCTGGTATATTTGGTATACGGGTCCTTGATCTTGGCGTCGCCCACCTCGTTGGCGATGTTCCACATACCGCTTTCGATCATTTCCTCGATACACGAGAGCGGACTTTGGTAAGCCCCGGCAGTCTGGTCTTTGAAGATCGTGGCGTATGGGCCGTGTGAACCCTGCTCATCGACGTAGTCGGTCACCCAGGAGTTGTAGAGCGTGGTTGCGTCGTCATTCAGCAGCATGGCTACGTTATACATATAGTTACCCCATGCACTGGCGTTTTCAGAACTGTAGTCCAGGCTGACAGGATCTTTTCCGCCACCATCAGGCGTGGGATCGTCGTTGTCGCTACATGCTCCCATCGAGAATGTCATGGCGAGCGATAAGGCTGCCAGATAGAAATAATTTTTCTTTTTCATTTTATTGATTAAGCTATTAAATTGTTTATGTTGTTTTTATTTGCTGAGGAACCAGCCGATGTAGGCGATAGCCAGGCTGAATTCGTTTTCGCTGTTATATTTGCCGCCTCCGATTTTGCGTGTTGTATAGTCTGCTTTCACGACAAGATTAGGTAAAGCATACCAATTGGCTCCGGCTGTCCACATGCTTACTTTGTTGCGTAAGTCCATCGTGTGCTTGCCTTCGCCTTTCTCCTGCGGGTTGTAGTATTCGTAGCGGACGAACGGATAGATGACGGGCACGTTCCTGTTGTCTTTACAAACCGCACGCAGGTTGAACCCCACTTCGCCACCATAGCTGACCGCACGTTTGGCGATCGGGGTTGTCTGTGTATAAGGAGAACCGCCGCTTTGGTGGTTGTTGACACTGCTGAGGTCGTCGGCTTTGCTCAGGTTGCCGTATATCATGTTTGCGCGTGCGGTGACATATTTGTTTTTGTATTGCAGGTCGGCCGTATAGATGCGCAAAGGTATGTTTCCATATTTGACGTATGTTTCCGGTTTGTCGGAATTGGCTCCCGTATTGTGGCAATAGTAGAAGGAACCGCCTATTTTCAATCCCGGTACTCCTAAATAGTTCAGGCGGGCCACATAGCCCGGCGAGGTGAAGTTGTCTGTTTCGAACAGTCCCTGCTTGCCGCCGGCAACCCATGTATTGCGGTCGAACCCGTTGGCGTTCAATCCGGCAACGACCAAAGCCTGGTAGTTGAAACGTGTGTAGCCTCGGCCGAACGTACCGAACACTTCGATACCGTTTTCGTGCCAGGTAGAAGGAAGGATGGTCGTTTCGCCTTCCGGACGAGAAGTTCCGAAGAAGTTGATCGGCTCGTGATGCTCGTTGGTCAAACCGACCGGGACGATCAAATGACCGGCACGGACATTGAAGGCCGGATGGATAAGACGTGTGATGTGGAATTGTTCCAAAGCAACTTCACCGCCTTTTTCAACTTCCATTTCGTATTCTCCGTTTTCTGTGTTTTCTATCTCATAGGCACTTCCCGTACCTCCAGCCTCAAATTCTATTTCTGCTCCTAATACCCATTGGGAATTGAATTTGTAATCGAAAGCCAAGACAAAACGGGGTATGGAGATCGAATTGCGATGATCTTTCTTGCTTCCGTTGTCCGTACCCCGGAAACGGTTGATGCCGTAGTCCATAAAGTTTGCGAGGATCTCCCCATATCCGCCGAAGCGGAACTTGTTATATCCGGCTGCATAAATGTCTGCGGATTGTTCCACTGCGGATTTTTCTGTCGTTGTTTCTTCTTGTTCCTGTGCAAAAGCCGTTATACAAGAGGTGAGTAGAGTGATTGCTAATAAATTAGTTAACCTTTTCATTGCGTTTTTTAATTTTTGGCAAAATTAGAGGGGCTGTCAACGGTGTGCAATCGCAATTAGTAGGTAAAAAGGTTCCGATGTTACCCATTTGTAGGTATTGCGCCTGAATATCACCTTGATTAGGTAGTAAAAGACGTTTTTTTACTCACATATAGGTATTGTAGGAGGTGGGAAGTGCCCGTATCTTTGCAATGTCATTAAGAAAGTAACACTATTAGTATAATCGCTATATCAAAACCTTTTGTCAATTATGTAAGCATATAAGATGATTAACTATATCGAAAAGTTTTTATTGGTTATTTTCGGTATAAAAAAGAAGCCTCTCTGTGAAGAGAGGCTTCTTTTTTATGTTTCCGTTTCCCATTCGCTTCTGTCCGGAATCTGTTCGGCGTCGAGTCTTGGACTTGTTCCCGTAAGGGTCTGTTTGCTGCTCCGGCTGTGCCAAAACAATTACATCGGCTTGGCACAACTGTTTCCTGAGTAGGAAACGCCTGTTACATAAGCTTGGCACAACCGTTTCATGCCGAGGAAACGGTCGTTACATAGGTATGGCACAACCAATACGTAGGCAAGTAGCGTCATGTGAACTTACCAGTCGTATGCCTCGAAGTAGGCATCGAACTTTCCGGGATCGTTGATACCGCACTGTTTCAGTATGTTCAACATGCTTTTTTGTTCGTCCGGCGAGAGCGGGCGTTCGCCTTTTCGCACGCGGTAGTAAGTCCTGCGTCCGAACCGTCTCATCAGCTTACAAATGGCTTCCTGCATCAGTTTGTAGGGCATCCGGTCCAGCATCCCGATGAAACCGAGCGCATAGGTCAGTTTATCGGCAGGGCGGAAATAAGCACATCGGTCGGTTTGCTTCTCTTGGTATTTAGGGCTGATGACGTGCCACAGTTTGACTTCGTCGCCGATCTGTTGTTCTGCGATTCTCCTCAAGCAAGTAGTGGCTTTGGGGCAATCTTGTTTCATGCAGAGCAGATAGGAGGTGGGGATGTCGGAGGAGTCGATTTTTTCTTTCATATATTCCATTAATGTATTATAGTTGTTTGATCCGTCTGTGACGGACGTTGATGTAAAGATACATAATAATGTAAGGTTTTGCAAGTCTTGAAGCTGTTATTGAGCTAAGCAACCAATACTCCGTATTTTGTATATCTTTAACAGAAGGGGGAGCTTTTCCAAGATGAAATTACGAAACCTGCTGTTTTTGCCGTTTTTCCCCTCCAATGTGAATAAAGGGAGTTAATCTTATAGGTGATTGATTATCTTTGTTTTGATGAAGATGTAAAAAAGTTTGGCGAGCGGTTGAAAACAGCTCTTTTTTTATATGGCTTTAGGCACTTTTTTCAATGTAAGTCATTGCTAATAAGAAGTATATGGGTATAAGAAGAAAAATAGCGAAAAAACGTACGTTTTCTTTCGCCATTTTCACTGCACAAAAATACAACTACTTTTTGAACCTGCAATCCTTTCTTCCAATTATTTTTCCTTTTCTATATTCTTTCTTATCAATCAGATAGCTTAACAAGTACGAAAAACCAGCTTTCCAACACAAACCCTCCAGAAAGCCC
>OGZA01001564.1_pt1 | contig 15182 bp, 9 predicted proteins | sample 1576591 | NCBI WGS metagenome assembly OGZA01 (sample SAMEA3541565, study PRJEB24748) | human gut metagenome | biome: human gut; feature: human-associated habitat; material: faeces | place: China | collected 2012
TCAGTTTAAAAACTTATCGAATAGATATGAGTAAGATTCTAATCATTGATGATGAAGTACAAATCCGTACTCTTCTGACGCGTATGATGGAGTTGGAGGGGTATGATGCCTGTCAGGCCGGTGATTGTAGGGCTGCCCTGAAACAACTGGAACTCCAAAATCCTGATGTTGCTTTGTGCGATGTATTTCTGCCCGATGGAAATGGGGTGGACTTGGTGTTGGCTATCAAGAAGGCGGCACCCAATGTGGAAGTCATTCTGCTGACAGCGCATGGCAATATCCCCGATGGAGTACAAGCCATCAAGAACGGTGCTTTCGACTATATCACCAAGGGAGACGATAATAACAAGATTATTCCTCTGATAAGCCGTGCCGTAGAGAAAGCGCGTATGAATGTACGGTTGGAAAAACTGGAGAAGAAGGTGGGGCAGACGTACTCTTTTGATTCTATCCTGGGAGAATCCAAAGTTCTGAAGGATGCCGTTTCATTAGCTCAGAAGGTGTCGGGAACTGATGTTCCTGTACTGTTGACTGGAGAAACGGGCACGGGTAAGGAGGTATTTGCCCAGGCCATCCACTACAGTAGTAAGCGTGCACGGCAGAATTTTGTAGCGGTTAACTGTTCTTCGTTCAGCAAGGAGTTGCTGGAAAGTGAAATGTTCGGTCATAAAGCCGGTTCGTTTACCGGCGCATTGAAGGATAAGAAGGGACTGTTCGAGGAAGCGAATAATGGGACTATTTTTTTGGATGAAATCGGTGAGATGGCGTTTGAACTGCAAGCCAAGTTGCTGCGTATTCTTGAAACCGGTGAGTATATTAAGATAGGTGATACGAAACCTACCCGTGTCAATGTCCGCATCATTGCCGCTACGAACCGCAACTTGTCCCAGGAGATTGTTGCCGGACGTTTCCGCGAGGATTTGTTTTATAGATTAAGCGTATTTCAGATACATCTGCCGCCATTGCGCGAACGTGCAGGTGATATCCGGCTGTTGGCGAAGGCTTTTATAAAGAGTTTTGCGGAACAGCTGGCGCGTCCGGTGGTTGAAATAGCTCCCGCATTTCTTGAAGCATTGGACTCCCAACCGTGGAAGGGAAATATCCGTGAATTACGTAATGTGATAGAACGTAGTATGATTGTTTGCGAGAGCGGACATCTGGACATTGCTGATTTGCCGTTTGATATTCAGAATGCCCATTATGAACACTCCAATGATTCAAGTCCCGGCAGTTTTGAACTTTCAGCTATGGAACGCCGGCACATTGCCCGTGTACTGGAGTATACAAAGGGGAATAAGACAGAAGCAGCCCGGTTATTGAAAATAGGTTTGACGACGTTGTATCGGAAGATTGAGGAATACAAGATCTCAGATCTATAATAGGGGGCTCAGTATACGACTGAGGTACCTTCGATATAGGACCGTGGCAAGATTATTCTTGAAACAGGCTTAGAAGCAGAAAGTGCCTATGGGCTAAAACATATCAAAACAGGTTGCACCTTTTCATTTTGAAAGGGTGCAACCTGTTTCTTTTTATACTTGTTTAGTATGTATTCTGTTGATAATTAATGGTGTATGGTATATGCGCTCTTTTTGGCACATATTTGGCACATTCCTGGCAGACAAAAATATGTAGTAACATTTTAAAAGGTAAAAACATGGGAATAACAGTATCATTTATTTTTTGCCTATTGAGCGGTTTGTTCGCCTTTTGGCTTTTCTGGAAATGCGTAGATTGGTTTGAGAAGATTTAAAAGAGAGAATTATGTACACAGCTTTATTTGTATTAGGTATTGTAATGTTCGGGTATCTGACTTATGTGCTGATAAGACCCGAAAAGTTTTAATGAATGGAGAGTGGAGAAATGAACACTGAAATTTTAGGTGTAGCCTTGCAGATTGTTCTGCTGATTGTGATATCCTATCCTCTGGGAAAGTATATTGCCAAGGTTTACAAAGGCGAAAAGACATGGTCGGATTTCATGAAGCCGGTCGAGAGATTGATTTATAAAGTGGCCGGAGTCAATCCGGAGGAAGAGATGAACTGGAAACAGTTCTTGAAAGCCCTGCTGATTCTGAATGCCTTTTGGTTTGTATGGGGCATGGTGCTACTCTGTACACAGCAGTGGTTGCCGTTAAATCCGGATGGAAACGCTAACCAGACACCGGATCTGGCATTCAATACATGTATCAGTTTTATGGTGAACTGTAATTTGCAGCATTATTCCGGTGAAAGCGGACTGACATATTTTACACAGTTGTTCGTCATTATGTTGTTCCAATTCATTACCGCCGCTACCGGTATGGCAGCTATGGCAGGTATCATGAAGGGTATGGCTGCTAAATCGACGAAGACTATCGGTAACTTCTGGAAGTTCTTGGTTTTGAGCTGTACACGTGTATTATTACCGCTTTCGTTGATTGTGGGCTTCATCCTCATTCTACAAGGTACTCCGATGGGATTTGATGGTAAGATGGAAGTTCAGACGATGGAAGGACAGACCCAGTTGGTTTCACAAGGTCCTACGGCAGCGATTGTTCCTATCAAGCAATTGGGTACGAACGGTGGCGGTTACTTTGGATGTAACTCTTCACATCCGTTGGAAAATCCTACTTACTTGACAGATATTGCAGAATGTTGGTCTATCCTAATTATACCAATGTCTATGGTGATTGCACTCGGCTTTTACATCAAACGTAAGAAGATGGCTTACTCTATCTATAGTGTAATGCTTTTTGCTTTTCTTGTCGGTGTTTGCATCAATGTTTCGCAGGAGATGGGAGGTAATCCGCGCATTGATGAGATGGGAATTGCTCAAGACAATGGAGCAATGGAAGGTAAAGAAGTCCGTTTAGGGTCTGCTGCTACTGCTCTTTGGAGTATTGTGACTACAGTTACTTCCAATGGCTCTGTAAATGGTATGCATGATTCAACAATGCCTCTTTCCGGTATGATGGAAATGCTGAACATGCAGATTAACACGTGGTTTGGCGGTGTGGGTGTAGGTTTCATGAACTATTATACGTTTATCATCATCGCCGTATTCATCAGTGGACTGATGGTGGGACGTACTCCGGAATTTCTCGGTAAGAAGGTAGAGGCGCGTGAAATGAAGATTGCTACCATTGTGGCACTGCTTCATCCGCTTATCATCTTGGGCGGTGTAGCACTTTCTTGCTTTTTGTTCGCTCATTATCCTGAATTTGTGGCAGGTGAAGGCGGCTGGTTGAATAATCCCAGTTTCCACGGACTGAGTGAGCAGCTTTATGAATATACTTCGGCTGCGGCCAATAATGGTTCCGGCTTCGAAGGATTGGGCGACAATACTTACTTCTGGAACTATACTACCGGCTGGACGCTGATTTTAGGACGTTTCCTGCCTATCGTAGGTCAGGTAGCCATTGCTGGTCTGTTGGCCGGAAAGAAATATGTTCCGGAGAGTGCCGGTACGCTGAAGACGGATACAGTAACTTTCGGTGTGATGACTTTTGCCGTTATCTTTATTGTGGCTGCCTTGTCATTCTTCCCGGCACATGCATTGAGTACGATTGCTGAACATTTCAGTTTGTAATAGTAGTTTGTAAAAAGTAATTTCATAGGTATGAAAGATAATAAATCAGCTTCTTTGTTTCAGAAGGAGCAAGTAATGGAAAGTTTGAAGCAATCATTCGTGAAGCTGAATCCACGGGTGATGATAAAGAATCCGATTATGTTTACGGTGGAAGTCGTAACAGTCGTCATGCTGATTGTCTGTTTCCTTTCATTGGGTACTTCGGAATATGGAGCATTCGGATATAATTTATTGGTATTCATCATCTTGTTTGTGACGTTACTGTTTGCTAATTTTGCTGAAGCCATCGCTGAAGCTCGTGGTAAGGCCCAAGCTGACAGTTTGCGTAAAACCCGTGAAGAGACTCCTGCTAAAGTGTTGGTTGACGGTAAAATCCATACCGTTAGCAGTTCACGTTTGAAGAAAGGTGACTATTTTATTTGTGAAGCAGGAGATACGATTCCTGCCGACGGTGAGATTGTGGAAGGTTTGGCCTCCATTGACGAAAGTGCCATTACCGGTGAATCTGCTCCGGTTATCCGTGAGGCCGGTGGTGACAAGAGTTCCGTAACTGGTGGTACAAAAGTTCTTTCTGATAAAATCAAGGTATTGGTGACGCAGCAACCGGGTGAGAGCTTTCTTGACAAGATGATTGCTTTGGTAGAAGGCGCTACTCGCCAGAAGACTCCGAACGAGATAGCATTGACTATTCTTCTGGCCGGTTTCACCTTGGTATTCGTCATTGTATGTGTGACGTTGATTCCTATGGCCGACTATACGAATATCGACCATCCGGGAACTTATATCTCCATTGCAGCCATCATTTCTTTGTTTGTCTGCTTGATACCGACTACTATCGGCGGACTGCTTTCTGCCATCGGCATTGCTGGGATGGACCGTGCTTTGCGCGCTAATGTAATCACCAAATCCGGTAAGGCGGTAGAAACAGCCGGTGACATTGATACCTTGTTGCTAGACAAGACTGGCACCATTACAATCGGTAACCGTAAAGCTACTAAGTTTCATTCGGCTTCGGGTGTTGACGAGAATTTGTTCGTAGAGGCTTGCTTGTTGTCCTCACTTTCTGACGAGACTCCGGAAGGTAAGTCTATCATTGAACTGGGACGTGAAAACGGTCATCGTATGCGTGATTTGAATACTACCGGTGCTCATATGATTAAGTTTACAGCCGAAACAAAATGTTCGGGTGTGGATTTGCAGGATGGTACTCAGATACGTAAAGGCGCCTTCGACGCTATTCGCAAGATTGTGGAAAATGCCGGAAACAAGTTCCCGAAAGAGATTGAAGAGGTGATTGCTGTAATTACCAGCAACGGTGGAACTCCGTTGGTAGTATGTGTCAATCAGAGGGTTACCGGGGTAATCGAGTTGCAGGATATTATCAAACCGGGTATTCAGGAACGTTTTGAGCGTCTTCGCAAGATGGGTGTGAAAACTGTGATGGTGACCGGTGACAACCCTTTGACAGCCAAATACATCGCAGAGAAAGCTGGAGTGGATGATTTCATTGCTGAAGCCAAGCCGGAAGACAAGATGGAATATATTAAAAAAGAACAGCAGGCCGGTAAGCTGGTGGCTATGATGGGTGACGGTACAAACGACGCTCCCGCCCTTGCACAAGCTAATGTGGGGGTGGCGATGAACAGCGGTACGCAGGCAGCCAAAGAAGCCGGTAATATGGTGGACCTTGACAACGACCCGACGAAGCTGATTGAAATTGTGGAGATTGGCAAACAGTTGTTGATGACACGCGGTACGTTGACTACCTTCTCCATTGCGAACGACGTTGCCAAGTACTTTGCCATTATCCCTGCTTTGTTTATGGTAGCCATCCCTCAGTTGGCTCCTCTGAACATTATGGGACTGTATAGCCCTGAAACGGCCATTCTCTCGGCTGTCATATTCAACGCTATCATCATTCCTATCTTGATTCCGTTGGCTTTGAAAGGTGTTCAGTATAAGCCAATCGGTGCCAGTGCATTGCTTCGTCGCAACCTGCTGATTTATGGTGTGGGCGGTGTCATCGCTCCGTTTGTCGGCATCAAACTGATAGATATGATAGTTAGTCTGTTTTTTTAAAACTTGGATAAAATGAAAACTCTTTGGAAATCATTTAAAATAACAATTGCATTTTGCATATTTTTCTCTCTGTTCTATATCCTTGTCTTGTGGATATTTGCACAGTTCGCCGGTCCCAACAAGGGAAATGCAGAGGTGGCAACCCTCAATGGTAAAGTGGTAGGTGCTGCCAATGTAGGCCAGATGTTTACGCAAGATATTTATTTTTGGGGACGCCCGTCTGCGGGTGATTATACAGCCGATGCTTCGGGTGGTAGTAACAAGGGGCCTACGAACGATGAATACCTGGCAGAAGTGGAAGCCCGTATCGATACTTTTCTGGTACATCATCCTTATCTGAGCCGCAAGGATGTGCCTGCTGAAATGGTAACCGCCAGTGGTTCCGGTCTAGACCCACATATCACACCTGCTTGTGCTTATGTACAAGTGAAGCGTGTGGCTCAGGCACGTGGCATGAACGAGGCTGAAGTGAAAGCCATTGTAGACAAGAACATCAGCAAACCCTTTTTGGGGGTGTTTGGTACGGAAACTGTCAATGTGCTGGAACTGAACATTGCATTAGAAGAAGCCGATCAGAATAAATAATTTTTTAGTTGTGTTTGTCATGTGTTATGGGCAGGAGCGGAAGTATTTCTGTTCAGGCAGCGAAAGACTGTCATTTTACAGGGGGAGCCGAAACTTCCTTCCTGCCTTTCAACGATTGATTAGTAATGGTAAATAAATAGTTGGATATGAAAAGTTTAAAAATATCAATTCTAGTTTTTGCGAGTATGGTAGCTGCTTGTTTTATGGGAACCGGCAAAGTGCAAGCTCAGGAATTTACAATACAAGGTGATTTAGTCAGTTCTTATGTTTGGCGCGGCTTTTACCAGACGGGAGTCAGTTTTCAGCCCACTTTGGGTTTTGGGGTCGGTGATTTTTCTTTGACGGCATGGGGCTCTACCGATTTTGACGGAGTTTCTTCAGGAGAAGGGGCTGCGGCTAAGGAGATTGATTTGACGGCTGCCTATGCTTTGGGAGAATCAGGTCTAACTTTTTCTGTTGCCAGCTTGTGGTGGGGCGGACAAGGAGCAAGAAAGTATTTTAATTTTAAGAGTCACGAAACAGCTCATCACTTTGAAGCGGGATTAGCCTATACATTGCCGGTTGAAAAGTTCCCTTTGTCAATCGCTTGGTACACAATGTTTGCCGGAGCTGACAAAGATGACAAAGGCAGGCAGAATTATTCTTCGTATGTTGAATTCAACTATCCGTTCAGTGTTAAGTCTGTAGATTTGAACCTGACTTGCGGATTTCTGCCTTATGAAGCTGGGGTAGGAGTATATGGTGTTCCTAACAGTGGATTTGCCGTAACCAATGTGGCACTGAAAGGTATTACGGAAATCAAGATTACTGACAGTTTCTCAATACCTGTATTTGCACAAGCCATTTGGAACCCTCGTATGGAAGATGCACATCTGGTATTCGGCTTTACTTTAAGGCCATGATTTATTTAGATATAACTTTAGAACTCATGAATTAGTGTTGGATGCCCGTGGCGGTCGTGATGATCGTTACGGGTTATATGGCATATATAAGACAAGTAAAAAAACAGAAGAAATGAGTAGGGAAGAAAGCGTACAGCATTTTCTTGATTTGATTAAAAAGTCGCGGCGTGGCAAGTTCAAAGTCTACATCGGCATGATTGCTGGTGTAGGTAAATCTTATCGTATGCTTCAGGAAGCACACGAGTTACTTGACAACGGAGTAGATGTGAAGATAGGCTATATAGAGACACACGGGCGTGCCGGTACGGATGCTATGTTGGAAGGATTGCCCGTTGTTCCTCGTCGTAAGATATTCTATAAAGGAAAAGAGCTGGAAGAAATGGATTTGGATGCCATTATCCAGATACACCCTGAGATAGTAGTGGTGGATGAACTGGCACATACCAATGTGGAAGGTAGCCGGAATGAGAAACGCTGGCAGGATGTGATGGATTTGCTTGATGAGGGTATCAATGTGATTTCCGCCGTTAACATCCAGCACATTGAGAGTGTCAATGAAGAAGTACAAGGCATCTCGGGTATTGAGGTGAAGGAACGTATTCCCGATAGCGTTTTGCAAGAGGCAGATGAGGTGGTGAATATTGACTTGACTGCGGAAGAATTGATAGCCCGTCTGAAAGCTGGAAAAATTTACAAGCCGGAAAAGGTCTCTACTGCCTTGAACAATTTCTTTAAAACGGAAAATATTCTCCAATTACGTGAACTGGCTTTAAAAGAGGTGGCTTTACGGGTGGAAAAGAAAGTGGAGAATGAAGTGGTTACCAGTGTGGGAGTCCGTCATGAGAGATTTCTGGCATGTATCAGCAGCAACGAGAAAACACCACGACGCATCATTCGTAAAGCTGCACGTCTGGCAACCCGCTACAATACTTCGTTTGTTGCCCTTTATGTGCAGACTCCCAGAGAAAGTACTGACCGCATCGGTCTGGCAAATCAAAGGTATTTATTGAACCACTTCAAATTGGTGACCGAACTGGGAGGGGAGGTCGTTCAGGTGCAATCGCCGGATGTGCTGGGAAGCATTGTTGATACTTGTAGGGAGAAACAGATAACAACTGTCTGCATGGGAAGTCCGTCACTTTCTTTTCCGAAATCATTGTTCATGATATTGAAATACCGAAAATTTGTGCGTGATTTGGCACAAGTAAACATAGATTTGATTATACTTGCATAATATTAATTCTTAGGAACATTATGAATATTCGTACAAAATTGATACTCAGCGTAGGGGTATTGGCTGGAATGATTATTTTGTTGGTTGCTCTTTCTGTGGTGAATCTACAGATACTGACGGCTACAGAGCCGGATAGTCCTGCTGCTGTACCGGGATTGCAACGTGCATTGCTCTGGATTTCTGTGATAGGTGGGGTATGTATTTTTGCCAGTATCATATTGTTGGTATGGCTTCCCCGTTCCATCAGCAAACCTATTCAAGAACTGACGCGTGGGATTCTTGAAATAGCGAACCATAATTATGAGAAACGTCTGGATATGAGTGGACGCGAGGAATTTCGTGAAGTGGCTGATAGTTTTAATCGGATGGCGGAACGACTGACGGAGTATCGCGCCAGTACGCTGAACGACATACTTTCTGCTAAGAAATTTCTTGAGGCTATTGTGAATAGTATTGATGAACCTATTATTGGTTTGAACCGTAATAGGGAAATTCTCTTTATCAATAATGAGGCTTTAACTGTGCTGAATTTAAAACGGGAAGAGGTAATTCGCCGTTCGGCTGAGGAGCTTTCTTTGAAGAATGATTTGCTCCGCCGTTTAGTTCGTGAATTGGTAAATCCGGGTGAAAAGAAAGAACCGTTGAAGATTTATGCAGACAATAAGGAGAGTTACTTTAAAGCTTCTTACATTACCATTATAAATGCAGAGGCTGATGATGACGAACCTCATAATCTTGGCGATGTGATTTTACTGAAAAATATTACAGAATTCAAAGAATTGGATAGTGCCAAGACTACTTTTATCTCGACTATTTCTCATGAACTGAAAACGCCTATATCCGCTATTCTGATGAGTCTGCAGTTGTTGGAGGACAAACGGGTAGGGGTGTTGAACGACGAGCAGGAGCAATTATCGAACAGCATTAAGGAAAATGCTGATCGCCTTCTTGGGATTACCGGAGAACTACTGAACATGACGCAGGTAGAAGCCGGTAAACTGCAGATGATGCCTAAAATAACAAAGCCCATTGAACTGATAGAGTATGCCATCAAGGCTAATCAGGTACAGGCTGATAAATTCGGCATTCAGATAGAAGTGGAGTATCCGGAAGAAAAAATGCCTAAATTGTTTGTCGATAGCGAAAAGATTGCTTGGGTACTCACCAATTTGTTGAGTAATGCTATCCGCTATTCCAAAGAGAACGGGAGGGTGGTTATCGGCGCCAAGCATGACGAGGATTTTGTGGAAATGTATGTGCAGGATTTTGGAAAAGGTATCGACCCGCGTTATCACCAGAGCATTTTTGACCGTTATTTCCGAGTGCCGGGCACTAAAGTGCAAGGTAGTGGCTTAGGACTTTCCATTTCGAAAGACTTTGTGGAAGCGCATGGCGGTACACTGACTGTTCAGAGTGAGCTGGGTAAGGGGAGCCGCTTCGTTATCCGGTTGAAAGCGTAACGTTTTCTATTTTTTGCGGTACTGTTGCGGAGACATGCCTGTTTGTTTCTTGAAAAATGTACCAAAATAAGAAGCATTGGGAAAATTGAAGAAATCGGCGATTTCCTGGATATTTTTCTGGGTGTTCTTGAGTAGTGAGATGCTTTTGCGGATGATGGATTTGAATATCAGTTCCTGCACGGTGAATCCGCAGACGGACTTGGATAGTGCAGAGAGGTATTTGGGTGATAAGCAGAGTTTGTCTGCATAAAACTCTACACCGCGTTCTTCCGTGTAGTGCGCATCTATCAACTGAATCAGCCGGATAAAAATTTCATGTTTGTGGCCAACCGTTGTTTTAAGGTTCATCAGTTTACGGTTGTAAATGGAACAGATGCGGTATGTGAGTCCCAGCAGAAGCAGCCTTTGTTCGTTGTCGTTGAAGGTGTTGTTGTCTAAGTGCAGGGTATTGTCCAGTAAGGACATGTATTTCAGAACTTCTTCTTCGTCTCCGGTGTTCCATACGTAGCATGGTTCGGTCCGGAGCTGCATGTATAGGTACATGGTTGCCACTGAATTGCCTATGATGTCCCTTATCGGTTCTATCTGGTAAATGAATATGAATAGTTGCAGGTCTTCCGATTCGCTCAGCACTTGGAAGAGGGAATCTTCCGGAATGAAAACTGTTTCGCCAGCCTGGGCCGAGAATACTTTCATATTGAGCGAAAAGGTGAAGTTACCCTGGCGGCAAACTATCAGTCCTGCTCCATTAATCATAAAAGGTTTCTTCAGGGAGGTGGGAAAGGAGCAGAGCATACCTTCTGAACTACAAATGTTTTCTCCGTTTGACAATGCGTGGTCCAAGTGGGATAAACGTTCTTGTTGGGTATCCATAACAGACAAAATTACAGGTTGTACTGAAAATTGTCCGCTAAGTTAGTAATTTTCGTTTAGGATACCGCACGACAAGCACAAATATCATGCAAATCAGGCAGGCATAGAGTGTCCATCCTGCCATTTCCTTTATAGCAGAGAGAGTGGCTTGTACTTGGATGCGTCCTTTGGTGGATATGGCAGCCATGTTGATTGCTTCTTGTTTGCTCTTTCCCTGATATTGCATACCTTGTACAGTTTGGGTAAACGAGGCGGACGCTTCGGGGTGTAGCATGTCTACATTCTGTGCATAGCGGGTGACGTAGTGCTGCTGGCGTTCTTGCAGTACATTCGTATAGAGTGCGGCTCCGATGCTGGGAGCCAATACCATGCGTACGGTAAGCATGGTGCATATCCAGGAAGAAAGATATTTGTAAGGCATGCGTTGGGTGGCGTAGGTTGGAATCAGCGAATAGAGGAACATCATACCGGTAGAACGGATGATGACCGGATACTTCATCCGTTCGTACAGTCCTGCACCTTGTACCTCGAAATACATGAACATGGCGGAAAGCCCCAATAGAAGGAAACCGGCGGCAAAGAGATATTTGAAGTGTACGCCTTTCACACTGAGCCAGATGGTGGCTATACCGCCGATGAGGTAGCCCAGCATGGACCAGTTGCCTAGGGTGGCGTTCTGAAAGTTGTCCAGTTTCATGCCTATGCCTGTGAATACGTTGACAAACATGGCGCTGGAATTCAGTACCATTAACAGAAAATAGAATAGGAAACCCATACGGATGGTGCGCAGTTTGAATACATCGAGTTGATAGTAAGGATTGCGTTGGGTAGACTCGATGTAGAGGAATATACCACCAGCAATGATGGCGCAGACTGTGGCCCATCGTATGGTTGGGTCGTCGTACCAGTCGAGCACTTTGCCATAAGTAAGCACGTAGGTAATGCAAGCTAGTGTGATGCAGAAGATGGAGGCATTGCCGAACTGCTTGAAGTTGATGGGGAAACGGCGGGTGGTATATTTATGATAAGGCATAGTAATGAAGGTGATGAGGATGCAAAGTAATAGTAGCCCCATCATAAAGTAGTGTATGTACTGCCATTCATATTCAAAAGCGAGCCAGGCGGTGAGCGAGGTTCCCAATTGCCCCAGTACCATGAAGAATAGATAGATGGCGGGTTGTGCCGCACTCCGTTCGATGTCCAGCTTGTCCCAGCCTTCGTCAGTTGTGGGCTCGTTGCCGGGTGTAATTTTGTCGTACGCCTCGATATGCCCTGCATACTTTATGAGGGTGAAGAGGTTGACCATCATCAGCACCATTCGTAGGAATCCCATAAAGATGCTGCATAGTGCCAGCAGGAAAACGCTGTCTGTCTTGGCACAGATATAGCTGAAGATGTACATCAGGGAGAATCCTGCCAGGCACATCATTTTCTGCCGGCGTATGACTACCAGCCTATACAGAAAAGGGCAGAATGCTGCCATGCCAATGGAAGTGGCGAAGTTGGCAAACTGGATATGCTCGGAAATGATGCCGAGTTCGCTCATCATTTCGGTGCTTGCCACCGAGTAGGTACCGCCCACAGTCAGTATCGGCAAAAAGAATACGAATAGGATGATGATACCTACCGGTTTGGGTACCCAGTTGTAGAAAGGATAGTTCTTGGGGTATGAGGGCATGGGGATAAGGGTTAAGGGGTTAGGGATTAAGGGTTAAAGATTAAGGATTAGGGGGTAAGGATTAAGGAGTTGGTTGCCTTAATCCCTAACCTCTAATCCTTAATCCCTATTTTTTTGTTTTCGCTTTGACTATTACCATCATACCGGCGGCAAGGCTACTGTTGTCTTCTTTAGACAAATCGGTAAAGTCGATGCGGACTGGGATGCGTTGTTGTATCTTCACGAAGTTACCGGCAGAATTATCCGTGGGCACTAGGGAATACTTGGAACCAGTGGCTCCGGAGATGGCAGTGATTTTTCCTTTGAATTCTTTGTCGCTGATGGCATCGACGGTAATGACTACTTCTTGTCCCAAGTGCAGATTCTCAATCTGGGTTTCCTTGTAGTTGGCTATAATCCACTTTTGTGTGTCAGGCAGAATGTAGGTGATGGTTTGTCCGGCAGTGATGAATTGTCCTTCTTCAAGGGTACGCCGCCCCAATTTCCCATCACAAGGAGCTACTACTACGGTGTAGGAGAGGTTCAGCCGTGCCATTTCGAGTGCGGCTGTTGCCCGTTGTATGGCAGCTTCTGTATTTTCACGGCGATGTGACACTTCGTTCACACCCGACAAGGCAGCTTTCTGTTGTCGTTTCACGGCTTCCAACTTCTTGTGGGTAGCTGCATATTCGGTTTCTATCTGTTCCAATTGAATGGGGGTGGCAGCGTTTCTCTTCACCAGATTCTGGTATCGTTGGCGGTCTTTCTCCAGCTTGGTAAGGCGGATTTCTATCTCTGCTATGGAGGCGTCGTAGACAGAGGCTGTAGTTTGCGTGGTTTGTAGTGTGGCACCAATGACTGTGGCACCGGCTTGTGCATCCTTGAGTGCAGCTTCAGCTTCCATGACTCTGATTTTATATTCCCGGTCGTCCAATATAAGTAAGGTATCTCCTTTGTGTACTTCTTGGTGTTCTGTGAAACAAATTTTCTTGATATATCCTGATGCGCGCAGATTGACGGGAGATATGTATTGTTCAATCTGTGCATCATTACTGGTTTCCGTCCGTTTGTAGTTCAAAAAGAGGCAGACCACTTGAATAATTCCCCAGATAAGGATAGCTATTCCTAATAGGCTGACAACGATTTGCCAACGGCGAAGCTTCTTCAATTTCCGTGCTTTTTCTTGGTGGGTACTTGCGGTGTTATTGTTCTCTTTTGTTTCCATATTTTCTATATTATATTGTTTACTTATTATATATACATCCGTCCTTGAATACGGGCTCTATTCATCTTCCTCTTTAATGAATTGAGGGGCTCAACGTCTCCAGCTGTCCCGTCAGCTTCAGCAAAGTCAGATTGGTTATCCGGTAATTGTAGTGGGCACTGATATAGTTGTTTTGGGCTTCGCTCATCCGCATTTCGTCCTGCAATACTTCGGTCATTGAGGCGATTCCTTCCCGATAACGGTCCATGGTGACGGTATATACATCTTCGGCAAGCAGATAATTGTCCTTCTGCTTCTTAAAGTTACGTTGGCTGTTCATCAGGTCATTGGTGGCATTCAGATATTGTGTCTGAAGATTCTTTCGGGTATTCTCTTGGGCGAGCTTGATGTTCTCTATGTCAATGGTTGCCTTGCGCATCTTGTAGCGTTTGTCCAGTCCGTCGAAAATGGGAATACGCAAGGAGAGTCCCACTCCATAGGAGCGATACCAATGGTTGGAAGGGCCGGAATGGAACCAATGGTAAGCTTTGTCCGTATAGGCGGAGAACATCCAGCTTCCCGTCAAGCTCAAGGAGGGGATGTAACCGTTGCTGACTATTGTTTTTTGTTGCTCTGCGAGTTGTTTCTGTGATTGCAGTAGCTGTAGTTCATATAGTGTTTCAGATAGCCCGGTGAGTGCTGCGGGCGTAATCATTTCTGTATTCACCGGTACCAGTGCTATATTTTCTTCTGCCGGATAGTCGATGATGTATTTCAGTAGGTTCAGTTGCTGTTCCATCATGGCTTGTGCGTTGTCGTGTTGCACCTTGAGGTTCTCCAGGTTGATGTTGACGCGTTTCACATCTACTTCCATAGCCATACCGTTGTCATAGAAGGCCTGAGTGATATCTCTCAACTCTTCTAGGCGAGTGATGTTGGCTTTTATCAAAATAATCTGTTCAGCTGTAACCTGTCCTAGGTAGTACATTTGACTAATTTGAAGGATGAGGTCTTCTCTTGCCTTTTCATAAGAAAGGCGATTCATCTCATCCATGGTTTTAGCTATGGACAGAGTGGTGTAGAGTGTTTGGTTATAAAGTGGTATCTGCAGCTGTAATCCGAAGTTGGCGTTGTATTGCAAAGTTTGGGTTACATTATAGGGATTGCCATACGCTGAACCATCGGTAACGGATACGGGTGGATCGATATTGTCGTTATAGTTGGCAAAACCATTGATTTGGGGCAGTAGTTTGGCTCGATTCTCAGAGATGCCGTATTTCCCTTTTTGTATTTCCTTCCGTTTGCTTTGTAAGGACAAATTGTTTTCGATACCTATTTTGAGGCAGTCCTCCAAGGTTAGGGTATCTTGTGCTCTTGTACCTAGTGCAAGCAGACACAGAAAGGAAAATGTGAACAGTTGTCTTTTCATAATAGTCACTTGATATTTGCACACAAAGTTAGTGGCTTAAAATGCAAGAGGACTATCCATATATCAACTGTTTGTATTCATATTTTCCTTTTTACTATAATTTGAAAACAAACCATAGTAAAAAACGAGTATTAAAAACAAAAAAGACCGCCAAGAGTGGAAGCCTCCTAACAGTCTAAATCTTCTTTG
>OGZA01001567.1_pt1 | contig 15171 bp, 11 predicted proteins | sample 1576591 | NCBI WGS metagenome assembly OGZA01 (sample SAMEA3541565, study PRJEB24748) | human gut metagenome | biome: human gut; feature: human-associated habitat; material: faeces | place: China | collected 2012
GAAACAGGTATGGAGGATATGGAAAATTATTTCAAGAAAAATCCACTTCCCGACATGGCATTCACTCCCGACAGCGACTACGGCATCTGCTTTGCCGAAAAGGGTATTCTTCAGCTTGAAGTCAGCACACTTTTAAATAATGCAACAACACTCAGCCAGTTCCATGCAGGCAGAGCAGTTAATGCAGTTCCCGACAGAGCGTATGTAATGCTTGATTCATCAGACTATGATGAGCAGACTCTCATGCGCCTTGCAGACGCAAGTGACGGTGATTTTGAATTTAATTACACTATTGACGGTCTTATGATAATCAGCCGTGGCAAAGCGGCTCATGCGTGTGAACCGGACAAGGGCTACAATGCCGCAGCGGCACTTGTTGACCTTATATCAAATGTTTACACAACAAAGGAAACAGGTTCAATCTGTTCATTTATTGACTACGCAATTAACAAGGAAACAAACGGCAGATCACTCGGTCTTAAAATGAGCGACGCTGTTTCGGGCTCGCTCACCGTAAACCTCAGCAGCGTGAATATTGAGGGACAGACCGCAAAGGCTGTGTTTGATATCCGTTATCCCGTTACCGTGAGCGGAAACAGAGTTCTCAAACAGTTCAAAAAGGTTGCAAAAATCAGCGACCTCAAGGTTACTGTTCTCAATCACGAAGAACCGCTTTATGCCGATAAGGACAGCAAGCTTGTAAAGCTTCTCTCTGACGCTTATGAAAGCGTAACAGGTGAAAAGGCTGAGCTTTATTCAACAGGCGGCGGAACATACGCAAGAATGCTCGGAGGTAACGGTGTTGCATTCGGTCCTGCATTCAAAAACGACGATGTTCGTATGCACAATGCAGACGAAAGTATGGACAAGGAGAACTTTTTTAAACACGCTCAGATTTGCCTTGAGGCAATGTACAGAATGTTTACTGACGGAGAATAATGCGTTTCGTTATGAACAAATTCAGATGAAAAGGGAATGCTAATGAATACGGAAAAAACTGTTAGAAAACAGGCAAAAAAGGTTCTTGAGGGGAATCGGTCGGTAATTATCTCAGAGGTAATGGTCACTGTGCTTGCATTTTTGACAGGGCTGTTTGCGTTCAGCCTTGCAATGTCTGTGGCAGGACTTTATGATGTAAAAAATCCGAATCAGACTCAGCAGATGCTTACAATGATTTTCGGGCTTGTATTTTTTGCTTTTGTTGTTGTGTGTCTGCCACTCATAAACGGAGTTTACAGAAGTGTGTGTAATGTAGTCAGGGGCAGAGAGTGCAGTCCTCTTGATGTTTTTTACTATTATAAAAAGCCGAAATTATTTTTTAAGTCTGTTATTCTTGATGTAATTTCAGTCGGCTTGTTTTTTATCATAAGCGGTCTGCTCAATGTGTTCAATTATCTTAGTGCGGTTTCGGATAAAATAATTGACAATTCACCCTCACTCACGGCGGTTGTGGCTGTATTGCTTGTTTTGGCGTTTATCGTCAGCACTGCGGTTGTTGTGGTGTGTTACATTATTTTTGTTCATTATACATTTTTGGCTTACGGTTTTAACGAACATCTGCCGCTCGGAATTTATCTTCCGAGAATGATGGCTTTTTCAATAAAGAACTTTATCCCCACAATAAAGCTATTTATCGGTTTTATCGGCTGGGCGGCTTTGTGCTTTTTTGTTGTTCCGGCATTTTATGCCGTGCCTTATTTTCTGACAACCTCTGCAATGTCTGCAAAATGGTTGTTCGAGCTTGAAGGGAGCAGAGATATTATATGTTAGTTTCACTTTGTATGATAGCCTATAACGAATCGAATGCTTTGAGCGGACTTTTCAGGGATATTGCACTTCAGGACTATCCGCATGATAAAATTGAGGTGGTATTTGTTGACAGTATGTCAACCGATGATACTAAAGAAAAAATGGAAAAATTTCGTGATACCGACTACGGCTTTTGGAATGTGTCCGTTGTTCAATGCGTAAAGCGTAATCAGGCAACCTCATGGAATGCCGCTCTGATGACCGCAAAGGGCGATGTTATCATAAGAGTTGACGCTCATGCAAGAATTCCGAGAAACTTTGTTTCACGAAATGTTTATAACATAAAGCAGGGCGAAAATGTTGTAGGCGGCGGCAGACCGAATATCACTTCAAATGTTTCAAGCTGGAAGCTTACCTTGCTTGCGGCTGAGGATTCTCTGTTCGGCAGTTCGGTTGCTTCGTACAGACGGCCGCTTGCGCAAAAGGAATATCTTGACAGCCTTTTTCATGCGGCTTACCGCAGAGAGGTTATTGCCAAGGTCGGCGGATTTAACGAAAATCTCGGCAGAACCGAGGATAATGAATTTCACTACCGCATTAGAATGGCGGGCTACAAGATGTGCTGTTGCCCCGATATTATTTCGTATCAGCATTCACGAAACGACCTTCACGGAATGATAAGGCAGAAGTATTCAAACGGACGGTGGATAGGACTTACACTCTCGGAATGTCCCGGTTGTCTTTCATACTTTCACTTTGCACCGTTTCTTTTTGTAATGGCACTTCTCGGCTGTTCCGTGCTTGCATTTCTCGGACTTCCGCTTTTTTTGTACATTCTTTTGATAATTTACGGAATGTTTGATATTGTAAACGCTGTCGGATGTTGCACAATGAAAAATGTTCAGCCTCAGTTTGTGTTTTTGCCGTTCATTTTCCCGTTGCTCCATGTTGCCTACGGAATAGGCACAATTGTTGGTTTGATTCAGATTCCGTCATGGCGGAAGAAAATCAAAAACAGCGGTGCGAAAGAACACATTGAAAAGGTAAAAAGAAAAATCAGGGAAAACACACTTCCCGGTCATTCATACAAATAATTTTTTGGGCGGATAATCTCCGCCCGTATTTGATATTTACGGAGATACTTATGACTGAAAAAGTAGAACTTACCCCTGAACTTTTGCGTGAGTTACAGCTTAAACAGCTTGATATGCTCGTGTATTTCAGGGACTTTTGCGAAAAGAACAATCTCACATTCTATCTCATCGGCGGTGCGTTAATCGGTGCGCTCAGAAACGGCGGATTCGTTCCGTGGGATGATGATGTTGATGTTATGCTGCCACGAGAGGATTACGAAAAGCTGTACAAGCTTTGGCATGAACAGGGCGCAGACGGAAGATTTCGACTTCTCAAAACCGACAGCGATATGTTCACGGGCAATATTTTTATGACCGTAACCGACACAAATTACACTATGGTCAAGACAAATCAGACCGAAGTTGATATTCCGCACGGACTTGTGCTTGATGTCTTTCCGCTTGATGTTTGTCCCGACAGCCGTTTTGCACGCAAAATGCAGTATGTGTGGACAATGCTTTATTCGCTGTTTTTGGCTCAGGTTGTTCCCGAAAAGCACGGCGGAATTGTGGGGGCAGGCAGTAAGGCTTTGCTTTCAATTTTCAGAGGAAAAAAGCTCCGTGAAAAGATTTGGAGAACTGCCGAAAAGCATATGATTAAGTACAGGCTTGATAAAAACAAGTGTGTAACGGAGCTTTGTTCAGGCCCTCATTGGATGAAAATTGAGTATCCGAAACACATTTATTCGGGCGTTGATTATGTCACATTTGAGGGCATAAAAATGCCGTGTATGTCTGGCTATGACGAGTATCTCAGAATGGTTTTCGGTGATTATATGCAGCTTCCGCCGGTTGAGGACAGAGTGCCACACCACGATATTGCATATCTTGACCTGAACTCACCGTGTGAAATTTATGACAGCAAAAGAAAGAATAAGCAAAAATAACGGTGCATTATGGAGCTTATAATTGATAATTGGACTAAAAATGACTATGATGATTTTGTAGAGGAACTTCGTTCATATGCCGATGAAAAGTACAGAAGCTTTCATTCCTCATTGATTCCCGACAATGACAAGGAATTTTTTATCGGAGTAAGAATGCCTGTTATGCGAAAGCTCGGCAAGGAAATTTCTAAGGGCAACGGACGCAGTTTTTTAGAGCAGACAACTGATAATTCTTATGAAGAAAAAACAATGCGAGGTATTGTAATCGGTTTGCTAAAAACCGAAAGCTATAAAGAATTTTTGATGTACAGCGATGATTTTGTACAGCGTATAGACAGCTGGGCGGTTTGCGACGGCTTTTGTGCAAATTTAAAGCAGACGAAAAAGTACAAATCAGAATTTTTCCCTCATGTTTGTGAATACACTAAAAGCGACAATCAGTGGATAATTCGTGCAGGTCTTGTGCTGATGCTCGACTATTATCTTGAAGATGAGTACATAGACACGGTGCTTAAATGTTGCGACAATGCGAAAAATCCGCATTATTATGTGAGTATGGCAAGGGCTTGGCTTGTTGCAACTGCACTTGCAAAGTGCAGAGAACAGACTATGCAGTACATAAAGTCAAATTCGCTTGATAACGCAACCTTTAATAAAATGATTCGGAAATGCGTTGAAAGCTTCAGAATTGACGATGAAACAAAAAAATATCTCAAAACACTGAAGAGATATTGACAAATCCGAAAATCGGCATATAATATAATCAACAGTTGTCTTCGGGGCGGAGTGAAATTCTCCACCGGTGGTTAAAGTCCACTAACAGGTGAAAGCCTGCCGAGTCTGTGAAATTCAGACACCGACGGTCATAGTCCGGATACGAGAAGATGCGGCAGAACAGGCGGTTCGTCTGTTTTATTTTGGTACGCAATCCCGTTACATTTGTAGCGGGATTTTTCTTTTTCCCGACAACTCGAAATAATTTTTCAGGAGTGGTCGTAATGACAAAATCAAAAGCAAAAACAATCAATTCAGACAACACGGCAAAGACAACAAAGCTTGCCGTAACCGCAATGCTTGCGGCGCTTTCGGCAGTTCTTATGTTCTTTGAATTTCCTCTCGGATTCATCGCACCTTCATTCTATGAGTTCGATTTTTCCGAAGTTCCCGTTCTTGTCGGAACATTCAGCATGGGGCCGATTGCCGGTGCAGTAATTGAATTTGTAAAAATTCTCGTTAAGTTCCTTATCAAAGGCACAAGCACAGGCGGAGTAGGGGAGCTTGCAAACTTCCTTATCGGCTGTTCGTTTATCTTGCCGGCAGGTTTCATCTACAAGTACAAAAAAACAAGAGTCGGTGCGATTGTCGGAATGCTTACGGGTACGGTTGCAATGGCGGCTATCGGTGTGGTTCTCAACACATTTGTGCTTGTTCCGCTCTACTCGTCATTTATGCCGCTTACAGAAATTATCAAAATGGGACAGGCAATTTTTCCTGCAATTGACGGCACATTTACATTCTGCCTGTACTGCGTAGGTCCATTCAACATCATTAAGGGACTCATCATTTCGGTAGTTGTTTTCATAATCTACAAGCCGCTTTCAAGACTTATCAACAGCCTCGATGCCCTTCTTGCAAAGAAGAAAAAAGCAACAGTTCAGTAAATCCGAAATTAAATTTTGGTTGACAAACAGCAAATTCAGGCGTATAATAGCATACGGTGTCGAAAGGCATCTATCACAGAGTAGAAATTTGTGCGTGAAGTGTTTTGCGGACGGGGAGTTGCCGCAAGAACGAAAGGTTTATCCTGCGGTACAGATTTCGCATCCCGCTGTTACTTTGGGACATATAATTCAGCGGGCAGAGCAATCTGTCCGCTTTTTTCTTCCTGAAGCAACAACAGAGATTCAGGAGGTAAAAAATATGTCACAACTCAAAAAAATTCAAAGCTCTTTGCTTGAAATGAAGAGTATCTACGCTCTTGCGGCAATTGCAATGCTGCTCGCACTTCGTATTGTTCTCGGATTTTTCGCAAACAGCTCACTTCCGTTTTTCGGAAACAATGTAAAGCTCAGCGCAGCGTTCCTTCCCATTGCCGTAACAGGCGTAATGTTCGGACCGATTCCTGCCGCAATTGTCGGCGCTTTGGGAGATATTCTTTCATTTATCATTGCTCCGACAGGCGCATATTTCCCAGGCTTTACAATCAACGGCTTTATTACAGGTTTTATCTACGGTATGTTTCTTTATAAGAACAATGTAACTCCGCTCAGAGTTGTTCTTGCATGGTTTACAAATATGCTCTGCGTTGAAACATTCCTCATAGCTTTTTGGCTTTACACACTCTACGGCGGCGGTTCAACACCGTACACAGTTTATCTTACAGCAAGATTCATCAGTGTTGCCGTTAAGTGCATTCCCGAGATCATTCTTGTGTTTGCTCTTGGTAAGCTTGCAGGTAAAATTCGTGTTCCACACGCAATAAAAAGGACCTGATGAAAAACTAATGTATAACTTTAAGGTTGGAAATTGACTGCTCCCCGCAGTAGTTTCCAACCTTTTTTGTTTTTGTGAAAAATAATTTTTTGTAAACATAAATTCACATAATTCGGGCATTGGAATTGTTTTTCTATCAAACTATCTGCTCGAATTGGGAACGGCGGCTCGCCGTGCTGGCGGATAATATCCGCCCCTACGAGATTGCTATTTCAAATAAATCAAAAGTCGGAAAGCAAATTTGAAATCTGCTTTCCGACTGAATTTTTTGTTATAAAATTTGACTGCACGATTAAGCCCACTTGAGGGTATCGTTGTAGAGATTGATGTAGTCCTGAGCCGAACGATCCCAACTGTTGTCGCTCATCATAGCACGCCACATAAGCTGATGCCAACCCTGGTCGTCCTGAATGCCCCACAATGCTCGTCTTACGGCAAGCTGCATATCTGCACATTCATAGTTTTTGAATGTAAATCCATTACCGTAGTTGTCGGCACTGTCGAAAACAGAGTCTTTAAGACCGCCAACCTCACGAACAACAGGAATTGTACCGTAACGGAGTGCAATCATCTGTGCAAGACCGCAAGGTTCCTGAGCAGAAGGCATAAGGAAAATATCTGCGCCTGAGTAAATCTTTCTTGCAAGCTCGGGAACAAAGCCGTGACAGAAGCAAAGTCTGCCCGGATACTTCGCCTGCATATAGTTGAAGTAGTCCTCGTATTCCTTGTCACCTGAACCGAGAATTACAAACTGCATATTTTCTGTGTCCATAAGCTCCTCAAGACCCATTCTTACAAGGTCAAGTCCCTTGTGTGCAACAAGTCTTGTTACCATACCGACCAGCGGAACATCCCAGCGCTGTTCAAGACACAAACGCTCCTGCAAAGCACGCTTACATTCGCCCTTGCCGCTCATATCGTCCTTTGAATAGTTGCGATAAAGCTGATAGTCTGTTTCGGGATTGTAGCTTTCTGTGTCAATACCGTTCTTGATACCGCAAAGCTTGTAGTGACGAAGATTGAGTTCGTCATGAAGTCCCCAACTGAACCACGGGTCTTTAATTTCAGCCGCATAGCTTGGAGAAACCGTTGAAACACGGGTAGCTGTTTCGATAGCACCCTTCATCATATTGAGTTTGCCGTTCATTTCAAGAATCTTTGTTTCGGATGCAGGAATGCCGACGCACTCTGTGTTAACTTCCCAGCCGTATTCACCCTGATACTGGATGTTGTGAATAGTGAACAGACTCTTAATGTTATAGTACCATGGTCTGTGTGAATAGAACAGATAGTAGTAAACAGGAACAAGAGCCGTCTGCCAGTCATTACAATGAATGATGTCGGGATGAAAATCAATGTAAGGAAGCATTTCAAGAATTGCACGGGAGAAGAAAGCGAATCTTTCAGCGTCGTCATAATGACCGTAGAGAGTGCCTCTCTTGAAATAATATTCGTTATCAATAAAATAGTATGTACAGTCATTCCATCTTGCCCAGAACAAACCGCAATACTGATGACGCCATGCAACCGGCACGGTAAAGTTTGTGATGAAGTTCATGGAGTTTTTAAGTTCCTGCGGAATTGTGCCGTAAAGCGGAACAACAATTCTGCAATCCTGACCTTTTCTGCAAAGTGTGTGCGGAAGACTTCCTGCTACATCAGCAAGTCCGCCGCTGCCGCAGAAAGGATTAGCCTCTGAAGCACAGTATAAAATTCTCATTGTAAGATTACCTCCTGTTTAAACAACTTTATACAACAGATTTTTTAGCAATATAAATGGGGTACGAATCATATCCCATAAGTGATCGACCATCCTTGATGGTAACATCCTTATCTATGATAACATAGTTGAGGTTGGTATTGCAACCTATTTTTGTGTCCTGCATTACAATACAGTTAGAAAGCTTTGCGCCTTCGCCGACATAAACGCCCTTTGAAATAACGCAGTTCTCAACCTCACCGTTGATAACACAACCCTGTGCAATGATTGAATTTTTCACATTGCTTGTAAGTCCGTAGCGTGACGGAGCGTCATCTCTTACCTTTGTATAGATAGGTCTTTGCGGATTGAAAAGCTCATCCCTTACTTCTTTTTTCATAAGATCCATATTGAACTCAAAGTAATCGTTGATTGAGCTGATTGCCGCACAGTAACCCTTATTTTCATAAGCATAAATACTGTATTTGCCCAGACTGCTCTGAATAAGTCGCCTTACATCAAGCTGATTAACGCTGATGGCGTTTCGGATTTCACTCATAAGAAGGTCTTTCTTGATGAGAATAGAGCCGTATGCGTGGTTGAATACCCCTTTGTCAACAACACCGGGCTTTACAAAAATCTGATTTACCTTGCCGTCATTGTCTACATCAAGGGTAATCGGTCTGTCATAGCCCTGCGGAATTGCATGATTCTTATATATAAGTGTAATGTCTGCCTTCTTCTTTGAGTGAAAGTCAAAAACATCTGTGTAATCAATGTTAGTAATTACATTGCCCTGTGAAATAAGCACATACTCCTCACGGCAATGCTCAATGTAGCCGTGCATATTGTAGATTGTTTCAACAAAGCTTGAAAAAGCCTTGCCGTCATATGGTGGGAGAATTGAAAGATTGCTCCTTCTCTTTGAAAGGTCATATGCACTGCCCGAACCCACATGATCCATAAGTGACTGAAAGTTGCTTTTTGCAACTATGCCTACATTGCTGATACCTGAGTTTGACATATTTGAAAGGTCAAAGTCGATAATTCTGTATTTTCCGCCGATCGGAACGCTTGCAGTTGTTCTTGAAGATGCAAGCTCGGGGATTTTGTCGTCAAGTGTTGCCGCAAAGATGAAACCGAGTACATTATTACTTCTCATTGCCGTCCACCTCCGTGTCGCTGTCTATCATGGTTTTTGCTTTGATAACTGTATTTTCTTTGATAACGGTATTTGCACCGACAACAGTAATTCCCCAGTCGTCAATATTTTCCGTTTCTTCGGGGTTTTGTCCGACTTTTGCATTTTTGCCTACAACGGTGTTTTCGGCAATGATAGCAAACTGAACCTCGGCACCGTCCTCAATTACCGCACCGGGCATGATGATTGAAGAATTAATCGTAGCATTTTTACCGATTGTAACACCTGCAAAGAGAATTGAGAACTCAAGGTTGCCGTAAACATTGCATCCGTCGGCAACGAGTGAATTTTGGATTGACGCCTCGTTTGAAACATAGTGCGGAGGCATCATCGGGTTTCTTGAGTAGATATCCTTGAGGTCTAAAGTAACCTTTGGATCGAGAAGATCCATATTAGCCTCCCAAAGGCTGTCGATTGTTCCCACATCCTTCCAATAGCCTTCAAAAGGATATGCAAACATACGCTCACCTGCGTCAAGCATGGCAGGGAGGACATCCTTACCGAAATCGTGGCTTGAACCCTCTTTGAATTCATCCTCTGTAAGATACTTTTTAAGTTCCTTCCAGCTGAAAATATAGATGCCCATTGAAGCGTTAGTGCTTTTTGGATGAGCAGGCTTTTCTTCAAATTCGTAGATTGAGCCGTCCTCATTTGTGTTGAGAATACCGAATCTTGAGGCTTCTTCAAGCGAAACATCAATTACCGCAATTGTACAAGCGGCATTCTTTTCCTTATGATATTCAAGCATCTTGTTGTAGTCCATTTTGTAGATATGGTCGCCCGAAAGGATGACCACATATTCAGGATTATAACGCTCAATGTAGTTGATATTCTGATAAATTGCATTGGCTGTTCCCGAATACCAGTCTGCACCGTCAACAGCCTGATAAGGGCTGAGACAGTTTACACCCGAGTGCATACTGTCAAGATCCCACGGCTGTCCGTTTCCTATGTATTCGTTAAGAACAAGAGGCTGATACTGTGTGAGAATACCTACAGCGTCAATGCCTGAATTTACACAGTTAGATAACGGGAAATCAATAATACGATATTTGCCGCCAAACGGTACGGCAGGCTTTGCAAGCTTTTTGGTAAGCACGCCAAGACGAGAGCCTTGACCGCCGGCAAGCAGCATAGCCACTACTTCCTTTTTTGGAAACATCTTAAAATACCTCCGATATTTATTTTATTATCTTTATTAAACTTATTAATTACAGTCTTGTGACTGAAAATATCAATTTTATTTCTGAGCTTCATCGGGTTCAAGTTCTTTTGTACACCTCAGATAGATTACGCTGAGAGGGGGGAGAGTGAGTGAAAGTCCCTGATCAAAACCGTGAATTTTCATTACCTCGGTTTTGATATTATTACCGTTTACAACACCGCTTCCGCCGAAACGCTCTTCATCAGAGTTAAAAACCTCGTCATAAAGACCGTATTTAGGAACACCGATGCAGTATTCGTCACGCCTGATGGGCTGAAAATTACATACCGAAACAATTTCATCACCGTTTTTGTCGGTGCGCTTGAATGCAATAACACTGTTTGTGTAATCGTCATGGTGAATCCAGTCAAAGCCTTTCCAGACCGTGTCAAGTTCGTAGAGCGGCTTGCAGTCAAGATAAAATTTGTTAAGCTCCTTAAAAAATGTTCTGAGCTTTTTATGCTTTTCAAATTCAAGCAAATCCCATTGAATTGCCTCTTCGTGATTCCACTCGTCAAACTGTCCGATTTCAGTTCCCATGAACACGAGTTTCTTGCCCGGATGAGCGTACATATATGTTATGAATGCTCTCACGCCTGCAAACTGCTCGTCATACTTTCCGGGCATCTGCTTTATGAGTGAGCCTTTGCCGTGAGAAACTTCGTCGTGTGAAATCGGCAGAAGAAATTTTTCTGAAAAAGCATAATAAAAGCTGAAAGTAAGACTGTCATGATTGAACGGCCGCCACATCGGATTGAGTGACATATAGTGCAGCATATCGTTAATCCAGCCCATGTTCCACTTGAAGTCGAAACCAAGACCGCCGTCCTCTATTTTATGAGTAAGCTTTGGCCACGATGTGTTCTCTTCAGCAAACATCATAACATCAGGGTGGTACATATGAACAGCCGTGTTGAGTCTTTTTACAAAATCAACAGCGTCAAGATTTTCTTTTCCGCCGAATTTGTTCGGTTCCCATTCGCCCTCGGTTTTACCGTAATCGAGGTAGAGCATAGAGGAGAGTGCGCCGATTCTCAAGCCGTCAATATGATATTTGTCGAGCCAGAACATTGCGCATGAAACAAGAAAACTTGTAACCTCGAATCTTGCGTAGTTGAAAAGGCAGGTTCCCCATGAGTCACGCTTGCTTGTTTTTGGATCGTTGCTTTCATAAAGAGGCGAACCGTCAAACCTTGCAAGTCCGAAATCGTCCGTCGGAAAATTTGACGGAACCCAGTCAAGAATCACACCAATGCCTTCACCGTGAAGCTTGTCAACAAAAGCCATAAAATCAGACGGTGTGCCATAGCGTGAAGTCGGGGCATAGTAGCCGGTTGTCTGAAAACCCCAGCTGCCGTCATAGGGATACTCCATAATCGGCATAAGCTGAACATGGGTATAGTGCATCTCCTTTAGGTAGGGGATAAGCTCATCGGCAAGCTTTTGATAGTTAAAAAAGTTGCCGTCAGGATATTTTCTCCATGAGCCTGCATGTATTTCATAAATATTCATCGGTGACGATGAAATGTTGTTTTCTTTGCGTTTATTAAACCATTCGCTGTCATTCCACGAATAGCTTTCTATATCATATACAACAGAGGCCTGGCCTGGGCGGGTTTGAGCATGAAAAGCATACGGATCTGCTTTCATAAGCCTGTCGCCGTATTCGCTTTCAATGCAGTATTTGTATGTACAAAACTGTTTTACACCCTCGACAAACACTTCCCACACACCGTAACCGATGTTATACATATAGTTTGCCTCGTTGTTCCAATTATTAAAATCGCCTGCAACCGAAACGCTCCTTGCGGTTGGCGCCCACACACGGAACACCACTCCGTTTTTGTCGTTGCGGTTCACGAGGTGTGCGCCCAAAAAATCATATGCACGCACTGAATCGCCGGTGTGAAAAACTTCAAGAGCCGGTCTTGCCTCGTTAAAGCTGTAATTCATAAGAATTGCTCCTTGCTTAATATCTGTTGATTGTTGATTGTTTGCTCACACTTATATAATACCAAAATTATATGTCAATTTCAAGCAAATTCAAAAAATTTAAAACTAATTTTTCGTGTATATTTTATAAACTGCGACTGAATGTTACATTTTAAAACATAATTTTACGAATAAAGAAAAATAAGAATAAATATCTTCCGAAAAGGAAAACAAAAAGGGCTGTCCAAAAAGGACAGCCCAAAGAATAATCTGTAAATTCAGATTAGCCAAGCTCAGCGAAATACTTAATTGTTCTTACCATCTGGCTTGTGTATGAGTTCTCGTTGTCGTACCAAGAAACAACCTGAACCTCATAAAGATCATCAGCAATCTTTGATACCATTGTCTGTGTAGAATCGAAGAGTGAACCGAATTTCATACCGATTACATCTGAAGAAACGATCGGATCTTCGTTGTAACCGAATGACTCAGAAGCAGCAGCCTTCATAGCAGCGTTGATACCTTCAACTGTTACATCAGAACCCTTAACAACAGCTGTAAGAATTGTTGTTGAACCTGTCGGAACAGGAACACGCTGTGCAGAACCGATGAGCTTACCGTTGAGCTCAGGAATTACAAGACCGATAGCCTTTGCAGCACCTGTTGAGTTAGGAACGATGTTAACAGCACCTGCACGAGCACGGCGAAGGTCACCCTTTCTCTGAGGACCGTCAAGAATCATCTGATCGCCTGTGTAAGCGTGGATTGTGCACATGATACCACTCTGGATAGGAGCGAAATCGTTAAGAGCCTTAGCCATAGGAGCAAGGCAGTTAGTTGTGCAAGATGCAGCAGAAATAACTGTATCTTCAGCTGTAAGTGTGTCATGGTTTACATTGTAAACGATTGTTGGAAGATCGTTACCTGCTGGAGCTGAAATAACAACCTTACGAGCACCTGCCTGAATATGAGCAGAAGCCTTTTCTTTTGATGTATAGAAGCCTGTGCATTCCAGAACAACATCGACACCCAGTTCACCCCAAGGCAGTTCTTTCGCATCAGCCTTAGCATAGATTTCGATTTCATGTCCGTCAACGACGATTGAAGATTCCTTCGCTTCAACGGTATGGCCTGTGAAAGGGCCCTGAGCTGAATCATATTTCAACAGATGAGCTAACATTCTAGGGCTTGTCAGATCGTTGATGGCTACAACTTCATAACCTTCGGCAACAAACATCTGGCGGAAAGCAAGACGACCGATACGGCCGAAACCATTAATAGCAACTTTTACCATTGGAATTTACCTCCGAATATAATTTAAAGTTTTATTGCTTTTATGCATTTTTTATTTTATACTGTTTGTCCTCATAAATCAAGATAAAATTGTATTTTTTACACTTTATACAAAAACAAGTGTATTTATGCAAGTGTTATTGTTATTTATTTAACGAACTGTTTATAATTGGGTCACAGATGAATTATATTTATGCCTTTTGGTTGCAATTTCAATTAAAATTTGTTAAAATTCATATTAGTAAAAACAAAGGATGTTATATATGTTTGTAGATATTGCTAAAATTAAGATAAAAGCCGGTGACGGCGGTGCAGGCGCAGTAGCATTTCACAGGGAAAAATATGTGGCTGCCGGCGGACCTGACGGCGGTGACGGAGGAAAAGGCGGAGATGTTGTATTTGTAGTTGATGACAACCTTGCAACCCTTGCCGATTTCAGATATAAAAGAAAATATGTAGCCAAAAACGGTGAAAACGGACGCGGCTCACGCCAATACGGTAAAAAAGCGCCCGACCTTGAAATCAAAGTGCCGAGGGGTACTATCATTCGCGAAGCAAATTCAGGCGCAGTTATGGCTGATATGAGTAAGACTGACAGATTTGTAGCTGCTAAAGGCGGAAAGGGCGGCTGGGGAAACATTCATTTTGCAACTCCGACCCGCCAAGTACCGCGATTTGCAAAGCCGGGTGTACCGGGTGAAGAATGGGAAGTTTCGCTTGAGCTTAAGCTTCTTGCCGATGTGGGACTTTTAGGTTATCCGTCAGTAGGCAAATCAAGCCTTATATCAGTAGTAAGCCAAGCAAAGCCTAAAATCGGCGATTATCACTTTACAACACTTGTGCCAAACTTAGGTGTTGTATCAATGGGTGAGGGCAACTCATTTGTTATAGCGGATATTCCGGGGCTTATTGAAGGTGCAAGCGAAGGTATCGGACTCGGGCATGAATTTTTGCGACATGTTGAGCGTTGCAGGCTTCTTGTACACATTGTTGATGTAAGCGGCAGCGAAGGCAGAGACCCTATTGAAGATTTTGAAAAAATCAATGAGGAGCTTGTAAAGTTCAACCCCGAACTTGCAAAGCAACCGCAAATAGTTGCCGGAAATAAAATTGATATGGCTGAGCCTGAACAAATCGAAAGATTTAAAAAATATGTTGAAGATAAGGGATATGTAATGCCGTAAATAATGTAAAATGAATTTAGAAGAATATTTTGAAACAAAAAACAGTCAGGATTTTCCATCGGAAAAAGACTATGTTGCTATATATCGCACTTTTAAACAGTTTATGAATTCAGAGATCCATAATGAAGTTAAAGCGATTACTACAAGACTGGATAATACTGTGTATCTGAATGATCACAGTGCTAATCATGTAAAAATGGTTATGGTTAAAGTATCTTCCATACTGAAAGATTGTTCATACCTTACTCCATATGAATGCTTTATACTATTGGTCGCGATTCAAATTCATGATGCGGGACATATCTTTAATGGCAGAGACGGTCATGAAAAATCTGGCAGATATCTTCTGGAAAATTTAAACGTTGATACAATTGAGAGAAAAATTATTGGGGATAT
>OGZA01001570.1_pt1 | contig 15159 bp, 12 predicted proteins | sample 1576591 | NCBI WGS metagenome assembly OGZA01 (sample SAMEA3541565, study PRJEB24748) | human gut metagenome | biome: human gut; feature: human-associated habitat; material: faeces | place: China | collected 2012
TCTCATCAGATACAGAATCGTACTCGCCCTTTAAGGCATGTGCTTTCTCAGTCAGAAACAGGAGTGTTTTCCTTTTGTCCGTTTCAGACTGAACACGGCTTATCAGCCCTTGATTTTCCATTCTTTCCAGCATCGTAGTAAGAGATGTTATCGCTAATCCGCATTTAGTCGAGAGTGACCTGATTGAGATACCATCCTCCTGCCACAGCACATAAAGAATACGTCCCTGGGCTCCATTAAACGCATCAATATTCTTTTCACTGAGAATCTTCTCGAAAATCCGGTCTCCAAGCTGTTTTATTTTGGTGACAAGAAATCCTCCATTCATTTCCATACAAAAGCTCCTATATAGTAGTTTATTAAAAACATACTATATAGGAGCTTTATTGTCAAGAGTTTATATGTCTTAATAGGTAAATTCCGTTTTTTTCAATTCTCCAAACTGGATTTTGTTTTTTGATACTTATTACACTTTTGCTTTTTTCTTAATCATACATATTGCTGCTAAAGTAACTATAACATAACCTAATAGTGCAATAATTGATGATTCAATTCCAAATTCTCCACCAGTGAAAACAAAGTCTTTTGAATCAAGTACATATGTCATAACCGAATATTCATCTGCCTTTTCGCTTATTGATAAACCGCCGCCAATAATTAAAATATTCCAAAGTGAATGGACAATTCCGCTGTTCCAAACAGAACCACTTTCAATAGCAACCATTGAGAACATTATTCCCACCATTGTTCCAGCAATAAGAACCAACAGGCTACTTATAATGGAAAAATCCATTCCTATAATATGTACTAATCCAAATAAAACTGATGGAATTAATACAGCTACTTTAATATTCCATTTCTCTTTTAACAGATTTAGAATAACTCCACGAAAAACCATTTCTTCAACAAAACCAGCGGCTATGCCTGTAAAAGCAATACCAGCACTCAGTGTTGAAAAAATCTGATTACTATTCATTCCAGAAGAAACGTACTTTCCAGAAAAGAAAAAAAGATAAACCGCTTTTACTATCACAGGTAATAATACACCTACAATAATCCATTTAGCTTTAATTGAAAATTTTGGCATTCCCAAATTTTCTATTTTTATTTTAAGTAGTCTTTTTGAAAATAATTCACTTAAAACAAATGCTAATCCAACATATATAATTCCTGCTATAATATTGCATATACCTTCTGGAATTTTAACCAAAACAAACAAACTTGCCACTAACTGAGCTAATATTTGAGCTACTATCAATACAATGATAGCTCCCAAAGCCCCTCCTATCGTCTTTCTTGTACTCATAAAACGCTCTCCTTTATCTTCATTATTGCAAAAAATTGCTACCAACTTAGCAAATTCCGATTTATCTATAATTTAGACTTCATTATAATCATGTTGATTGAATTATCAATAGAAAATTTTATCTGTTTTGTGTGTTTGTGTTAACACAGTGGTTTGTAAAAAAGACTATGATATACATAGAACTACTACAAGACTACTACTTGCAGATGTGTTCTGAAAACACTCCTCTCCGTCTAACTAACGGAGTCTTGGGTGTTTTTTTTATTTGCTAATTCAATTAAAATAGTATTGAAAAGAGCAGGTGGTTTTGTGAAACAGACGAATGATAATTTGACTATAATAAATGACTTACAAAAAGAGATTCAATGCTTGAAGAACATTTTGAATCGAGAAGGAATTTCTTATCAGGAAGAATTGGCTCAATTAAAGAATTCTACAAATACAGAACCTTTTGAAACGAATCAAGGAAGTCGTATTGTTTTTCCAAATGAAATCACAAAAGATATGGCAAATCGATTTTTTGCACGTTTTTGGGGTCGTACAGACGTATACGCAAAAAGAGTAGAAAACAAGAAAACAAATAAAGCGGGATACTATCCACAATGTATTAATTTTTGGTCAGACGGTTGTGGTAAGAAATGGAATGCAGGATTTCGTTGCCAAGATTGTCATTACCAAAAGTATAAAGTTTTGACAATTGATAGTATTATGTCACATTTAAAAGGAAATGAAGTGATTGGTGTTTATCCATTGCATAAAGATAATACGTGTCGCTTTTTAGTCTTTGATTTTGATAATCATGATAAAGATGCAGGAAATGATTTTGCGAATATAGATGAGAGTTGGAAAGAAGAAGTTGATGCGATGCGTGAGATTTGTCAATTAAATGGAATTGATCCATTGATTGAACGTTCTAGATCAGGTAAAGGAGCGCATATTTGGATTTTCTTTGATAAACCGATTTCAGCTATTTTGGTAAGAAATTTTGGGAATGCTTTGTTGGATAAAGGGGCAGAACAAGTGAATTTAAAATCATTTAAATACTATGATCGCATGATACCAGCACAAGATAGTATGCCAAAGGGTGGTCTGGGAAATTTAATCGCATTGCCATTACAAGGACGAGCATTGAAAGATGGCAACAGTGCATTTATTGATGAAAATTGGAATGCCTATTCAAATCAATGGAATGCATTGTGGTCTAAGCCTAAGCTTTCACAGGTGTTTATAGAAGAAAAGATAAAAGAATGGCGTGGTAATCTAAATGATAAGCCATGGGATTCCATTAGTGAATTTGAAAAGAATGAAGTGAATGGAAAAATGAATATCACTTTATCAAATGGTATTTATGTGGATACTTCAAATTTAAGTGTGTCTATTCAAAATAAAATTCGTAAATTGGCTAGAATTAGTAATCCTATTTATTATAAAAATCAAGGTATGGGAATTTCTACTTTTGGCATGTATAAATATATTTATCTTGGTGAAGATCACGATAGTGGATATATACAAATTCCTAGAGGATGTTATGATGCTTTAATTTCGTATAATAAGAATGCTGAGATTCAAATGATGATTGATGATAAAAGACAACAAGGAAGAAGTATTGATGTTACTTTTAAGGGTGAGTTAAAGCCAGAACAAGATGTGGCTCTAAATAAAATGATTGAGCATGATAATGGTATTTTATTAGCGGCTACAGCTTTTGGTAAGACTGTTCTTTGTGCAGATTTAATTGCAACGAAGAAAGTGAATACATTAATTTTGTTGGAGAGTTCATCTTTATTAGAACAATGGAAAGATAAGTTGCAGACATTTTTGGATATAAATGAAGAGTTACCTGAATATACGACACCTAAAGGTTTGATTAAAAAGAGAAAATCATTGATAGGTACTTTACAAGGATCTCATGATTCCATGACAGGTATAATTGATATCGCAATGGCTGGCTCTATATGTAAAAAGGGGAAATTTCATAAACTGGTGAATGAGTATGGCATGATTATTGTGGATGAATGTCATCATGCGGCTTCAAATACAGAAAGTGCTGTTTTAAAAGAAATTAAAGCTAAGTATGTGTATGGTGTTACAGCCGTTGATCGAACGGATCAATTGGATAAGATGAATTTTATGCTTATTGGTCCAATACGACATAAATATTCTGCAAAAGAACAAGCAAAACAACAAGGGATTCCTCGTTTGTTATATCCTCGGTTTACACATGTGGTTGCACCAAGAGGAATAATGAAAGATGAAAAGAATCCCAATGAAGCATACTCAATATTACGAGATAATGATTTGCGAGATCAAATGATTGTTCAGGATATAAAAGAATGTATAAAGAAAAAACGTACGCCTGTTGTATTATCAAAATATGTAAATCATTGTAAGAAGCTATATAAACAATTAGAAGGTGTGGCAGATTCAGTTTTCTTGTTGATAGGTAGTCAATCAAAAAAAGAAAATAATCATATTGTTGAATTAATGAAAAGTGTGCCTGAAGACAAAACTATGATATTGGTTGCGACAGGATCACTTGTTGGAGAAGGATTTGACCTTGATAGGTTGGATACTTTGTTTCTAGCAATGCCTGTAGCTAGTAGTAGTGTTATAGAACAATTTACAGGAAGAATTCATCGACTGTATGATAAAAAAGATACAATACTTGTATATGATTATGTAGATGTCCATATTCCGATGTTTGATCGAATGTACGGAAAAAGATTAAAGGCCTACAAAAAATCTGGCTATGAATTAATTTCGGATATGAATGATATAAAAAATGAATTGCAAATTTCCCAATCTATATTTGATGCAAGTAATTATTACGATATGTATAGTCATGACTTAATGCGTGCAAAGAAAAATATTGTTGTATCCAGTCCTTCATTATCTGGCGATAGAGTTGTAGAATTTACTAAATTGGTTAAAGACAAGATGGAAGATGGAGTTGAAGTAACCATAGTTTCTTGGATGCCAGATAAGATCAGATTTGGAAGTTCAAATTATAGAATGCAGTTGTTAGAAGAAATGAGACAATCTGGTTTTTATCTAAAATCTGCAGAAGATAATTGTGAACATTTTGCGATTATTGATCAGGAAATTGTATGGTATGGAAATATTAATTTGTTGGGTAAACAAGATGTAGAAGATCATATTATGCGGATTCAAAGTAAAGAAATCGCAAATGAACTTATGGAAATGACTTTTGGGAATAGTTTATACAATTATTTGAATAACTTCTAGAAATTTTCCTAGAAGTTTTTCTATTTGTGATAAAATAATGGGCAGGTGATATTTGATGAGCGAGAAAAGAGAAGGTTACCAATTTGTTGGTTGGTATATAGATAAAGAGTGTACAAAAAGATTAAATCCAGGTGGTGTTCTTCCTCATTCTGTAACTTTATATGATAAATGGATTCCTATTTGGTATCCCATTGAATATGATGTGGATGGTGGAGTTATGTCGCGTCGTAATCCGAGATATACATGTATTGAATCAGAAGAATTGTTGTTGTATCCGGCATTTAAGAAGGGTGTTATGTTTGTAGGTTGGCAGTTGAACGGTGAAATTATAACGAGTGTACCAGCAGGCATTCATGAACCTGTTATATTGACAGCTATTTATAAAGAGTGTCCAGTTGTCCACTTTGAAACGTGTGGTGGAGCTAATTATATGGATGTATGTACGGATGAACATGGTTTATTGGGGGATTTAAAGCCGCCAGTTCGAGTTGGATATACCTTTGATGGATGGTTCTGGGATTGTGATTATCGTTGGCGTTATAACTTGGATGAACCCATTCATGAGTCTTGTACTTTATATGCTCATTGGCAAGTAAGTCAATATAAGATTGTGTATGATTTAAATGGTGGACTAAGTAGTCGAAGAAATCCAAAGTCATATACGTATTTTTCGGATACGATTCATTTATTGCCGGCTACAAAGCCAGGTTATGAATTTGTGGGTTGGTTTGATGAAAGAGGAAATGAGTTGAATGTGATTCGTGAGCATTCAATGGGAAATAAGCATTTAATTGCGCAGTTTAGAAAGAGGGAATTTGATTAGTATGCAAAATCCATTAGGGTATGAAAAAGAGTCATCATTATTAAAAAAGTTTGCGATACCAAGTATTATCTCAATGCTTGTATCGTCACTATACAACATTGTAGATCAAATCTTTATCGGTCAAGGTGTTGGTTTTCTAGGAAATGCTGCAACTAATGTGGCGTTTCCATTAACAACAATTGCGCTTGCGATTGCATTGTTGATTGGGATTGGTTCAGCAAGTTTATTTAGTTTATATCTAGGTGAAAAGAAGCCAGAACGATCAAGTAGTATTGCTGGGAATAGTATTAGTATGTCTGTACTTTGCTCAGTAATCTATGTTGTCTTAGTACTTGTATTTCTTGAACCACTATTAAAATCGTTCGGGGCTACAAGTACAATTATGCCTTTGGCACTTGAATATACACGAATTACAACTTTGGGTGTTCCGTTTTTGATTACGACAAATGTGATTAGTAACTTGATTCGTGCAGATGGATCACCAAACTATTCGATGACATGTATGGTTGCGGGAGCTATTGTGAATACAATATTAGATCCTTTGTTTATTTTTGTATTTCATATGGGTGTCGCTGGAGCTGCCATTGCCACAGTAGCTGGTCAAGTGATTTCGTTTTTTATTGCCGCCTGGTATATTAAGAGTTTTCAACATATTGAATTTAATAAAAAGAGTTTACGTATTTCTTTGAAGGATACAAAGGAAATGGCAACCATTGGAATGAGTGCTTCATTAAATCAGATTGCGATTTTGTTTGTGCAAATCGTTTTAAATAACTCATTGACGTATTATGGGCAATTTACTAAGTTTGGTAGTGATATTCCTTTAGCTGCTTGTGGCATTGTGATGAAAACCAATGCGATATTATTAGCTATCATCATTGGTATTTCACAAGGAATGCAGCCAATCATTGGATTTAATTATGGAGCCCAAAAATATGAGCGTGTTAAAAAGACGTTCAAGCTTGCGATCAGTGCAAATTTGGTTGTTTCATTTATTGGCTGGGCTTTATTTCAATTCTGCACAAGTACTGTATTATCTATATTTGGATCAGGGGATGCGAACTATTTTGAATTTGCGACAATGTTTATGCGAATCTATCTAATGCTAGTATGTATTGATGGAGTACAGATGTTATCGTCTAGCTTCTTTGCATCTATTAAAAAAGCATATTTAGGAATGTTTTTGTCTATGACAAGACAGGTGTTGTTCTTGATTCCACTTGTTTTGATCTTGCCTAAATTTTTTGGATTGAATGGAATCTTATACGCGGCTCCCATTGCGGATTTTGTCGCTTTCGTAGTTTCTGTTATTTGTATTTTAGCTGAATTCAAGAAGTTAAATGAATTAGAAAAAAGGATAAAAGTAAACTCTCTATAAATTGGAGAGTTTTTTTCGTGTTGACATTCTTTTGATTCTGTATTTTAAAAGCACGTAGAATTGATTATTACCGATGTTTATGGTAGAATATTAATGTTTCGCATGGAGGTATAAGTGAACGCATATTATCATTCTTTAATCGAAGAAATAAAAAAAGAGATAGATGAAAAAAGTTATGCCCAGGCGTACGAATTGATTTGTCAGGAACTGAACATGCCTTATGTTCCAGAAGATGCATTGGAGTTATTGGAATATTATAAGTCTGAATGTAAACCTTATTTGGAACAAAAGAGTAAGAGTATGGATTTCAGCAAGTTACAGGATTATGTTCATGGTACTCTAGAACAAAAAATCTATGCGATTTCTATTTTAGAAAACATGAATCTAAGAATGTGTCATGATGAAGTTCAGGAATTACTAGATTCAGATTTACCTGATGAATATAAGGGTACATTGATTGAAGCTTTAATGGAGCAGAAAATTGATGATCCGTTTGATTTGATAAAATCCGGGTTGAACATTACGTTTATACCAAGTGCTATTTTACCTATGGAGCAAGATCAGTCAATCAATGAGGCTAGCTCATTATTCGAAAGTTGGTTTACAAATGAGAATCCGACTATGATTCAATTTTGTATGTCACTTTTGATGCAGTTAGTTTTATATGAAAGACCATTCGATCAAGAAGACAAAGATCCTTACCAGCTTGCGAAAGGTATTTGTAGACTTGTGTATGATGCAATGCAGAAATCCGATGAATGGCCTGGTTTTGTCAAAAAACAAGGTCTTGAAAGAATTGAGGATATTGAGTTATCCATTGAAAAGCGAGGAGAAAACAATGACTAGTACTTGGACTTTGAAAGAAAATTCTACTGGTGAATTAGAAGTAACAGTAGAAGGTGAAGCTTGGAAAAAAGCACAGAAAAAAGCATTAAACTATGCTAAATCTCACATGAATTTGAAAGGATTCCGTCAAGGACAAATTCCTGATGCTTTAGTTAAAAAACAACTTTCTTCAAAAGCATTATATGATATGGCTAGTGAAGAAGTAGCTAATGAAGCATTATCAGAAGGAATCAAAGAACACAACATCGATTTAGTAGCTCGTCCTACTTTAGATGTTAAAGAAGCTGATGATGAAAAAGCCGTATTAGTATTTACATGTACAGTACTTCCTGAAGTAACTTTAGGTGAATACAAAGGATTAGATATCAAAAAAGCGGATGTAGAAGTTACAGAAGAAGATGTTGAAAACGAAGTTAAACGTGTTCAAGATCGTTATGCTGACTGGGTTGTTCGTGAAGATGACGATGCTGCTCAATTAGGTGATCAAGTAGTTATCGATTTTGTTGGAACAAAAGATGGTGTAGCATTTGAAGGTGGATCTGGAGAAAACTATCCATTAGAACTTGGTTCAGGATCATTTATTCCAGGTTTTGAAGAACAATTAGTTGGAGTTAAGAAAGGTGAAGAAAAAGACGTTGAAGTTACTTTCCCTGAAAACTACCAAGCAGCTGAACTTGCTGGTCAACCTGCAACTTTCCACTGCACAGTTCACGAAGTAAAATATAAAGATCTTCCTGAATTAAATGATGAATTAATCAAAAAATTAAAAATTGAAAATGTTGAAACAGTAGATGCTTACAAAGAAAAAGTAAAAACTGATTTAACTGCTCAAAAAGAAAGAGAAGCTGAAGAAAACTTCACAAATGAATTGTTAGGAAAAGTTTGTGACAACGCTAATGTTGAAATCCCTGCAGTAATGATCGATGCTGAAGTTGATCGTATGTACAAAGAATTCGAAGGTCGTATGCAACAATCTGGATTCACTGCTAAACAGTTCTTAGAAGCAACTCACCAAACTGAAGAAGCAATCCGTGCTCAAATGAGTCCAGAAGCTGCTGCTCGTGTTAAAACTCAGTTAGTATTAGAAGCTATCGTTAAAGCTGAAAGCATTGAAGCTAGTGATGAAGATGTAGAAAAAGAATTTACTACAATGTCTGAAATGTATAACATGGAAGTAGAAAAAATCAAATCATTGATTTCTCCAGAAAGTATTAAAGCAGATTTAGCAAATCAAAAAGCATTAGACTTCATTAAAACTTCTGTAAAGTAGTATAATGTTAAAGAAAAAAGACGCTTAGCGTCTTTTTCCATATTTAATATAAGGAGGTTTTTGTATGGAATTAAATACCTATCCTTTAGTTTGTACAAGAGGAGTTGTCCTATATCCAAATCAAGAAATTGTGATTGATGTAGGAAGGGATACTTCTGTACATGCTGTTGAAAATGCACAGGATAATTATGATAAAAAGATTTGTTTATTTTCTCAAAAAGAACTTGAACAAGAAAATCCTGGAAAAGAAGATATATATCCTGTAGGAACTTTATGTGAAGTTCGTCATATTCGTCGTTTTGATAACTTTTTACGTGTAAAGTTTCGTGGAATTAAGCGTGTTAAGCTAAACAATTGGATCAATGGAAGCCTAAGTGATTTAGCCGAAGTTGAAATTCTTGAAAGTGAAAAACAGGACGCTGTTGAAGAAGAAGCTTTGATTCGTATGATCGCAGATGAACTTGATCGTATGCAAGGTCAAGATCGTTTTGTGACTAAAGAAATTGTTATGGAAATTTCAAAGGGTATGGGCGGTGAATTCTTAAGTGATAAAGCTGTTCAAGGATTGCCTTTGGATATTGAAAGAAAACAACAGTATCTTGAAACATTAGGGGTAAATGATCGTCTAATGATGTTGCTTCAAGATATGGCTAAAGAGAAAAAGATGAGTGAAGTTGAACAACAAATCAACGAAACTGTCAAAGAAAGAATTGATCAAGGACAAAAAGATTACTATCTTCGTGAAAAGATGAATGTCATTCGTGAAGAATTAGGGGATACAGTTGCCCAAGATGAAGATGCGGCTAAGATTCGTAAGCGTTTAGCTGAAAATCCATACCCAGACTACATTAAGAAAAAGGTATCGGATGAAGTGAGTCGTTATGAAATGCTACCTATGGCAAGTGGAGAAACAGGTGTCATTAAATCTTATATTGATTGGTTAATGGATCTTCCTTGGTGGCAAGAAACGAAGGATAATGAAGATTTAAATGAAGCTGAAGCTATTTTAAATGCAGATCACTATGGTCTAGAAAAAGTAAAAGAACGTATTCTAGAGTATTTGGCTGTTAAACAAATGACAAATTCATTGAATGCTCCAATTATTTGTTTGGTGGGTCCTCCAGGAGTTGGTAAAACGTCTTTGGCAAAAAGTGTTGCGAGAGCTTTAGATCGTAAATTTGTGAAAATGTCACTTGGTGGTGTTCGCGATGAAGCAGAGATTCGTGGTCACAGAAGAACATATTTAGGAGCTTTACCTGGTCGTATCATTCAAGGTATGAAAAAGGCAGGCGTTACGAATCCTGTGTTCTTGATTGATGAAATTGATAAAATGGCAAGTGATTATAAGGGAGATCCATCAAGTGCAATGCTTGAAGTATTGGATCCTGAACAAAATTCAGTATTCTCAGATCACTATATTGAAGAGCCTTATGACTTATCAAAAGTGTTGTTTATCGCGACGGCAAACTATTTAGAAAATATTCCACCTGCATTAAGAGATCGTTTGGAAATTATCGAATTATCAAGCTATACAGATGCAGAAAAGGTTCATATTGCCAAGGATCACTTAGTTCCTAAACAAATAGAATTAAATGGTTTAAAAGCGTCTCAGTTAAAAATTGATGATGATATGTTACTATATTTAATTCGTTACTATACTCGTGAAGCGGGAGTTCGTTCTTTAGAGCGTACAATTGCGACAATTTGCCGTAAAACAGTATTGGCTATCTTAAAAAACAACAAACGTAGCATTAAATTGACTAAAAAATTAGTTCATGAGTGGTTGGGTAATGAAAAAGTTGACTATGGTAAAAAAGAAAAGAAAGATCAAGTTGGAACTGTAACAGGACTTGCCTATACAAGTTTTGGTGGGGATATCCTTCAAATCGAGGCAACTCGCTTTACAGGTAAAGGAAGACTTGTTCTTACTGGACAATTAGGTGATGTCATGAAGGAAAGTGCTAGTATTGCGCTAGACTATGTTCGTACGCATGCAAATGAATTCAAAATTGATCCTAAATTGTTTGAAGAAAATGATGTACATATTCACGTACCAGAAGGTGCGGTTCCTAAAGATGGACCGAGTGCTGGTGTTACAATGACAACGGCATTGGTATCTTGTTTCTCTAATATTCCAGTTAAGGCGAATTTAGCTATGACTGGTGAAGTTACACTTAGAGGAAATGTTCTTCCTATTGGTGGATTGAAAGAGAAGTCATTGGCAGCACATCGTTCTGGAATTGATACGATCTTGATTCCAAAAGAAAATGTAAAAGACTTAGATGATGTTCCTCAAGAAGTAAAAGATGCGGTTACTTTTATTCCTTGTTCAAATGTATCTCAAGTGTTACATAACGCATTGGTAAAATAGTATGATCAGTGAATTTGTGATTAGTGCTGTTGAAAAAGAACAATGGCCAGAATCTGATTTACCAGAAGTTGTAGTCGTTGGACGTAGTAACGTTGGAAAATCAAGCTTTATTAATGCATTGACGAATAAGAAAAAACTTGCCTATGTAGGAAATACTCCAGGTAAAACACGTTTGATCAATTTCTTTAAGATTGATGATACTTGGATGTTAGTGGATGTTCCTGGATATGGCTATGCGAAAATGTCTAAACAAATGCTGGTCAAGATGGGTAAAATGATGGATACATATTTTAACCAAAGAGAGCAGATTTGTTGTGTTGTACAACTTGTTGATGCAAGACATGGCGCAACGCATGATGATTTAGATATGATTGAAATGATTCAAAGTCTTGGAATTCCAATTGTTATTGTAGCTACAAAAGTTGACAAGATTCCTAAGACAAAACGTGTTCGTGCATTGAAAGATATTTCTCAACAGCTACATTTGCCAATGAAGAATATTTTCGGTATCAGTAGTACAGAAAAAACAGGTTTTGAACCTGTCTTAGAAAGAATCAATGAAATAGTAGAACAGGCTAAAAAATAGTCTGTTCTTTAAAATTGTCTAAAAGATTTGAGAATGAAATGATTTTGGTGTATGAGTATGTTAAAATGAAGCCCTAAAAAGGAGTGCTGAGCTTATGAAACAAAACCCAACACCTCGTATTATGAATTTATTTATGCTTATAATAAGAAATATGTGAAGCATTAAGTGATACATTTGGAAGTGGCGTTACTCGTGTAGATGCTACGGGTGTCGACGCCCGGGTGGCCCGGGACGTACATAAATACAGCGAAAGCCCCATTCTGGACGGCAAAAGCAGCTATATCGCCTCCCTGCTGGTGAACTTCCTGTTCAAGGGCATCGGCTCCCATTGGACCGTGGAGTTGGACGGCGAGACCATCGAGGACGACTTCTCCCTGGTGTCCGTGTGCAACGGGCGGTATTACGGCGGTGGGTTCATGCCGGTGGCCGAGGCCCGAATGGACGACGGCGTGCTGAACACCCTGGTGGTGAAAAAGGTCAGCCGGGGCACCTTCATCAAGTTCGTTGGCCCCTATTCCAAGGGGCAGTACCATAAATTCCCCCATGTGGCCCGGTGTGTTGCCCCCAAGGTTGTCCGCATCCGGTCTGAAAAGCCGGATATCGTCACCTGTCTCGACGGCGAGTGCATCACCTCCGACGATGTGACCATCCGCCTCAGTGACAAGCGGCTGAACTTCTTCGGCCCCGCCGGCTGCGACTGCAACCGCACGGCCCGGGACATCTGATCCCTTTCCGCAAAAAAATCAATTTGGAGCCGTATCCGCCGTTTTGGAGTGGATACGGCTCCTGCTTCTGCATATAATAAGACCATACAAGGCGTCCCGGCGACGCTGTTTTTACAATACGACGGTTAAAGAACCTTAACCATAGAAAGGAGACCGCTATGAGCGTTGTGATATTGGGAGGAAACGAGTGCATGGAGCGCCGGTACAAGGAGCTCTGTCAGACGTACCGGTGCCAGGCCAAGGTGTTCACCAAGCCTGCCGGGGGCCTGCGGAACAAGCTGGGCAATCCCGACCTGATGATCTTTTTCACCGGCACCATGTCCCACAAAATGGTGCAGGGGGCCCTGAGTCAGCTGAAGGGCCAGGACACCATCATCGAGCGCTGCCACACCAGCTCCCTGTCCGCTCTGCGGGGGATCCTGGAAAAGCACGCCGGATGAGGCCTGCGGAGGAGACGGTGGTGCGCCAGTGCGCGCCCACCCTGGCCGGAATCAAAACCGGCAGCCTGTTTCCCTGCCCGTACCAGTCCCGCCAGCAGCTGCTGGCGGACATCCGGCGGATGAACCGGGTGCTGGTGCCCCGGGGGCTGTGTCTGCTGCCCATGCGGATGGACGACGGCCGGGCGCTGCTGTATCTGTACCGGCCCCAGGCCCTGTGCCGGGACCTGGGGGACGATCTGGCCTGCCGTCTGCTGCGGCAGGCGGGGTATCCCTGCGGCAGCTGCGGCCGGTGCGTGGCCCGGCTGGTGCAGCGCCTGCGGACGGAGGAGGAGTTCCCCCACGAGGTGGGGCTGTTCCTCAGCTATCCGCCGGAGGACGTGCAAGGGTTCATCGACCACCGGGCCATGGACTTCAAGTGCGCGGGCCTGTGGAAGGTGTACGGCGACCAGCAGCGGGCCCAGGCCCTGTTTGACCGGTTCCGCCGCTGCACCCAGCGCTACTGCGCCCTGTGGCAGACCGGCCTGCGGCTGGAACAGCTGGCAGTGGCGGTCTGACGAAATATTCTGTTGTTATATCAAGAAAGGAAGTACAACTATGAAAAAGACTCTCGTGATCTATTGGAGCGGCACCGGCAACACCGAGGCCATGGCGGGCGCGGTGCTGGAGGGCATGAAGGCCGCCGGAGCCGACGCCGCCCTGCTGACCCCGGACCAGGTGACTCCCGCCAGCCTTTCCGGCGTGTCCTCCGTGGCTATGGGCTGCCCCGCCATGGGCAGCGAGGTGCTGGAGGAGATGGAGTTCCAGCCCATGTTCGACAGCATCAAGAACCAGATGGGCGGCAAGGCCGTGGGCCTGTTCGGCTCCTTCGGCTGGGGCGACGGCGAGTGGATGCGCAGCTGGGAGAAGGACTGCGACGACGCGGGCATCAACCGGGTGTGCGACAGCATCACCTGCTGCGAGGCCCCGGACGACGATGTGCTGGCGGCCTGCCAGGCCATGGGCCGCAAGCTGGCGGAGTAAACGCCCCATGAAGCTCCGGCGGATGCTGCGCAGGAAGCTCCTGTTCTGGGCCGCCGTGGCCGCCCTGACCCTACTGGCCGCCGTTTATCAGGAATATATTTGACTGCAATCAGCCCCCGGCGAAAGCCGGGGGCTGTTCTGCTTGCCGAAAGCGCGGTTGATGCTTTTCCCTCTCAGTCGGCTGCGCCGACAGCTCTCCCAAAGGGAGAGCCAGGACTGACGAAGAATGCAGAAATCCCCCGTCCCGGCCCGCTGAGGGCAGCGGGCCCTACAAAATGTCTGCCGATGATGGCAGCACCGTCGTGCCTGTTCGGCTGGCGGCTTTTCTGAAAAGCAAAAAAACTCCCCTCCGGCGTGAGCCGGAGGGGAGCATTTTGCTTACAGGTGGTTGACGAAGCTGCTGTTGACGCTGACGGTGCGGCCGATCTCGGAGGATTTGATGCTGCCGAAGATGGCCCGCATGGTGGACAGGGCCTCCTTGCCGGAGACCTCCGGCTCCCGGTTCTGCTCCAGGGCGTCCACAAACTCGTCGATGACGCCGGAATTGGTCTCCGGCGGGATGTTGTAGGTGGTGCTGGTGCCGTCCAGGTTCCGGACCTCGATGGGAGCGGCGGGATTGTTGTTGTTATAGATGAGCATGATGCCCTTGGTGCCGTACAGGCAGGTGGACTGGCACTCGTGGCCGTACACCGTCCAGCTGGCGGCCAGGGTGCCCACTGCGCCGCCGCTCATGCGCAGGATGCACAGGGCGTTGTCGTCCACGGTGATGGGCGCGCCGGTGGCGGTGTGCTTGTTCAGGGTCATGACCTTGGCCGTGGTCTCGATGACCTTCTGGCCGGTAAGGTATTGCAGCAGGTCCACCTTGTGGATGCCCAGGTCGGACAGAGCGCCCATGGCGGCCTTCTGCTTGTCGAAGAACCAGGTGCTCCCGGCCTCCATGGACCAGTTCTCCGGGCCGGCGTTGCCCATGGTGGCCCGGAAGGTGATGATGTCGCCGATGATGCCGCCGTCCAGCAGCTCCTTGGCCTTCCGGTGCACCGGGTCAAAGCGCATGTTGTGGCCGATCATCAGGTGCTTGCCGTTGCGCTCGGCGGCGGCCACCATGGACTCGCACTCCGCCAGGGTCACGGCCATGGGCTTTTCGCACA
>OGZA01001581.1_pt1 | contig 15085 bp, 11 predicted proteins | sample 1576591 | NCBI WGS metagenome assembly OGZA01 (sample SAMEA3541565, study PRJEB24748) | human gut metagenome | biome: human gut; feature: human-associated habitat; material: faeces | place: China | collected 2012
CAACAGGTGGAAAGAACGGTTGTTTCAACAGTGAAGCTATGCAGGTTCTCAAAGGAAGGGAAGTTACTCTCATCCCTGATTTAGGAGCAACTGAACAATGGAAAGAAAAGTCTGCTTTGTTATCAGTAATATGCAAACGGGTTGTTGTATCCAATGTTTTGGAATGTACATCCGATGAAGAGCAACGCAGCCAAGGATTGGATATTGCAGACTTCTTTTTGTATTCACCATCAAAGAGACAGATACTCTGTCAGATGATACAACGTAATCCAGCATTGCAGTTGCTCATTGATGAATTTGATCTGGAACTTATTGAATAGTAAAGGAACTTGTTCCATGGATTTATGGAAAGTCCATAACACAATAAGGACTTTTTGCCTACAGGCAATAAAGTCTGGTCATTGTCTGGCATTACAGACTGGTTAAGGAGCAAGCTCCAATAATGAATGAACACATATTGTAAAGACATTTATGAATACAGATATAAAACAGGCCATGCATGTCGAAGCTGCGAAATCATTGAATGCAGCCGAGGCTAATGAAAACGAAAGACGTTGGAATGAAACAAAAATAGATAGGAAAAATGATGATCCTACTAACCATTATGACAAGACTAGAATGAAGTTGAATTTTGAAATAGGTCCTGATGGAAAAATATATCCGTTGGGATATCATCCGAAGTCTCTTGATGTCAGATTACAGGAAAGACTTTCTGAACTTGGATGGAAGCCATTTAAGCCTGACAGTAAGATTCAGCCGAATTGTTGTGCTCGATTCTTATTTGGCGGTAATCATGATCGTACACTTCAGATGGCTTTCGGCAGCCAGATTGTGAACCTGGAAAAGAATGCCGACAATAGTCATTTACGTAGATGTGAAGAAGTTGAGCTTTGGGCAAAGGACGTTTATGATTGGTGTTCTCGTCGCTATGGTAGGGAGAATATTATCGGATTTCAGGTTCATTTGGATGAAACTTCACCTCATATTCATGCTTTGATTGTGCCAGTGGGTGTACGCCTAAAAAGTGGACGCGAATGTGTCATGTGGTCTGCTAAATTTGGAAAAGACAGGTATGAATATGGAAAAATATTAAAGGATATGCATACTTCTTTGTATGAAGAGGTTGGAAGTAAATACGGTTTGGAACGTGGTGATAGTATTGAAGGTCATAATGTAAGGCATTTGAATAAACGTGATTATATCCGAAAGCTGACAAAAGAGGCAAAACAAGCGGAGAAGGCTGTTAAGGGATTGCAGACAATGATGAGAAGGTTGGAGTCGCAGATATCCAGTTCTCAATCACAACTTGAAGAAATTGACAAGTCTTTGGCTTCTGGTAAAATGCTTCTTCGGGAATATGACTTTCAAAAGGCTAGGATACAGAAACAGATTTCAGAGTATCAAATTAAACTTGAAGACAAGGCATGTAAGCTTCATGAAAAAGAACAAGCTTTGGACAGATTAACCAAAGATCTTGAGATGGCAGGTTCCGTAATACAGCCATTCCGTAACTATAAAGTTGATTTTGATCCGCCTCGTATTTCAGGAAAGGTTCCTTTGTTTGGTGCTGACAAGTGGATTGAAACTCAGAATCAAGAGATAGCTAAACAATTTACTTCTGCAATTCGTAAGTTAGAAACTCTTTATAGGAATGAAGCTGAACGGCAAGTAAAGGCTGCACAACATAATGTATTGGCAGACTATGGCGAACTTAATCAATTGAGAAGGGAAGTTAAGATGTTGTCTGAAAGTAATGATGATTTGAAATCAACTTTGGAAACAATACTTGACCAATTGTCTGTTCCATCTTTCCGTTCTCAAATATTTGCCATTGCTGATGCGCTTTTAGGGGGAACACCGATTACTGTTTCTTCCGGTGGAGGAGGTTCTACTTCCGAACTTCCTTGGGATGGACGTAAGCCGGATGAGGAGGAAGAGACATATCGTAGGAGATGTTTGTTGTTTGCGGTAGGGGTGGTGAAGAGACTGAATGGAATGAGAAGTTATAGAAGACGTTAGTCTATATAATTATGTTTGCTTGATACTTTCTACATTTATGTGTATTTTTGCACATAAATGTAGAAATGTTTTCTATGGAAAAGAAAGTATATAAAAATAGAATTCGTGTGGTGCTTGCAGATAAAATGGTTACAAAGACATATTTGGCAGAACAGCTTGGAGTGTCAAAGATGACGATAAGTAGATGGTGTACCAATACAACACAACCGAGTGCTCCACAGTTGATTGAGATATCGCAAGTTTTACATTGTGATTTGAAAGATCTATATGAGCCGTTTGAATAGTTGACAGAATTCTCATATATAGGTAGACTTAAATATTAAGAATGAAACAGATAACAACAAATTCTATAATAGGATGTGGTGATTGTTTGAAATTGATTAAACAATTACCAGATAAATCGGTTGATTTAATATTAACTGACCCACCATATAACTTAGGCCTTTTTATGCATAAAAGAGGGACTAATATAAAAGGAATGAGAAATAATCATTTTGCATATTCGGGTTGGGATGATATGGAGTATTCCCAATGGAGTAGAGTAATGAAAAAGTTTATGAAAGAGTGTGCTAGGGTACTTAAATCAAAAGGCTCACTTATAATGTTTATGTCAATAATGAAGGTTGAAACAATTATAAAACTAGCTACTGATGCTGGCTTATATTATAAAACTGTTGGCGCTTGGCATAAAACTAATCCTATGCCACGAAATATGAATTTACATTTTATTAATTCAATAGAACCGTGGTTGTATTTCATCAATGATGGACATACTGGAACCTTTAATAATAATGGAAAGCCAATACATGACTTTATAGAGACTTCAACCATTTCTGCTTCAGAACATAAATTGGGAAAGCATCCAACGCAGAAACCCAAACTGTTGTTACAACACTTTATAGAAATATTATCAAATGAAAAAGATGTTGTATTGGATCCTTTTATGGGGAGTGGAAGTACAGGAGTTGTATGTGAACTGTTGAATAGAAACTTTATTGGTTTTGAGTTGGATGAGAAGTATTATAATATAGCAACTCAAAGAATATTAGAAAAGAAATGAAAGTAGCTGATTTGTTTGCAGGAGTAGGTGGATTGTCTCAAGGTTTTCTCAAAGCTGGTTTTGAGATAGCTATTGCTATAGAATATGATAATGGAATAGCATTGTCATATAAGAAAAATCATCCATATACTGATGTCTATGCATCTGACATTTGTGATTTGGATTTTAAAGAGATACATAATAAACACCCACGGATTGATGTGGTTGTAGGAGGACCACCATGTCAAGGATTTTCTCAGAAAGGAAAACGTTTAAGTATAAACGATCCTCGAAATTTTCTTTTTAAGCAGTTTATCCGTTTTGTTGAGGAGTTTTCGCCCAAATATTTTGTTTTGGAAAATGTTCCTAATATTATAACTACTGAGAATGGCTTTTTTAAAGATGAAATTATACATGCTTTTAACGATTTAGGATATGATGTATGTTGTGGTATTCTTAGAGCTGTAGATTTTGGTGTTCCACAAGACAGAAGACGTGCTGTATTTATTGGGCAGAAAGGAAAATTAGAGATTGACTTTCCAAAGCCAAACGGTATTAAGAATACGGTTAAAGATGCAATTTCGGATTTACCAATAATATTATCTGGTGAGGGTAAAGAAAAATGTGAATATGATAAAGAACCAGAGTCTGATTTACAGAAAGATTTACGTGGAGATTCTGTGGTTCTATATAATCATGTTGCTACAAAACATAACGAAACAGCATTGCGAAGAATGGCTATGATTCCTATTGGGGAAGGTGGAAAAGTTCTCCCAGAGGAGGAACGTACTAAGTCTATTTATAGCGGAACTTATTGTCGTTTACTTGAAAATGATGTGGCTGCAACTATTACTACTCGTTTTGATACTCCATCATCTGGAAGGTTTACTCATCCGATATTAAATAGATGTATTACAACTAGGGAAGCTGCTAGAATACAAACTTTTCCAGATAGTTTCATTTTTTATGGTTCTAAAACCTCACAAATGAAGCAAGTTGGAAATGCTGTTCCACCATATTTAGCATATGCTATAGCTAAAGAGATAATAAAGAATGAATCAAATATTAATAATTAGTTATTATGGCAATATTACCATCTAAAATAGAGCAAAGGAGCGATCTGGATTGTCGTTTGGGAATAAAGTCCTCTTTAAATCATATTTCGTCTGTCGTAGCTCTTTCTTATCTTTTATATTGTGCTAATGATAAAAGTAATGAGATTGTATATGCAGATGAAGTAAAGCTATCAAATGGAAGAAAGAAACTTGTTTTAAAAGATTGTTATAAACAATGGATTATGGATAATTATACTGTTGATGAAGATTCTTTAGATAATAATCCATTGTTGACATCACAACTTGAAGCACTACAAGTAGGTTTAGGGTTAATGTTTCATTTGGCTAAGATTTCTTTTGTTGATTTTCCAACAACTGATACAAAGGAAAGAACAGGTGGTGATCGATTCCGAAAAATCATGAAATTTGCATTAAATATGAAATTGTTAGATTTGTATTTAATGGCATGGCCTAATGATTTAATGAAGACTGAAATTATTTCATGGCTTAATAACTCACCGTCTGATACTGCTATAAGTGAGGGACTAAAACAAATTTTGACAGCTTTTTCAGAAGATACCCAATATAAAATACGTGCTAATGGAGAAGAAGTAATATTTCAACAAATTGGAATTTATAATAATATATCCAATGAGGATGGTGTTATTGCAAAAGATGAACAAGAAGATGTTGGCCCTTTTAGAATCTTTAAATCATTTGTAAGAGAAGGGCTTCATCCGTTTCTATATTTAGAAAATAATGAGTTTCGTTGCAACAAGAGTGAAGAGTTAGATGTATATGATAAAATTGTTGAAACAACTCTTAATCTTTCTCCTAAAAAGACTGTGATATATCAAGAAGTATTAGACGATTTAAAACTTAATAATTCTGAACCAGACAATACACATCAAATAATTTACTATGGTGCTCCGGGAACAGGGAAGTCTCACAAAATAAAGGAACAATTAGAAGGTGTATCAAAAGAAAATATATTTAGAACAACATTCCATCCCGATAGTGATTATTCAACATTTGTAGGGGCATATAAACCGACTAGAGATGAACGTCCATTATATGGATTGTTTGGAAAAGAAACTGTAAGGTTGAAAGATGGTAAGGATTTGAGTGAAGATATCATTACATATAAATTCATACCTCAAGCATTCTTGAACGCTTATATGCAAGCATATAGGAAGCCTAATGAAAATGTTTATCTTATTATAGAAGAAATCAATAGGGGAAACTGCGCTCAAATTTTTGGAGATTTATTTCAACTTCTTGATAGAAATGAATCTGGGGTATCAGAATATACAATAAAAGCTGATGCGGATTTGAAAGTATTTTTGGAGGAGGAGCTTGGCAAAGACAATCCTGGAATAGAGGATGGAGAGTTGTGCTTACCATCTAACCTGTATATCTATGCTACTATGAATACTTCGGATCAATCATTATTTCCTATTGACAGTGCATTCAAGAGGCGTTGGGATTGGGAATACGAGCCAATCAAATATAAAAATACTAATTGGGTGATTGATATTCAAGGAGAAACTTATTCGTGGGTATCTTTCCAGAAAGAAATAAACAAACGTATTTTTGATGCAACAAGTTCTGAAGACAAGATGCTTGGTGACTATTTTGTTAATCCTAGCGATGGAGTTATTACTGAAAAAATGCTGTTGAATAAGATTCTTTTCTATCTATGGAATGATGTCTGCAAAGATGGAGAAGGGGATATTTTCAAGGTTAGTGAAACGGAGGATGTATCTTTTTCTGAATTATATGGTGATGAAGGAAAAGACAAGCTTATAGCTATGTTGGATTATCTTGATGTTGATATGTATGATGACGATGATGACGACAATAATACTTCTAATGTAAAAAGCAAAAGAATAAAATATTCAATTAATGGCAAGGGGGAATATGCAAAAAAATATCTTCCTGCTGAATTAATAAAATCTTTTATTGAGCAAAATCCTAATTTGACTTCATCTGATGTTATAGAGAAATGGAATTCTTTAGGGAAGTTTGTTCCTCATTTTGTTGAAAATCAAAAAGATTATGATATAAGAAAGGATAAGAAGACAAAAAGAACTAGAAGTGTTTTATGTGGTAGTGATATGATTTATGTTTCAACAAGATGGAGTAAAAATAATGCTTTTGACAATTTAATAAATGCGATACCTGATGATTGGAATTTGAAGGTAGAAAAGTTATCATAAGAATTTATGCTATTATTCATTGAAGGCTACCCATATAATCTGAATGATACTGTCAGAGATAATCTGACAGTCAGAGATGTGCTCAAAGATGTTGTGTCTATTCCTGTAAAAGAAGACCAATATTCCTTTGGGTATGTAGGGTATTGTTATAGTAAATCTGCAAAGGATGTAATTTTCTTTTTGCCAAAAGTTGTTTTGACCGGTGAGCAAAATGAAGAAAGTGGTGATGATACCATCTTCGGGGCATCCCCTCAAGAGATTATTGATTTTGAATCAGAAAAAATAAAATCGAAATTTACGGAGGAAGGCTGTAAAGAATATAAAGAGTTCCTTTCTATGCTTTCAATTTGGGTATATAGAACTATAAGTGTATATAAACAGACACATAATGACAATATACTTGAAAGTAAGGATTATCAGACAGAAAGCCGAGGCAGAAAGCAAAAGCATAACACCTTGCTTGATGTGATTATAGCACTTAGAGACTTCAATAGGAATAATCAGGATTATTTCACGTTCATTGCCAAGAACGTACATTCCGGATATAACAGAATTAATTGGAACAAGACTATTGCATCATCACAAGCTTTTATTCAGAATGGAACTCCTGTTTACATTGAGCCGGTAAACAGAAAGAAGATGGTTAATTTCGATGAGGAGCTATTGGTTATTTATTTCTCTATATTGAATTATATATGTGAAACACACGGTTTTTCTTTTGAAATAAACATTCATTACCAGCTTATAAGTCCCGAAAAGCTAAAGAATACATACATAAAGAAAAATCTGGGGTGCAGACGGCTGAAACAGATTAAGTACAAATATTTTTCGGATAAGGCTTTAAGGATATGGGATTTGTGTTATGCTTTCTTTGATAGGGAGTATAAAATATCCATGAATAGACAGGCTGAAGACTTTTTGCTTGCCAAGGATTTCGATCATATTTTTGAAGTGATGATTGATACTCTTGTCGGAGGTAATGATAAGCAGGAATTACCTAAGGAACTGACTGAACAGAAGGACGGAAAGTTGGTTGACCATATGTTTATAGGTCAAGGACTTATTGAACAGTCTGATTTACCTGCTGATCAGACTTACTACATAGGTGACAGTAAATATTATAAACGTTCCAAAAATGACAGGACATTGCTCGGTGAAAAGTCTGTTTACAAGCAATATACTTATGCGAGAAATGTCATACAATGGAATATGAACTTGTTTTTGGGTGGTGAAGGAAATGATGGTCATCCGCAGTTAAGAGATGAGTTGACAGAGGGATATAATCCTATTCCGAACTTTTTCATTAGTGCAAGAATTCCTAATAGACGAAGTGGCGGAGCCAGATTCTTGTCGTTTGATGATAGGGAACTGAAGTCTCAAGAAGGTGGTGTCCAGTTGAACCGCCAGTTTGAAAACAGGTTGTTTGACCGTGATACTCTTTTGTTGTGTCATTATGATGTGAATTTCTTATATATAGTATCGTTGTATGGTCGTAATAACAAAAGCTCTCAGACTGCATGGAGAGAATATGTACGTAAGGAATTCAGAAGTAAGATTCAAGATACTCTAAACAGACTATACACATTCAGAACTTTACAGCCGCGTGACGGTATGGACTGTTATCAGTTTATCCAGGATAATTTTCAGCGCTTGAACGGAAAACTGTATCGCCCGAAGACTGATAGTAATTATTTGGTTCTTGCTTTGATGAAAGATGAAGATAGCGGTATATGGAAATCACTTGGTATTAAATCAGAAACTATTGGAAAGGAAACTGCTCAAAACAAAGAGTTGATAGATGCACTGCATACTCATTTCCATGTTAGTAACCCTTTCATGCTTGATAATGAATTCCAAATTGAAGGTGTGGATAATGTCGGCACTCTTGATAGGAAGACGAAGCCGGAAATTAAGAATATATTTACAGGGTTTGTAAGAAAGTCTGATACTGATTATGGCGTTTTTTCAGTGCATCAGTCAAAGACATACACGATGGAGAAGATACCCACATCTGTCAATATTATGGATATAGAATATTTCTTGCCTATGGTTGCAGGATCAATTGATGGGTATTATAAGGTTGATAAAGTTTCTTTTTCAAGAGCAAAAGGCCGGATGTCTTTGAAACTCAATCTTTCAACATTTATTTCTCTTGGTAACTCGAAGGTTAATATATATTCCAAAATGAAACCGGGAGAGCTGATATCTTATGATTTGATGCTGAAATTATACGAACAAAGAATATAAGAACTATATGTTTCATATATATAATGGATAAACTCAATAAAGAACAAAGGCATCGTTGCATGTCGGCAATAAAAGGGAAAGATACAAAACCTGAATTGTTGGTTCGGAAGTTCTTGTTTAGCCGTGGGTTTAGATACAGGTTAAACCATCCGCGTCTTCCAGGGCATCCGGATATAGTTTTGCGGAAATACAGAACTGTGATTTTTGTGAACGGATGTTTTTGGCACGGACATCAAGGGTGTAAGTATTTTGTTCTTCCTAAGACCAATGTAGAGTTTTGGAGTGAGAAAATTGAAAGAAACCGAAATCGTGATGTCGAAGAACAGCGTCAATTGGCATCTATGGGATGGCATTGCATTACTGTTTGGGAGTGTCAGTTGAAGCCTAAAGTTCGTCAGCAGACTTTGGAATCATTGGTATATACTCTTTCCCATATCTTTTTGGAAGATAGAAGGGTGAAGCCTTATGAAGAAACTGAATGTATTCCGTTAATAGCTGCAGAATCTATTATGTAATATTGTTAGAAATGAAGACAAAGTTATTCTTGTTTCTAGAATGTTAAATTGTAAGGGTAAAATTTGTTTTCGGATGTCATGAAGGTTATGTCTAATGAATGGACCTTTATGGACTTTTTTCTAAATTATTCTTTTTTACTATTAAAATTGTATCCCAATATGAATAAACAACTAGAAATATATCTTAGTGAAATAGCAGAGCAGTTGTGGAAAAATAGAGTAAGTCTTTTTATTGGATCAGGTTTTAGCTTAAATGCTATTTCAGAGGAGGGGGTTAAATCTATGCCTTTATGGAATGATTTAGGTGATATGTTTTTCAAAAAGATATATGGGAGAGCCCCTAAATTCAAGGATAAAGCATATGTAAATGTTATGAGGCTTGCAGATGATGTCGAAAATGTTTTTGGCAGAAATGCATTAAATGAGATGATTACAGATGCTATATCTGATAACAAAAGAAAACCTTCTGATTTATATTATACAATGCTTTCTCTTCCATGGACTAATATTTATACAACTAATTTTGATTCGTTATTGGAAAGAGCTGCTCAAGAATTACAAATGAAGGGTGGTAGCCATTATTCTTTGTTTGTGGATGAGAAATCTTTGCCATCAATTGAATCTCCGTATATTGCGAAATTACATGGAGATTTAAATAATCCAGATGGAATGATTATTACCGAAGAAGATTATCGTAACTATCCAAATAATCATAAAGTCTTTATAAATGAAGTAAAAAATGCATTTATGAAGAATACAATTGTTGTAATAGGTTTTTCTGGGGATGACCCAAATTTTATTCAATGGTTAGGATGGATACGCGATAATTTAGGTAGAGTATCTAGAAAGGTATATCTTATTACTATATCAAAAATGTCTATAGAACGGATAAGAACTTTAGAAAAGAAAAATATAAATGTTGTAGATATAACAGGAATGGCAAAAACGCGTTTAAGTATCTATGATAATTTAAACGCATTTTTCTCTTTTTTATATAAATTCTCGAATGAAATACAATCAGAAGAAGATAACTTCTCTAAAAAAGTATTGATGTGGGGGAAAGACGTTGATTCTTTTAATAGACATGAAACTGATTACATGAAGTTATATGAAACTTGGCATACTGAAAGGTTAACTTATCCTGGATGGATTGTTATGCCGAGAGATAAACGAGAGTATCTAATGAGTATAGATGCTTTTTCTTTGTCTGAAGATTATATTAAATTGTTAGAAAGGCCATATGATATTTTATTCTTGAATGAATTTAACTGGCGTATTGAAAAATGTTTATTCCCTATTTATAATGAATGGGAAGCAATATACCTTTCTGTTATTAATAAATATAACCCAATACAAAAGACATCTGATAAGGATTTATTGGAATTATGGTTTAATTTAAAACTGGCTCTTCTTAGACTTTATCGCCAAGAGAATTGGGAAGGTAAATGGAATGTATTGAAAGACGATATTAGTACAAATATTCGTAGTTTATCAGATGATCAGTATGCTAGATTTAAATATGAATTGTGTCAACATGCTATTTATATATGGGATTTTCCATTACTTGAGTCGATTCTTGATGATTGGCCCCAAAATCTTAGTTTACCTTACTGGGAGATTAAAAAGGCAGCTTTATGGGCCGAGTTCTTTTCTTTAGATAAAGGAAAAGCCATTGCAAAAGATGCGTTAGATGAAATCTCGCTAAAATATAACTCTTGTTCATATGAAGAAAAATATTTTTGGGCTTCTCGGAAAAATGCAGCACATTCAATTATAAATATAATGAATAGTACTAATTTTTCTAGTAATAAAGAAAGTAATTTAAATGCTCAAAAAACATGGGCTGATTTAAAAAAATATGATGACATTTGGTATGAACGAGATTTTTTTGATGCCAGATTAAGAAATGTTGATGAAGTCTCTATAAACTCAAAAAAGATACCTCAATTTGAATTAGGAAGGTATAGAATTACGACATTTATAGATAGGAATAGTTTTGATTATCGTATTGCATATGCCTTTTTCAATTATTATGAAGAATTGGGTTATCCTATTCATTTATCTGGTTTGATAACTATTAAAAAGGAAACATTGAGTAATGCTTTGTCACTAATGGCTTATTGCTCTCAGGCTATTGCTGAAACATGGATGCTGAGGTTCTCGGATATAGACTTGGTTGCATCTGTTTTTAGCCGAAAGAAAATAAAATTTACTTCTAGTGAGGAAATCAATGGATTATTTGAAAAATATTTGAGAGCTTTTCAAAAATTGCCATCAATTGATGATAGTGATAGAAAATATTGGGTATCAAATATGAAGAGTGTAATTCCAGAGGTATTATCAAGATTGTCTGTTAAAGCTAGTTATAAGCTAAGAGTTGATACATTTCGTGTTATAAATGAACTTTATTGTTCTTCTTATATTATGTCATATCGGGGTGTAGATAAACTTGTTTCTCGTTTAATGAGTACTTTTACTGATAAAGAAGAATATGAATTAATTCCATATTTTATTGAAATGCCTATAGTTGACAACATTAATGATTCTGCTTATTTGTATGATCCTATGTCATATATGTCAGTTAATAAGCATCTTGGACCTTTGGATATAAAATCAGAATTAATAAGTGAAATGATTAATGCTATCGCTCAAGGTGGTAAACGTCGTTCAGTTAGTGTAACAAGAATGTCTATATTATACAGGCTTAATTTGCTTGATAAGAATCAGATATGTAAATTTTCAGAGGCTCTTTGGAAACATACTGAAGAAGGGTTTCCTATACATACTATTTATAATAAATTTGTTTTTTTATATTTGCCTCATCCTGTTGATATTAACCCATCAAAATGCTTGGCGAAATATTTTGAAACTCATGGTATAGCATATAACTCTGATGATTCTATTTCTATACTTTTTAGGGACCCTGTAGTAAATAATATAAAAGGAACATTAAATGATGATGTTGATTTTGAGTGGGAGGCTAATGCTTTGGAAAAACTTGTTACTGATATTTGTGTAGCTTGGTCTCATGATAAAAAATTGCTTTTTCATAAAGAAAAATCTTTTGGGTTATCAATTAGTGATGAGTATCGTTCTAGATTTATAGATATTGGTAAGATAATTTCTGGAGTATTAGTAAAAAATAAACATAAATTATCTGCAGGTACTTTAGAGCGTTTAAAGTCAATCATTGATGAATTCCCTAAATATGGAATTCCTTCTTATTCTATAATGTCTGTATACCCAGAATGGTATAGCCACAAAGATTTGGTTGATGATTTTTGTAAAAAAATAAATTCATATGATAAATTTGAAATTGTAGATTGTCTGACAGCACTCATTCAAAAATCCAAATGTGGTATGGATGTTAAGAATGAGTTAGAGTATATAATGGAAAATTTTAGATGTAATCGTGATATTGCGCGTATAAATCTTATTCAAACTATAAGTTACTTCATAATGAACAATAAAGAATTGTTTACTGATAAAGCTATTAAGAATTTATTGTTGGGATTGAAAAGCTTATTTGAATTTACAAAGATTGAAAAGACTGATTCCGAATTTACGGTTAATGATAAACTGAATATTTGTAAAGAAGTTGCTATAATTATATCTGCATTACTTGAAACACCTAGTTGGAATTTATATAATAATGAAACATTATTGAGCTGGAAATCTTATTATAAAGACGAAGAAACCTTTAATGATGTTAAAAATAAATTTTTGTCATAGTTTATTTTTTTGAAATTAAATATAGAATAAGAAATAATGTTTAGAAAAATATGCTAAGGTTAAATTGTGTGATAATATTTGCTTAGAACAAATATATTTCTATATTTGTTCAATAATTTGGTATATTATATTATGAACACTCAAATAGTTAATAGAAGAGCTACATTCTTTTTTGTAGGACAATTGAATTTTAATGAATCTATATTGTCAAAATATATTTCAGAATTTTCTCAGTTAAATCTTTTGCCGTCGGTTAATAAAGGTTTGGGGATAAAAATAACTCCAAATGGTATTGAACCCGAAGAGGTTATCTCATTAGATTTAAAGAAAATGGATGAAACATTAAAAGTATCTTTTGGTCCTAATAGAGTAGATATTGTTAGTACAAAAGTAGATGATTGTTGGGAATCTTTTAATGCAACAATATTAAGAATTTCTTTAATATTAAGAAATGAAAGACTGGTCTTTAATAGGCTTGCATTATGTGCAAATGTTTCTTTCTCTCTAGATCCTGGTGTCGGAGAACAGGCATATAGAATTTTGACCAATAATGATGATCATCCTGTTGAATGGCAAATACGTAAAGTCATTCGAACTAAATTTAATGATTCAATTCTTGTAAATAATGTTTATACGTTATCTCGGAATGCAGTAGTGGTAAATGATACCGATTTATCTGATAAACTAATTTTAGATTTGGATTTTAATACCTTGTCCGGTACTTCTGTAGAGTTAATAGAGGCAATTCAAAATTCATATTGGGAATCAACATCAGCTATGATTGATGATGGAATTAAACATTATATATCAATTTTTGAAAATAAAGAATAATGGCTAATGATGTAATTCAGGAACAATGGATTGATCCTATTGGATTGATCTCTGATTTTTCTGATGTCTTTCATTATTTAGATAAATCAAGAAATATTTCTGACAATCCATTACAAATATATAATCCTGTTAAAGATAGATATCTTAGTTGGATCAATGACGAGAGATTGAATGATCTTCTTAGTATCCCATTAACGGAGATAGATGATATGAACTTTGTGAGTAGTTCGCAAAGTAATATTATGCCTATTTCGACAATAACATTTGAAGATAAGTATAAAGATTCTTTTTTTAGAACTATTCAATCCACAGTCTTTGAACCAGGGGAAGACAATGCTGCTACAGTAGAGTTCTCTGTTTTGATAAAAGAAAATAAAGATGCTGCATTAAAGCTTATTAGCGGTTATTTTGTGGATTCGTTTAAGGATGAACGAATGTGTGTAAAGCTATTATCACTTCTAAATGATTATTCATATAATGAGCTTTACCCTTATTCACAAACAATTGCGCTTTCTAGTTTGTCCCATAAATCATCGCGTGTAAAGTCTGCAGCTTTTAATATGTTTGCGCATTGGGGCAATAGGGAATCACTAGAACTTCTAAATTCTGTAGAACCTCCAAGTGAACCGTGGATTAGAAAGAAATATAAAACAATTAAACTAACATTAGAAGAAAGATGCTCTATGCTCGAAAAATAACAGAAGATGGATGGTTTGGTAAAGAACAGCTAGATGCGGATTCTGTTTCAGAATTAGGGACAACTAATCACGAGTTATCGGTATGGAAAATCTCTGATATTTCAGATGATAAATTAGTGGACAATATTGCTTTGGCTTTAGCTTTGACCAAATCAAAGATAGAAGAGTTTTATATGGTTTTTTTAGATCCTGAAAAATTAAAAGAGGTGAATAAATGGGTTGTGGAATTCATTCCCCAGGATGGTAATACCAGATACTCTTTTATGAAGGGTGAACATACAAATTTTGTAGTTCCAACATTTTGGGAACAGGGTTACCTTGCAATATATATAAATGAGATGATACAAGACGAATGTAATTATATATATTATGATGCAGCTAAAATAAAAAAAATGGCATATGATGCAATGAAAGAAGGAACGCTTTTGGCTGACGACATAAAAAAAGATGGTGCTTGGAAAAATGCTATTAAAGAAATGGAAGCAATTTATGGAAAACTATAATATGATATTTTGTTTGTCCGTTATTTCTTTTATCGCCTTTTATCGTCTCAGATAGCGTGGTTTGTTTGTCTAAACAACAATGTAATTTAGACAACTGCTTGAAAATAAGGATGAAACAATTTCTTTAATGAGGAAGAATATTAGAAAGAGAACATGGCGGACAGAATTTTTTATTCTGTCCGTTTTTTGTTTGATATTTCTTCTTGGAAGGGGGGATTGGAAAGCGT
>OGZA01001583.1_pt1 | contig 15069 bp, 11 predicted proteins | sample 1576591 | NCBI WGS metagenome assembly OGZA01 (sample SAMEA3541565, study PRJEB24748) | human gut metagenome | biome: human gut; feature: human-associated habitat; material: faeces | place: China | collected 2012
GGCAGGTTATAGGTTATGTAGGCAGTACCGGTGACAGCACCGGCAACCACCTGCATTTTGAGGTAATGCAGAATGGCGTGCGTGTAAATCCTATGGATATGGTTTCCGTGCGCTGATATAGGCCGATACCCATTTTGTTTACTTGCGATTAGCTTTCCTGCGCAGTACGAAAATTGCCGCCAGCGCGGAGCCGCTGACAATCAGCAGCGCAAACCACAAAGCGGGGTTGGCGGCGTCGCCGGTGCGCGGAATCGGGGAAACAGGCTGCGCCGTCTGCGTCGGCTGCGGGGTCACAGTGGGCTGCGGCGTTGCCGTTTCAACCGGCTTTGCCTTGACGGTGAACTTAGCCGTTGCCGTACCGCTTTTGGAAACAATCGCAAGCGTATGCTCACCCACGGAAAGCGAGGCAATAAAATCACGGTTCAGCGTGATGATGGTGCTGCCCTCTCTCTTCGTATAGTTCTTTTCGTCCAGCGCAGTGCCATCAAGCTCTACACGAAGGAAATCGGCGAAGGATGCGTCAGAAGTGAAAGACAGCTCCTTTTTCTCGCCCTGTGTGACCGTTGCACCATCACCGGCCGTGATTTTCGGGGGCAGCTTTGCCGTCACAGTGGCAGCCTCGGTGATTTCAATTTTTGCCGCAGCATCGGAGAAATACTTCTTGCAGCCGCCGCAGTACCAATACTCAATGTTGCCTTCCTCTGCAGCGGTGGCGCCCTTTGCGTCAATGTGTTTCAGGTCGGTGTGGTTGTTCGGGTCAGGGCTGCCGTAGCTTTCTTTGCAAATCTCACAGACCGCCTTAGCTATGCAGGTTGCTTTGCCGCCGGAGTGGTCGCTGATTTTCTTGTTGCAGTAGTCGCAGATGTGATTGTTATCTGCATCCTTGTGTTCGGAAGTGGTCTTGCCGCAAATATCGCAGATATGGTTTTTATCTGCATCTTCATGCAGGCACACATATCCGCACTCGCTGCACACGCCGTCTGTCCACTTGTGATTTTCACTCTGCACAGTTACGACACCGCAGCAGTTCCATTTTTTCTCGTGGGTAGTGGTTGTCTGTGTCCACTGTTCCGTGCCGGTATGATTGGCGGGGTCGGTTTCGCCGTAAGACTGGCCGCAATGGGTGCAAACGGCTTTTTCGGTGCAGGTGGCAGTGCCGCCGGAGTGCTCCGCGTAGCCTTTCTTTCCCGCGTTATCCGTCACATCGCAGCTTTCATTGGCACATTCATGCCAGTGATGCGTTGCATCGGACGTCCAATCGGACTTCCAGCTGTGGCCCGTGGCTGGAATCGGCTCTATTTTTGTTGCGCCGCACTTGGTGCAGCTATATGTCTTTTCGCCCGCTTTTGTGCAGGTATGCGCTGTTGTTATCGTACCGTTGTCCCAAGTATGAGGGCCTACGTCATCCTTTTCATCGCAACGGGAACACTGCTTCCAGTGCTCGTTATCATCATGTGTCCAACTAAAATCATGTCCCAGAACATCGCCATATTCCGCACCGCAAACTGTGCATTTTGCTTTTTCGGTGCAGGTGGCCGGGGTGATGGTGCAGGCTTTCGTCTCCGCAACGCCGCAGGCACAGCTGCGGCTGTGGGTGCCGTCGCCATTCGATGTCCACGCACTCCAATCGTGGGTATGGGCATCGCCCGTCTGGGTCTTGAACACCGGCAGGGTCCTGCCCGCCGCCGCCAGATACTTGCACTGGCTGTTCCACGGGTGGGCGCTGTCGGCGCGGCCATTGATCAGCAGCGCCAGCACTGTACCGTTGCCAAACTGCACGGCGGTCTTGGGGCCGGCGTTCGTGACAGTGTCGGCATCATTACCAACAGCTTCATTTGTGGTATTCAGATAGTAGCAGTTGTTTATGGTGGAAGGGGTCTCCTCCTCGTCTTCGCCCGCGATGAACCCTATGATCTCGCCATTGTACCATCCCTTGCCTGCCACCTTACCGACATTATAGCAGTTAGAGACTGCGCTGCTGCCAATATATCCCACAATACCGCCGGTCTTATGGTACTTAACGAATACGTATTCCGTAAGTTTTCCGGTATTGTAGCAGTCGCGGATCGCGGCACTGCAATTCACCGCTCCGGCAATTCCGCCAACATAAGATGGAACTTCGTAGGCAGCCGAAGTATCCGTCACCGTGCAATAATTGGCGCAGTTTTCGATCGTACCGCCAGCGAGGTAACCTACAATGCCGCCCAGATTTCCGGCATAACCGGACACATATCCGGTCACCGTTACATTCCGGATTACCGCGTTTTTCGCGGTGCTGAACAAGCCCAGACAGACTTGATCCTCGATAGACGGGGCGACATTTATAGACACATACATGCCCTTGATGGCATGTCCCTGTCCGTCAAAGGTACCGGTGTAGTACAGGGTCGTGTCTACGGTGAAAGGACCCGAATATGCGATGGGCGTCCATGTCTCCACGGCCTTGCTGCTGGCGCCGGTGGTATAATTCCCGTTCTCGTCAAACGTACCGTCGTTGAGGACGATATCGTTCGTCAGCACAGCGCAGGCGGCAGTGTTCTGGGTCTGGCCGTTGGCGCCGTTGACGATGTCGCGGAAGAGCTTCAGCTGGTCGGCGGTGCTGATCTCATAGGGGGACTCTTTGGTGCCAAGGCCGTCCATGTAAACATCGCTCCCAGCAACCGTGTAGTGCAGTGTGACACTGCCATCCACCGTGCCGTCGGTCATGGTAAAACTGGCACCGGGTTTGACGACAAACACACTGTTGCCGCCATTCACCGCCGTGCAGCTCGCGATACTGCCGCCATTCATGGTGAAGGTGCTGCTACCGTCTACATATACACCGCCGCCTTGCTGGGCAGTGCAGCTGGAGATGGTGCCGCCATTCATGGTGAATCTGCTGGTGTTGCGCATCTTCACCGCACCGCCGTTGTTGTCGGCAGAACAATTTTCAATCGTTCCGCCGTTCATTACAAAGGAAGCATTTCTCTTGATAAAGATCGCACCGGCATCGTCATCTGCTCTGCAGCCGCTGATGGTGCCACTGTTCATAATAAAAGTGCAGCCATTACCGATATCCACCGCACCACCGTCATCACTGACTTTGCAATTCGTAATCGCGCCGCCGTTCATCACAAATTTGCCGTAGACTCCTTCGGAATCCCCGGATGAGATATCCACAGCACCGCCGTCACCGTCAGTCGTGCAGTTTGTGATGGTGCCGCTTTCTAAGGTCAAGACACCGCCATATATACAGAAACCACAGTTTTTATTTTGGCCGTCAATTTTACCGCCGGTACCGCTGTCCTTTACCGTCAGATTTCCGTGTTCATTCACGCTGAATATATCCAATTCCGTTCCGCCGACTGTTAAAGCATAGCCATTCAAATCCAGCGTCACGGTGCGGTTGACAGTTAGGGTATTGCTGATGTCAATGTTCGCCGCCAGCCTGACGGTGTTGACATCAGGATTGGAAATCGCCGCAGTCAGGTCAGCCGCAGTGCTGACGTCTGTTACCGCTCCGCTCGCGGCGGGTGTCTCGCCCGCGCCGCTCAACGCTGTCAAGGCCGTCTCCGGCTGGGGGTCGGACACTTCCCCCTCCGGCTGGGGGTCGGACACTTCTCCCTCCGGCTGGGGGTCGGACACTTCTCCCTCCGGCTGGGCTGCCGCAGCGTCTGCGGGCCGGGCGTACCTTGCACAGTTCTCCGGCAAAGCGCCCTCCGCGCCGCAGACGGGGCAATCCGTATTCATGCCTTCCGCCGTGCAGGCTGTTTCACAGCTGCACACGGGCGAGGTTTCCGTGCGGTCCTCTGCAAAAGCCGCTGTTGGCATAAGGCACAGCAGCATACACAGGGCAAGCAGGGTGCTGAATATGCGTTTTTTCATTTTGCTTCCTCCGTTTCGCCGTCTCTTGACAGCTTAAAATCATATTTCATTTCCAGCATGGCAAACAGCTTATACATAACCTCTGTGGCAATCGCCTTGATATCCAGTGTCTGAATAAAGGCAAGCACTTTGGCCTGCTCCTCCTCCGGCACCTTGTACACTCTCAGTTCCGCCGTCAGAAAGCGGCTGATTTTTCGCTCCAGCGGGAAATGAATGTCACATTTGCGTGCCATATAGCTGCGCATCAGCCCCGCCGTGCCGATGTCCATTTCATAAAAATCGCTGTCGGTGTAATCGGGGAAATTCCCGCCGAAAATCTCTTTTAATTCCGCCGTGGTATGCACATAGATATATTCCGCCGTATCCGGGGCGGTATAGGCTTCGATATAAATCTCCCGCAGATTCTCGTTCAGCTCGGTGAGGGTGAGCTGGAGTGCCGTATCCACCGCATAGGCATACACCGACGGCAGCTTGCTGTCCGCAATGCTCCGTGCCACACCGAACTGACCGTCGAACATCGTTTCGGTCAAATCCAGCAAAATTTTATCCTTGGTCGGAAACAGATTCAAATAGCTTCCTCTTGCAACGCCCGCTTCGTCAACAATCTGACTGACCGAGGTGTTTTTATACCCCTGCTCCAAAAAAAGACGAACGCACGCGGTCAGGATTTTCTTCCTTGTTTCGCTGCTGCTTCTCCGCAAATAAATCACCTCACCATAAAAGTGTTAGTATTCGTACTAATAATAACATCTCGAGAATGAAAAGGCAAGTGGTATTTGAGGCTTTCTGCGTTGAATTGTGACATTTTCGCAAACGCTGCCTTCTTCCATTACTCACGGAACTTTATGACTTCTTGAATACTACCCGAAAAAGAAAAGCCGCTGTCGCTTTACAGCAGCCTTACCGATAGCGTGTTACGATGGATTATCTGTTATGCTTGACTTTTTATTGCGAACGGAGTATATATGATATATATTGGTATCAATTTGTATCAGTTATGAGGAGCGACTATGGACGGAACGAAGTTTGCAAAAATGCTTTCCGATAAGCATCTGTTTGAGCTTGACCGCATGGCATATAAGTATTCCGCTGCCGATGTCAGGGAGTTTTCCGAAATTCTGCGGCAGAATTTCGCACAGCCGCTGCCGCTGGTGGATTTTGCCGGGCAGGCTCTTGTCTGCCTGCCGAATCTGGCACAAATTTCCACCAAGAGCATGAAGCAGCTGTTGTCTGTTCCGGCAGAAAGTCAGCCCTTTGGTGTGCAAGCTATGACGGAGGAAATTCACGCCACGCTGCAAATTGAAAATATCCATTCAACGCGCAACAGCATTCGGCATATATTGAACGGTAACGCCCCCCGCAATGAGGAGGAAAACCGCATTTACGGCATGAAACGCGGGCTGGATTTTATTGCCGACCAGCAAAATGAGATCACCGAGGAAAATCTGCACCAACTGTATCAAATCAGCACCGGAGAGTATTTGCCGGCAGAGGACAAACTACTGCCGGATCATTTTTACCGCCATGATGCTGTCTATATTGTGGGCGGTGAGGAAAGCCGAAAGGGGCTTTCTGACGAGCTGCTGCCACAGGTCATGAAGCAGCTGATCGACTTTGCCAATGTGGAAGATGACCTGAATGAGCTGCACAAGGCGGCCATTCTGCATTTTGCATTTGCCTATTACCACCCGTATTTTGACGGCAATGGACGAACCGCCCGCCTGCTTCACCTGTGGTATCTTGCACGGCATGGCTACCCGGCAGCCCTGTTTACACCGTTTTCGCGTTATATTGCCGAAAGTAAGGCGGCATATTATAAAGCCTATGAGCGTGTGGAGAAAAATGCGATGCTCACAGGCTATACAGATGTGACTCCGTTCCTGTCGTATTTCTGCAAAGAGGTGTACAACCGCCTGCAGGCAGACACGGCACCGGCGCATACAGATTTCAAGGTGTACCAACAGGCCCTTGTGGAAGGCAGAATCACCGAAAAAGAACGCCTGCTTTGGGAATATGTTTTGTCGGCTTACGGAACCTCGGAGTTTACGACCAAGCAGCTGGAAAAGGATTTCCGCAATGCAGCCTACGCCACAATCCGAACCTTTGTTATGAAATTCCATGACATGGATTTGCTGGCAGCCAGAAATGCCGGGAATCGTGTGTTTTATAAAGTAAAGTAAGCCGTGCGCAGATTTTTGCTCTGCGCGCCACCTAAAAAGACCGGCACAGCGTGTCGGTCTTTTTGGATGTCTATGGTCTTTGACGATTTGCCCTGCCCATTTGGAACTGTACGACTCGTTGGCTATTCACCTTGAAACCAACGGCAATGATCATTTGAAGATTATAGTGATTCTGACTGTGGCTGACCTGCCGAGTTCTCTCTGTCTGAACTATTCGGAATTTCCGAATAGTTGCCTCCTCTGTCAGCTCTCCGTCAGAATAAATCTTTTTGATATGTTCATTGATGGTGGGGAGTCCAACATCATACAATGCCGCCGTCATATTCTGCGTCAACCAGATATTCTCATCCTCATACCGGATTTCATAGCTGGCATCGCTCTCACCAGTGGAGGTTACAAAAATCAGATATTCCGCTGCCGAACTTGAATAGTTGCCGAGAATTTACGGCATGAACTATCCGGAATTCACAGATAGTTCCGAGTTGAACCTACTAGACAGAAATACAGTCTAGCCACCAGCGGCAGTTATTAAGCTTTTCTTAATAGCTGCTGCTTTAATGCTTGTCCATGCATATACAGTATAGCTGCAATGGCAGAGGATTTCAGCAGCTGTTTTTGCTACTGGCTGTGAACTTTTTGTAAATTCTGCGCCTTCGAGGTGTGGTTTTTCTCGAAATTTCAATCTCTTAGCTTTTAGAGGAAAAACCTCTGAAAATAAGAATAACATCCTCTGTTGTACCGCATCGGAGAAGCAGCGCCATGACCGAATTTGCGAGAGCGTGCCAAGATACGAGAGAACATACCGCACTGCTGCGGGGCACAGCGCCGATACGGGTTGCCTGTCTGGAATGGCAGAGAAAGAAAAACGTCTGGCTATAACGAAAGCTCATAGCATTTTTACAAAAGACGTAACTTCACATTGCACGGTCGCAGGTACGCGCATGATGAGATGTCCACTGCTGCCTAAAAATAGGACTCTAGTAGCCTGGGGACATACTTTGTCTGCGTTTTACCGTATTGGAAAAGCTTACATATTTAATCCTGCCTTTTAGTACATTTTGCTTGTGTAATCGTTGTTTCTGAATTATACTTGGCTTTGGACATTCCTGCGCTTTTTGCCATAGGCAAATTACATCTCACCAAGAGAACCAATTGTAGACTGCAAGGCATCGGCTTAACACAGGAATGAGAACCAGATCACAGTTGGATGAAAGGTAAGCAAATACGCTTTCAGCCCGACAGGTATTTACTTGTCGGGCAATTTTTGTTTTTGTTGCAGGATTCGGCAGAAAGGCTCGGTATGTATGGCGAAATCATTTGTAAATTTATATGGCGCAGGAGCGCCACATTAAAGCAAATTCCCGTTTGCGGACAACTGCACCCTTTAAGGCTGCGCCGTACAACGTAGATCGTATATCAATTCTATGCCAGATGGTTGTTGTGACCATCTGGCATATTTTTTTGTTTTCTTTCGCCGGTACATTGCCGCCCAACTGCATTCGTGGCCCTCCCGGTCTTGAGCTTTATTCTATGAAACTCAAAATTTAGGAGGTTTATATGATTAAAAAGAATGCCGGCGATAAGTATGTGCTTACGGCAGAGGATGCCGAGCTGCTTGCGCGATTTTCAGTATACGCAAAGCGCACCTTAGCTAACAAAAGGGCGGAGTATTATAGAAAAGTAAAACCCGTTTTGGATCATGAGCATCTCTATGAAGATCTCTCAGCGGCGGATAAAAACGCTGCCAGGGCAGCCCTTTCACGGTGGAGGAGATCCTCGGCGAAAAATGGTTGCGGGAAAAGCTCCGCAAGAGCCTTTCCGTTCTGTCTGAGCCGGAGCGCGTGGTCATCAAGCTGCTCTATAAGGACGAACTTACCCCCGAGCAGGCTGCCCGGAAGTTGGGTGTCACCAGTTCTACAATTCGGTCTCATAAGAAGAATGCTCTCGATAAGCTGAAGAAAGAAATGCTGGAGGATGATTGATATGATTTCTTTTCGCGAACTGTTGATTAACGCTAAAAACGGTGATGAAAAAGCCTTGATGGAAATGGTTGACCTTTTTCGTCCCATGATAGAGAATGCGAGCCGCAGTGCTAACCGCAAAGATGAGGATCTGCATGATATTATCGTTATGGCGTTCATTCAGGCAATTTCAAAGTTTCCCATCGATAAGCCTTGATCAGTGAATCGTGCTTGATGGCAGTTAAAACCACATAGCATTATCAGCACGAGCGTCTGCCGTTTGGGGTAGACGCTCGTGCTGTTTTTTTATCCCTGCCAAAGCGAGATATTCTATGTGTCTGTTAGCATGGGCTTAACTGACTCCTTGACCCCGGAGTTGTTTTTTGTTACTATGATACTATACAATGGCATGCCCATTGCTGGCTGGATTATCTCCGTAATCGCCATGAAGTTCTACCCGCTTACTGGCAAAAAGATGATTGAGATTGAAGATCAAATCGCTAAGCTGCAACTGAAGCAGACAAAAGAATAAAACGTTGGATAAAATTGGCGCACGTATAACGATATTTAGCCAAGTTATGGCGTTATGCTATGCGCCGGTTTCTTCTCCGTCAGCCAAGCCGCCCAAGAAAGGAATGTGGATATATGGATCTTGAGAAGCAAAAACAGATGCCGGTATGGGGACCGTATTCCAAGAAATACATGGGGCTCTCACGTGTGATGAAGGAGAGCGCGATTCCCGGTGCCAGATTTGACCTGGTGATATATCCCACCTATGCCAACAGCTCAGTGCCAGCGCCCAATGTTACGGTGCCGTCCAATTATCATCCCTGGCAGGCGGACCCGGAGGGGCGATATTTCCAATATCGGTATGAGCTGATTTGGAAGGATCAGCTGTATGCGGATGTGGAATTTTTTGAACTGGATGAGGAGACCTGGGGCGTCCGGGTGGAGTATCACAACCACACGGACCGACCGCAAAATTGCCTGCTCAATCTACTTTCAGCCATTGAATACCCACAGATAACTGTCAACACCCCTGTGCTGCCCGAAAAGCATGATTACTGGAAGGCCATCGACTACCAGAACCTGCAATTTGCCAGAAAGAGACCGTGGGACCGACTCAATCCGGATGGATTGAAAAAAGGGGAAGTACAACAGAAAGACTTTGTGGACGGTGTGGGCGTGGGGGAAACCTTCTATGCATTCATGGCTGCCCACCTGAAGCTGAAGGCTTTTGGCGGTGATTCTGATGACACAATCTCATTTCGGCAGGAGATTAAGAATCAGTACCGGAATGGAGTACTGTGTGTGCGTTACCAGACGGTGAATGAGTCCGAGAATGTGGTATTTGCCACTGCATACGGAGACATTACTTTTGAAAAAACAAGCACAACCAGAATAGCCTTCTTGGAATTGGGGCAGCTGGAGCCAGGCGTGTTTCAGTTGGATCTGGTATCCAAAGGTACCAACGGAAATGGAGTGAAGCTGGACTTTTTCTGTATTGTGGAGCAGGAGGATATCCACGAAATAACCGTGACGCAGACAAAGCGAAATGTCATTCCGGATATAGAAGAAACTGGACACACTACAAAATACCGCTATCATTATCACGAGAAAGAGATTGGTTTGACCATTTTCAATCCCCGCGTACGCAAGAGAACCTTGCATTCCGGCTGTATTGAGGATGCCTTGGTTACAAGAATGAGTAACTCCGACCACACCTATGACGACTTGACCCGAAGCTTCTCCAACTCGTTTCAGCAGAAGCACTCGGATGATGGCTTTTATCACATCAATGTGGTGGAGGCGATCTTCCTTGCGCCTAACACTTCAAAGACAGAGTATTTATATGTCAGCAGCACTGGTGCTCAGTATACTCAGGAACAGCTGGAGAAAAGGCGGCTGCTTTATGTGGAACAGCAGCAAAAAAACTGCAACCGGGCGGGAGAACCCTTTGCCTTTGCTGTTCGGCTGATGAAATCGGCCATATTCTCAAATGTGGTCTACCCCATTTGCAGGCACGGTTGTCAGATTATCCACTACACCCCGGGAAAGCGGTGGGACAGTCTCTATACCTGGGATTCCGGAATGATCGGGATTGGTATGCTGGAGTATTCCACGCAAAAAGCGGAATATGTGCTGGATACCTACTTGTCAGAAAAAGACAACCAGGATTTTGCCTTTTTGTTCCACGGATCTATGGTGCCCACACAATTTTATCTGTTTTACGAACTGCTACAGAAGCTGCCGCCAGAGGGCAAAGCCCGGCTCAAGCAGTACTATCCCATGCTCCGGAGGTATTATCAGTTTTTCGCTGGGAAAAGCGAGGGGTCTACAACCGCCCGGTATAAGAGCGGCCTGCTTACTGTGTACGATTACTTCTACAACGCCAGCGGCATGGACGACTATCCGGCCCAGGTGGAACTGCATAAGCAGAAGTTGGAGCATTCTGTGGCTCCCCTTTGCAGCAGCGTGCATCTGGTGCGCATCGCAAAATTCATGAAGGCTATTGCGGAGTATTTTGGTTACGAGCAGGATGTCCAGCAATATGCCGATGACGCAAAGCAGGTGGGAGATGCCATTGTCAACCATGCCTGGGACGAGGAAAGCGGATATTTCGGCTATGTGGTACATGACGGAAATCTCTACGCTGCAGGTATTTTGAGAACGGAAACGGGAGAAAACTATAACAAGGGTGTAGACGGCGTTACCCCGCTGATTGCGGGGGTCACGACCCCGGAGCAGACCCAGCGGCTACTTGCACACCTGACAAGTCAGCAAGAGCTGTTTACCCCGGTAGGTATATCTACTGTGGACCAGAGTGCTGGATATTACTATGACAATGGATACTGGAACGGAAGTGTGTGGCTTCCGTATCAGTATTTCCTTTGGAAATCCATGCTGGATTTGGGATATGGGGAATTTGCAGAGAAAATTGCCAAAGCAGCCTTGCACGCCTGGAGCCAAGAGACGGATTTCAGCTATAACACCTTTGAACTGATCCAAATTGAAAGTGAGCGAGGAGGATGGTTCCATCAGTTCAGTGGCTTATCCTCTCCACTTGTGGTGTGGTATCATTCATACTATAAGCCGGGTAATGTAACGGTTGGGTTTGACACCTGGTTAGAGGAGTGGCACTTTTCTAACGATTATTCCAGCGCTAGAATTCGGTATAAGACTAGTCGTATTGGAAGTCTGCTTCTGGTCGTGATGAACGAGGAATATTCTGACTTCTCTGTTACTATGAATGGAGAGCCCGCGCAATTTGTGCAGCGAATTCCCGGCACATTAGAGATTCAGTTGCTTCATTGTCAGGGAGAAGTGATAGTTCAAGCTAAATAAACATAGTATGCTGGATATTCTGAAATATAGGTAATGACAAACTTGGTCACAATCTATAAAACAGTCATTGATATTAGCCTCTCAAGAAACCCGGCTATACGTCAAGTATGAGCCGGGTTTCTGGCGTAGTGTGCCAGGCATGGGCAACAACTAAGTGGTGAGAGACCACTACGCGCTTGGCAGTAGGAAGTGATATTGACAATATCATGTGGCGGTTACATGGGAGGAAAGTTCTTGTTCCTACTCGGGGAGGTTTTGCAGACGGAGAGTAGGGAGATCCGAAAGCCGCAGTAACAACGAGCTGCAAGAAGCCAGCCGAGGCCATAGTCAACGTCACTTAGTTAAATAGGCAATCCCTCTACACCAACACAGAACTTGGTATAGAGGAATTTTTTTCTAAACACTGTACATGGAATCCAAGGACAATTTCGAGTTTCCCATAGACAATTCCATTCCTGTCACGGAATGGATCAATTTCACAACATGGACAGGCAAGAAAATTTGCCCCTTTACATACGATGAACAAAGGAGGTAGAACGTATGAAACAAACCTTGCCTGTTGTTCACTGCATATATACCGAAGCCGAAAAGAGCCTCGCTGAGTTGCTGGAGGAGTCTTTTCGGCTTTATCTTGTCCGCATCCTTGCGACATCGGAGGAAACCGTTGTACAATGTTTGCGATGAGTGGTCGCTTATTTCAAGGAGGAAACTATGTACTTAGAAATAAGCAACCCTATGAATTACCATGTCGCATTGTACATCCGTTTATCAAAGGAGGATGAGACCGAAGGACCATCCCAAAGTGTAACCAACCAGAAATCCCTGCTCAATGAATTTGTTCAGCAGCATCGCCTTTCCGTTTACGATACCTATGTCGATGATGGTTGGAGCGGTACCAGTTTTGACCGCCCTGACTTTCAGCGCATGATTGAGGATATCGAAGCCAAGAAGGTCAATATGGTTATCACCAAAGACCTATCCCGTCTGGGCCGTGACTATATCATGACCGGTCATTATATGGAGAGATACTTCCCCGAAAAGAGAGTGCGCTACATTTCGTTGTTGGACGGTATTGACACCGGTGTAGAATCCACCGCCAATGACATTACCCCGTTCCGTGCCATTATGAACGATATGTATGCCAAAGACATTTCCAAGAAGATCAAATCCGTCAAGCGGGATAAACAGCGGAAAGGTCAGTTCATTGGCGGCAAGCCCATGTATGGCTATAAGATGCATCCGACGGAGAAAAACAAAATTGTCATCGACGAGGAAGTGGCTCCTGTGGTGCGCAGAATCTTCGCCATGGCATTGGATGGTATGAGCTGCCGAAAGATTGCGGCGACTCTCAACGAAGAAGGTGTTCCGACGCCTGCAACTTACTGTGGCTGGAATATGGGACGCAAAGGCCCTTATGCCGGACTTTGGTCCAGCGAACGCATTTCTGAAATGCTGCAGAACGAAACCTACCTGGGCAATATGGTTCAAGGACGAACGGTGAAAATCAGCTACAAGTCCAAGAAATGTCTGAAACAAGATCGGGAAAACTGGGTTGTAGTTGAAAACACCCACGAGCCGCTGATTGACAAAGAAACCTTTCAGAAAGTGCGGATGCTGGTCAACAGCCGCAAGCACACCCGAAGCAGAACCTATGACTTCTTATTAAAAGGCTTGATTTTCTGCCATGAGTGCGGTTATCCAATGGCGGTGCTAAATCGTCCGCCGGTATCCGGTGAAGATCGACTGTTTTTCGTGTGTCGAACCTACCAGCGTTTCACCAAAGCAGGTGTCTGTTCCTGCCACTCCATCAAAGAGCAGGTCGTTACCGAAGCAGTTCTGGCTAAAGTCAGAGAAGTCTGTGAAGCCTATCTTGATCCAAATAAGCTTCAGCCAATTGCTGCCGATGCAGTAGAGAAAGCCCGCAAGGCGGAAAACCATGAAGCAGAAATCCAGTCCATTCAGAATAAGATCGACAGTCTGACTGCCAACCTGGATAAGATGTATATGGATCGGCTGACCGGACTTCTTGCCGAAGCGGACTTCGAGCGCATCTATCAGCGAGTGAAGATGGACAGAACTTCTCTGGAAGAGAAGCTGAAAGAGCTGGAATCACAAAAAGAAAGCCCGGTCAGCACAGAAGACCGAGCAAGAGAGCTGGTGCAGCAGTTTTTGGATTCTGCCTACACCAGCCGGGAGCTTCTGGTCAGCCTCATCGAGCGTGTGGAACTGACCGAAAACAAACAAATCATCATCAGATTTCGCTTCCGTGAGTTGGAAGCGATTTCTTAGGGCCAATCGTTTACAATAGGCGCGGCGGAATGTTTCCCGGCTGGAAAAACGGGCGCTGAAGCTGCTGCGCGATCGCTGGAAAGAATCAAGATGATGTTGAATTGGACCGGTGTAATATACCTGCGCGAGGCGCATGTGTGGCACATGTGTGGCAAATTGTGCCGCACATGTGCCACACCTTGATGAAGCATCGAATCTATGTGGGAAATAGAAAAAACAGGCAGTTGCACCGCAAAATGTAGAAAAGTTGTGAAAATGTTACAAAGTAACTATAATTCCGAAAATATTTCGCAAAAAAACATTGACATTTTACTCACAACCGGATAGTATAAAAGTATAAACGAAATTTTGGGCTACACCGCATGGCTCTATGCACCGCTGAAAGAGGCGAGGTGTACCCTCTGCAAAGATCAAAATGTCTGCAGTGCCGCAGCGTTTTGGGCGGAGGGTGCGCAGCCGCCGGGCGGCGCACAGGCCCGCAGGGCAGACGCCGTGCGGCAGTACCTTAGGGAGAGAGGTATACCAAGTGCACCTGACAAAAAGCGAACAACAGATCATGGAGATTTTCTGGGAGGCCGATCATGCGATGGCCCAGACGGAGGTCGTTTCCACCTGCGTGGAGCGCAAATGGAAGGAACGCTCGATTTTTTCGATGCTGAACAGCCTGATGGAAAAGGGCGTCCTGCGTGAGGTCGGTTTTGTCCGCAGCGGCAAGACCTATGCCCGCACCTTTGAGCCGGCAATGTCCCATGCCGAATATCTGGCTGCTGTAGTGGCAGAGCAGCTGCCCGCAAAGCAGCTGCCGGAGCTGCTCGCCGCGTTGATGCAGAAGATGGAAACGACCCCTGCGATCCAGAAGGAGATGCGGGCCGCCCTGCGCGAAAATACGCAGTAAAGCAAACCGCAGCGCATGGATCATGCGCAGATGCCAGAGGGATTGGATTCGTTCAAAAAAGCACCGCTGCCCGTATCGGGCGGCGGTATTTTTTTGCATCCCTTTCGCCTGCGGTGTGCTTGCAAGGCTGATATAAAAGCAGTATAATTAAAAATCAAGCAGTATGCCTATACTGCGCAGATTCTATTCGATTTACAGGAGAACCCCGATCATGGATAAACGCAATAAAACCGCGCTGGCCTATCTGCTCATCGGTGTGGCGGCGGCAGGCCGGGCACTGCTCTCTGTGCCGGAAAACGCCGCCATTCAGGAGGTCTCGCTGACCGTGCTGGCGCTGGTGGGCTACCTGCTGCTGGCCCCCAAAAGCAGGCTGCCGGTGCTTTTCGGTGCGGCGGGCCTTGTGCTGGAGCTGATCCTCAGCGGTGTGCCTGCGGGTGGTGCATCGGTCTGGCTGATTCCCGCGCTGCGTGTGGCGGATCTCTGGCTGTTCTGGGGCGCATCGGTGGTGCTACTCCGGCTGGCAGGGCGGCAGGGC
>OGZA01001600.1_pt1 | contig 14996 bp, 9 predicted proteins | sample 1576591 | NCBI WGS metagenome assembly OGZA01 (sample SAMEA3541565, study PRJEB24748) | human gut metagenome | biome: human gut; feature: human-associated habitat; material: faeces | place: China | collected 2012
TTTTTTGACAAGCTGATTTACTGCGTTATCGTTTTCTGCGCGTCCTCAAGGTCGAGCTCTATTACGGTCGATACGCCCTTTTCCTGCATCGTCACGCCGTAGAGCATGTCGGCCTCTTCCATCGTGCCGCGGCGGTGCGTGATGACAAGGAACTGCGTCTTGTCGGACATGCGGCGCATGTACTCGGCATAGCGCGTGACGTTCGCCTCGTCCAGTGCTGCCTCTATCTCGTCCATTACGCAGAACGGCGTGGGGCGCACCTTGAGTATCGCGAAGTACAGCGCTATCGCAACGAATGCCATCTCTCCGCCGGAGAGGAGACTCAGGTTTGTCAGCGCCTTGCCCGGCGGCTGCACCTTTATCTCTATCCCGCAGTTGAGCACATCGTTCTCGTCCTCGAGCCTGAGCGCGGCCTTGCCGCCGCCGAAGAGCTCAAGGAAGGTCTGGCGGAAGCACTCGTCTATCTCCTTGAAGCGCTCGACGAAGACCTCCTCCATCTGGCTCGTAATCTCCTTGATTATGCCGACAAGCTCGCTCTTCGCCTTTGTCACGTCGTCGCGCTGTCCGCTGAGGAAGCCGTAACGCTCGCTGACTCTGTCGTATTCCTCTATCGCGCCGAGGTTCGGCGTGCCGAGGGCGTTTATCTGGCGGCGCAGCTCACCGATGAGCTTGTTTGCTTTCGGCAGGCTCTCCACCGGCTGGCGCATCGCCTGCGCCGCAGTATGGCTCAGCTCATAGTTTTCCCAGAGCTTGTCCATTATCTGCTTTTCTTCCATGTCGGCGGCAAGCTTCTTCTGCTCTATCTTCGCGACTTTCCGTTCGAGGTCGAGAATGTCGCCGTTGCGCTCCTGTGCCTCCTTGTCGGCTCGGGTACGCTTGCCCTCAAGCTCCATCTTGCTGCGGCTTATCTCGGCGATCTCGTTCTTGATGGCCTTGGCCTTCTCGTTTATCGCGGCGATCTCCGCTTCCTTTTCTTTCAGCCGCTCGTTGAAGCTGTCTATCTTTCTCTGGTAGGCTTCCACTGCCTCGCGCCGCGCCTGGCTGTCTCCGGTGAGGCTTTCGAGCAGGAGCTTCAATTGCGCCGCGGAGCTTTCCACCGCGCGCTTTTCCGCTTCGAGCGATGAGAGGCGGCTCTTTATCTCCGCCTGTTCCTCCAGCTTCATGTCAAGCTGGTAGCGCACGGCGGCAAGGTCAGTCTTTGCCCGCTCAAGCTGCTGGGTATAGCTCTTCTCATTTTCGGCGAGCTTTTCGCGCTGCTTTCTGAGCTTTTCCAGCTCGTTTGCTCGGGAGATTATGCCCGTGCCCTTTGCGCTGCTGCCGCCGGTCATTGAGCCTCCGGCGTTTATAAGCTGCCCGTCCAGCGTCACGATGCGCAGACGGTTGCCGTTATTCTTCGATATCCTTATCGCGTCGGTCATCGCTTCGGCAATGACCGTCCTGCCGAGGAGGTTTTCAAAAATGTCCTTGTACTTCGCGTCATACTGCGCAAGCTCTGAGGCGATCCCGACAAAGCCGGGGTCGTTTACCGGCGCGTCGCGCATCACACTTCCGCGAATCGTGTCCACCGGCAGAAATGTTGCGCGGCCTGAGTCATACTTCTTCAGCAGCTCTATTGCACGGCGGCCGTCGTTCTGCGTATCGACGACGATGTTCTGTCCCGCCGCGCCGAGTGCCGTCTCGATAGCGAGGGCAAATTCGTCATCCGCGCGGATGAGGTTTGCCACCGGCGCATGGATGCCCTTGAGGTTCCCGCGCCCCGCTTCGCGCATGACGGTCTTGACGGCCTTGGAGTAGCCCTCATAGTCCTTCTCCATTTCGGAGAGCATCGCGATGCGCGAATCCATCGACCGCGCTTCGACTGATATTTTGTTAACTCTATCGTTGAGCTGGGCGACGCTGCTCTCTCTCCCGCCGAGCTTCATGCGGCAGCCCTCGACCATGTTCGAGTTCGCGGTCAGCTCTTCGCGCACGGTGGTCAGTTCATGGTCGATTTCGGCCATGCGGCCAAGGCTCTCGTCAATGCTCTGCTGCACGCCGCGCACGCGGTTTTCCTGCTCGGCAATGTCGCCGAGCATGCGGTCCATGCTCTCCCTGCTGCTCTTCACGTCCGCGCGCAGCACAGCCGCCATGCTCTCGCACTGAGCCGCCTGACCCTCCGCCGCGGAGAGCCGTTCGCGCGCCTGTTCGGACTCGATGTCCTTGCGGTGCATACGCTCGCTGATGCTGCCCGATGAGGCATAGAGCGCCTGCAGCTCATCCTTCGCCTGCTCAAGGCTTTTCTTCGTCTGCTCATATTCGGTGTTGACAATCTCCGACTGCTCATGCAGCTTATCGAGCGTCGCCATCCATGCCGAGACTTCCTGCACCTTGAGTTCATCTCGCAGCCTGAGGTACTGCTTTGCCGTTTCTGCCTGCTTTTTCAGCGGGCCGACCTGCATTTCCAGCTCCTCTATCTTGTCATTTATGCGCAGGAGGTTTTCCTCCGTCTTTTCAAGCTTGCGCTCCGCTTCCTCTTTTCTGTAGCGGTAGCGGGAGATACCGGCGGCTTCCTCAAAGACCTCGCGCCGGTCGGTCGAGCGGCTCGAAACTATCTCGCCTATCCTGCCCTGGCCGATGATGGAATACCCGTCGCGTCCAAGGCCGGTGTCCATGAGGAGGTTGTTGATATCCTTGAGACGCACGGATTCGCGGTTGATGTAGTATTCGCTCTCGCCGCTGCGGTAATAGCGGCGGGTCAGCATTATCTCACTGCTGTCGGAATCGAAGATGTGGCCTGAGTTATCGATGATGAGCGAGACCTGCGCATAGCCGAGAGCGCCGCGCTTTTCGGTGCCGCCGAAGATAACATCTTCCATTTTGCTGCCGCGCAGCGCCTTGGAGCGCTGCTCGCCCATGACCCAGAGTATGGCGTCGGATATATTGGATTTGCCGGAGCCGTTCGGCCCGACGATCGCGGTTATATTCTTTTCAAAGGTGAGGCGGGTCTTGTCCGGGAAGGACTTGAATCCCTGAATTTCCAGTGCTTTTAAATACAAACCAAAGTCCCCGTTCAATTTCAAGGCAGCGCCGCATAATACGCCTGCCGCATTATGCGGCGCTGCCCAAAGTACAAATTTATCAGGTTATTATATTACATTTCCCGCGGCATTTCAATGTCGAGTATTTGAATTTCTTGCCCGGAAAGCTCCGTCTTTTCGGTTATTCTGATGTTTTTCAGGCCGAATTCCTCCGTCAGCGCTTTGGTGCTGCAGCGGTGCTGCCCCGCCATCTGCGAGGCTTTGCCCCTGCCGACGGCAAGCGTCACGGTGCTGCCCGGCGTGATGCCGTCCAGCAGCTCCCGCGCCTTCTGCAGCATGATACGCGAGCGCACCAGCTCTCCGAGTGCCGGGTGATACGCACCGCCGGCAGCGTCGCCGCCGGAGAGGTCGTCCGTCGGGTTCAGGCCGAGGCGGATGATAGGTATGCCCGCCGCTTCAAACAGCGGTACGAGCTGCGCGCAGACGCTGACCGCGTCCTCGACAGTGTGTTCCCTGTACTTCCCCGCTCTCCACATGTCGTAAAGCGCGGTATCGCGGACGATGACCGTCGGGTAAATGCGCACGCCGTCCGGTTCGAGGGCAATTATCTTCCTCGCCGTCTCAATGTCCTTCTCCGCTGTGTCCCCGGGAAGCCCCGTCATCATCTGGAGGATGAGCCTGAAGCCCGAAGCCTTGATGAGCTTCGATGCGTGCTCCACATCCTCCGCCGTGTGCCCGCGCGCCGAGCGGCGCAGCACCTCCGCGTCCATCGACTGCGCGCCGAGCTCGACCGTCTCGACGCCATAGCGGTGCAGGCGCTCGAGCACCGTCTCATCTATCGCGTCGGGGCGGGTGGAAAGGCGGATAGCGTTTATCTCCCCGCGGTCAAGATAGGTCTTTGCCGCGCCCAAAAGCGCCTCCTGCTCCGCCGCCGGGATGGCCGTGAAGCTGCCCCCATAAAACGCCAGTTGCCGCTTTCCTCCCTTTGGGAGAAAGGCGGCGGCGTTCTCTATTTCGTCTGTAACGGTCTGCGGCGTCGCAGGCTCAAGCTGTCCGGAGATGCGGTTCTGGTTGCAGAACACGCAGTTATGCGGGCAGCCGAGATGCGGCACAAAAACCGGGATTATGCTCTCTCTGGCACTCACTTCTTCAGTGCCTCCAACGCCTTGCAGGCGGCCATCTGCTCGGCCTCCTTCTTTGACCTGCCGCTGCCCTCGCCGGTGGGTACACCGTTAATGAGTACGCGGAAGGTGAAAAGCTTGTTGTGATCCGGGCCGGATTCACCGATAAGCTCATAGCTGATGACCTGATTGCTGCGGCGCTGTATAAGCTCCTGAAGCTCGGTCTTATAATCGGCGATATGGTGCGCTTCGCCAAGCTCCGCCCCGGCAAGGACGTTCGCCATGATGAAGCGTCGCGCCTCGTCGATACCGGAATCGAGATAGAGCGCGGCGATTATCGACTCGACCATATCCGCGAGGATCGACGGGCGCTCCCGTCCGCCGGTGTGCTCCTCGCCGCGGCCGAGGCGCATATACTCGCCCAGACCGAGCGAGAGCGCGGCCTTATGCAGGCTCCCCTCGCACACGAGCTCCGCGCGCAGGCGGGTCATCCGGCCCTCGGGCAGGCTCGGCTCATGCGAGTAGAGGAACTCCGCCGTCACGTAGCCGAGAATGGAGTCCCCAAGGAATTCAAGGCGCTCATAGCTCTGGCAGGGCGTGCTGTGGCGCTCGTTGGCATAAGAGCTGTGCGTGAGCGCGGTGACGAGCAGGGCACGGTTTTTGAAGCGGTAGCCGATCTTCTCTTCAAGTTTATCCATTACTGTTCAGCCTTCAGTTTCATATATTCGATATTGGCCTTGATATCGTCGATGACGCCTGCGTCGACAAAGGTCATGGCCTGACGCACCGCGGCAAAGATGCAGGCCGCGTTCGAGGAGCCATGCGCCTTTATGACGGGCTTGGAGATGCCGACGAGCGCCGTGCCGCCGACCTCGTTGACGTCCATCGACTTCTTCATTATGCCGAGGTCCTTTTTCAGAACGGCAGCGGCAAGCTTGTTCTTCGTGCTCTTATAGAACACGCCCTTGAGAGACTTCATCATGTACTTGATGACGCCCTCGGTGCTCTTGAGAAGCACATTACCGGTGAAGCCGTCAGTCACGACAACATCTGCCGTGCCGTTAAACACTCCCGTGCCCTCAACATTGCCGATGAAGTTTATCCTGCCCTCTTCATCCGCGTTTTTCAGCAGGGCAAATGCCTGATGCTGGAGCTCGCCGCCCTTTGTGTCCTCGGTGCCGACGTTCAGAAGCCCCACGCGCGGGTTCTCGCAGCCCATCATCTTCTTGGCATAGAAGCTGCCCATATAGGCAAACTGGAGAAGATACTCGGCGGTACACTCGACATTCGCGCCGCAGTCGATGAGCATGACGCCGCACTCCCCTGCAGGGAGAACGGGAGCCATCGCGGCGCGGCGGATGCCGTTGATGCGCTTGACAATAAGCGTCGCCCCTGTGAGGAGCGCGCCGGTCGACCCGGCAGAGACGACCGCATCGCCCTTGCCGTCACGCAGGAGATTCAGCGCAACGGTCATGGAAGAATCCTTCTTGCGGCGGGTGGCGGTGCTGGGGTCATCCTCCATGGTGACGACCTCGCGCGCGTCGACTATCTCAAACTCGCCCTCCGCGCAGCCCTCTTTTTCAAGGCAGGCTTTCACATCCTCGATACGGCCGACAAGGCAAACCTCCACGCCGAGCTCGCGCTTTGCGCGCACCGCGCCCTTTACGATCTCCTCAGGGGCATTGTCGCCGCCCATTGCGTCAATGATTATCTTCACAGTGAAAAACCTCCTTAGCCTTCAGGCTCTCTATGATCTCAAGGGAACGCTTCGATATCTCGGCGTTCTTGTTTCTCTTTCCCTTCACCCTGCAGCCAAGGGGACTGATGATGCCGAAGTTCACATTCATCGGCTGGAAATCGCCGACGCTGCCGCCGGAGACATACAGGCTCAGCGCGCCTATCGCCGTCTCCTGCGGGAAATCTACCGGCTCCATGCCGAGTACGCGCGCCGCCGTCTCTATGCCGACGAGCATGCCCGAGGCCGCGGACTCCACATAGCCCTCGACGCCGGTCATCTGCCCGGCAAAGCTGATGCGCCCATCTGTGCGCAGGCGGTAATATCTGTCAAGCAGCTTCGGGCTGTTGAGATATGTATTGCGGTGCATGACGCCGTAACGCACGAACTCCGCGTTCTTAAGCGCTGGTATCATGGAGAACACGCGCTTCTGCTCGCCCCATGTCAGGTGCGTCTGGAAGCCGACGATGTTATAGATAGTGCCGTCGGCATTGTCGCGCCGGAGCTGAACGACGGCATAGTTCTCTTTCCCCGTGCGCGGGTCGATAAGCCCGACGGGCTTCAATGGCCCGTAGCGCAGGGTGTCCACCCCGCGGCGCGCCATGACCTCGACCGGCATGCAGCCCTCGAACACGCCGCCGTCATCAAAGCCGTGTACCTCCGCTTCTTTAGCATGGGTCAGCTCCTCGACGAAGGCGAGGTATTCGTCCTTATCCATCGGGCAGTTCACATAGTCTGCCGTCCCCTTGTCGTAGCGCGAGGCGAAGAACGCGGAATCCATGTCCACGCTCTCAAGCGTCACGATGGGGGCGACGGCGTCATAGAAATGCAGGTCGCTGTCCGGACAAAGGGCGGCTATCTTCTCGGCGATAGCGTCGCTTGACAGGGGGCCGGTCGCGATGACGACCTCGCCCTCCGGGATCTCCGTCGCCTCGGCGCTCACGACCTCGACATTCGGGAGACTCTTTAATTTATCGGTGGTGTATTTTGAAAAGCCCTCGCGGTCGACCGCCAGCGCGCCGCCCGCGGCGACCTTATTCGCATCCGCGCTCTCCATGATGAGAGAGCCCATCGCGCGCATTTCGGCCTTGAGGAGGCCTACGGCATTGGTGAGCTCATCGCTGCGCAGAGAGTTTGAGCAGACAAGCTCTGCAAAGTTCGGCGAGGTATGCGCCGGGGTCATTTTCACCGGCTTCATCTCTATGAGCTTCACATTTATGCCGCGCTTTGCAAGCTGCCACGCGCACTCGCTTCCCGCAAGCCCCGCGCCCAGAACGGTAACCGTTTTCATCTGTTATTCCTCTGTATCCGCACTTTTCTTCGTGCTTGTCTTTTTTGCCGCCGTGGCTTTCTTGGCGGTCGTTTTCTTTGCAGTTGTTTTCGTCGCGGTCTTTTTCGCCGTGGTCTTGGCGGCGGTGGTTTTCTTCGCAGCCGTCTTCTTGGCGGGCTTAGTCTCTTCTTCGCCCTCGGCAGCAACGGCCTTTTCCGCAGCCTTTGCGGCCTTCTCGGCGGCGGCCTGTGCCTTTTCCTCGGGCGTCTTTTTCTTGAATGTGCGCTTATCCTCGGGAACGAAGTTCGGGCACTGCTCGTTTATGCAGAAAGACTTGAGCGGCCCTCTGCCGCTGTGCTTGAACATGGTCTTGCCGCAGGCGGGGCAGAAGTCCTTGGTGGGAACGTCCCATGTAATAAAGCCGCAGTCCGTGCCGCGTTCGCAGGCGTAGAACACATAGCCCTTCTTCGAGGTGCGCTTGAGGATCCTGCCGCCGCACTTGGGGCATTTGCCGGGCATCTCGACGACGATGGGCTTTGTAAAGGTACACTCCGGAAAGCCGGGGCAGGCAAGGAAATACCCGAAGCGTCCCTTTTTCACGACCATCTGGCGGCCGCAGACGTCGCAGTATTCATCGCTGAGAACATCCGGAACCTTGAGCTTCACGCCGTCCATGGCCTTTTCGGCTTCGTCCATTTCCTTGCTGAAATCTCCGTAGAAATCAGCGAGGACGTCGCGCCACTGTGCCTTGCCGTTTTCTATACTGTCAAGCTCCTCCTCCATCTGATTGGTAAACTTGAGGTCGACGATATCTGCAAAGTGCTCCTTCATAAGCCCGGTGACGACTCTGCCGAGCGGCGTGGGCTTGAGGTACTTGCCCTCTTTTATAACATAGTCATGGGACGTAATAGTAGATATAGTCGGCGCGTAGGTGGACGGGCGGCCTATGCCCTTTTCCTCCATGGCGCGGATGAGCGTAGCCTCGGTGAACCTTGCGGGCGGCTGGGTGAACTGCTGCTCGGGGATGAGCTTTTCGAGCGTCAGCGCCTGACCCTCGCTCAGGCTCGGCAGGGGATTTGCAAGCTCGCTGCTCTCCTCGTCCTTTGCTTCCTCATACACGGCGGTGAAGCCCTTGAACTTCATCTCCGAATAGGTGGCGCGGAAAGTGTAGCCCGCGGAGGAGACTTCGACGGCGACGTTATCATACTTTGCGTTTGCCATCTGGCAGGCGGTGAAGCGCCCCCAGATAAGGCGGTAGAGCCGGTACTGCTCCTGCGTGAGGTCCTTGCGCACAAGCTCCGGCGTGAGGTTCACATCCGTCGGGCGGATGGCCTCATGCGCGTCCTGCGCGCCGGCCTTGGTCTTGAAGTGCCGGGGCGAACCGGGGTAATACTCGGGGCCGTAGTGCCCGATGATGAAGTCCTTCGCGGCAGCGAGCGCTTCCTCGGAAAGGCGGAGGGAGTCGGTACGCATATAGGTGATAAGGCCGATGCTGCCGTGCCCGCTTATCTCAACGCCCTCGTAGAGCTGCTGGGCGATGGACATCGTGCGGCGCGGGGTCATGCTCAGGCGGCGCGAGGCCTCCTGCTGAAGAGTTGAGGTGATAAACGGGGGTGCGGGCGACTTCTGCTTTTCGCCGCGCTTGACGCCGGATACGGTGAAAGGCTGCGCCTGCACGGCATTTATGACCTCATCGACCTCGGCCTTTGATTTGAGCTCCTGCTTCTTATCGCCCTTGCCGTGGAAGCGGGCGGTGAACACCGCGTCCTCCGCGCCGCAGTTGAGGCGCGCGTCGAGCAGCCAGTACTCCTGGCTCTGGAAGGCCTCGATCTCCTCCTCGCGGTCAACGACCATTCGCGTGGCAACGGACTGCACACGTCCCGCGGACAGACCTTTTTTTATCTTACGCCAGAGCAGCGGGGAGAGCTCATAGCCGACGATGCGGTCAAGTATGCGCCGCGCCTGCTGGGAATCGACAAGGTTCTGGTCGATGCTGCGCGGGTTCTTGATGCTCTCGGTGACGACCTTTTTGGTGATCTCATTGAAGGTCACGCGCTTGGCCTTTTCATCGTCAAGCCCGAGCAGCTCCTTGAGGTGCCATGATATGGCTTCGCCCTCGCGGTCAGGGTCGGTCGCGAGGTAGACGGTCTTCGCTTCCTTGGCTTCCTTCTTGAGCTCGTTGATGAGCTCTTTCTTGTCCCGGACGGGGATGTACTGCGGCTCGAAGCCGTGCTCTATATCAACGCCCATCTTGCTCTTGGGCAGATCTCTCAGATGTCCCATCGAGGCCGTGACCTTATAGCCGCTGCCCAGATACTTCTCAATGGTCTTGGCCTTGGCCGGTGACTCGACTATGACCAGATCCTTCGCTTTTGCCATTATTTATCCTCATTTCATTGCCGTATTCAGGCTCACTCTCCGCCCGGGTACGCGGCGGATATAGCCCTTGATCTCCAGCACCGTCAGCTGCGAGAGCACCTTTGCCGTGCCCAAACCGGTGCGTTCGATCACATCGTCGATGTGCGCCTGCTCACCGCCGATGGCCGTGATTATCTTCAGCTGCTCCTCATTTAACCGGGAGAGCTGTTCTGACAAGTCAATATATCCTTTGGTTATGTTGTTGTCAATCTCTTTTTTTGTCGAAACCGGTGTTTTTTCCTGCTTTGCAGCAGGTTTTGTCCGCTCAGGCGGTACATTTTTCACTTCTGCCGGAACGCTGAGACGCCCGCTCGGCTTCACTATTTTATCCGGAAACAGCGCCTCGAACTCGCACATAACGTCCCAGCCGCTTGTCACGGGCTTCGCCCCGTCCTTGATGAGGCGGATGGTGCCGACGCTGTTCTCGGCATCGGCATTGCCGGGGACGGCGAATATCTCGCGCCCCTGCTCGAGCGCCTCCTGCGCAAAGAGGAGACTTCCGCTGCGCTCCGGTGCTTCGACCACGACGACGCCCTGAGAAAGCCCCGCGCTCACGCGGTTGCGGTCACGGAAGAAGAACTTCTGCGTGACCGTGCCTGGCGGGTACTCACTTATGAGCGCGCCGGAGGCGGCAACGTCCCTTTGCAGGCGGTTATCCTCGCCGTGCGGAGTGCCGAGAACACCGATGCACCTGCCGCCTGCGAGCAGGCAGCCCTCCGCCGCGGCGCGGTCAACACCCTCGGTGAGCCCGGAGACGATGATGCCGCCGCATTTGACTATTTCATAGGCGAGAGTGCGCGCCATTTTGAGCCCGTATGGGCTTGCACGGCGTGTGCCGACTATCGCTATCGCAGGGGTTTCGTCCACATTCGGGAGACGCCCCTTGACGTACAGCACCGGCGGCGGAGCGTAGGTATTGCAAAGCCAGCGCGGATAGCGCGCGTCCTGCATGGTGAGGATATCTATCCCCTGCCGGTCGCACTCGGAGAGGATATTATCGCAGGCGCTCATGTCCCGCGCTTCGAGCACTGCCGCGTCATTGGCGCTCACGCCGGGCACGGTCCTGAACTCGCCCTCGGGCGCAAACCATACGCGTTCGGCGTCGCCGTAATGGTCGATAAGCGCGGCCTTTGCCGCCGGTCTCACATTGGTCAGGCTCGACAGCCACAGCCAGTATTTTATTGCGGACATCTGCCTCACCTGCCCTCTCAGTTTATCTCACGATCTCCCACATGACTATCGCCGCGGCGATCGCGGCGTTGAAGGATTCGCTGCCCGGCGTCATGGGGATGATAAGCTCCCCGTCGCACAGGCTCAGAAGCTCCGCGCTCAGTCCCCTGCCCTCGCTGCCGATGGCGACAACGGCGTTATTGAGCTCCGCCGTGCGGATATCCGCCGCGCGCTCGGAGAGCGCCGCACCGTAAAGCTTCATGCCGCGGCTGTGGATATATTCCGCGGCGGCGGCTATATCCATGCGGACGATGTTTCCCCGGAAAATCGCACCCATTGTGGCGCGGGCAGTCTTGGGGCTGTAAACGTCCGCACACGCGCCGCAGAGGATCACACTGTCAAAGCCCAGCGCCGCCGCCGTGCGGATGACGGTGCCGACATTGCCGGGGTCCTGCACGTTTTCAAGCAGGACGGCGCGGCGCATTTCCACGTTATGCCCCTCGGGCATCGCGAGCGTGAACACCGGGCCGGGGCTGTTCTTCATTGGGGAAGCGTAATCGAAAAGCTCTGCCGGTGCGATGTACTGCTTCGCGCCGTCCAGCCCCGGAAGCTCCTCCGCTGCGTCCTTCCACAGCACTGACTGCACCCGCGCGCCCTTATCGAGCGCCTCGGCGAGCAGCTTTATCCCGTCGCAGAGGTACTCCGCGCAGGCATAGCGGTAATCCGCATCCGACGCGAGCGCGCGCAGATGGGCGATATATTTGTTTTTCCTTGAGCTTATGCGTTCCGCGTCCATTGAAAAGCCTGCTTCCCCATTCTAATTCCATTTTAATTATTATAGTAGGCTCTATATTAATACAGCTTTTTGAATTAATCAAGAGTATATTGGGTTATAAATGATTTTGGCAAAACCATCAAAATATATTGAGGCAAGGCGCAAAGGCAGAACAGCACAGTGTGCCGAGAGCAGATACCGAGAGAATTTGTATCCTGATGACGGCACTTTTTTGCAGGAATACTTTGTGTATTTCAAGAAAAAGTGACTAAATCAGGGCACAAATTATCAGTCAGATGCCGCAGACGTATTGTGCAGCGATACCTTATGCTATTCAGATTCGGATTCACAGGAGATTAACAATGCCTTACGAAAGAAAAACGATAGATATAAGCAGGATACACGAGCAGGAGGATATCTGCCGGCAGATATTCGACCGCGTCACCGCCGACGGGCAGCGCCCGCTCGCAATGGTAGACACCTACGGCTGCCAGCAGAACGAGGCCGACAGCGAGAAGCTGCGCGGCTATCTCAGCGAGATGGGCTACAGCTTCACGCAGGATGAGTTCCAGGCGGACGTGATAGTTGTGAACACCTGCGCGGTGCGCGAGCACGCGGAGATGCGCGTGCTCGGCAATGTCGGCGCGCTCAACCACACGAAGAAGAACAAGCCCGGCCAGATAATCGCCGTGTGCGGCTGCATGGTGCAGCAGGAGCACATGGCGGAGAAGATAAAACTGTCCTACCCCGTGGTCGACCTCGTGTTCGGGCCGCATGAGCTGTGGCGCTTCCCGGAGCTGCTGCTGCGGGTGATGGACAGCCACAAGCGCGTTTTCGCCACGGCGAAGGACGACGGCGCGGTAGTCGAGGGCATCCCGCTCAGGCGCGACGGCACGGTCAAGGCGTGGCTGTCGATCATGTACGGCTGCAACAACTTCTGCACCTACTGCGTCGTGCCCTACGTGCGCGGGCGCGAGAGGTCGAGAAAGCCGGAGGACATCTTAGAAGAGGCGCGCCAGCTCGTCAAGGAGGGCTACAAGGACATTACGCTGCTCGGTCAGAACGTCAATTCCTACGGCAAGGATCTCGGCAGCGGGGTGGATTTTGCAGATCTCCTGCGTATGGTGAACGATATTCCGGGTGACTTCCTCATCCGCTTTATGACGAGCCACCCGAAGGACGCGACCGAGAAGCTCTTCAAAACAATGGCCGAGTGCGAAAAGTGCGCACATCAGCTGCACCTGCCCGTGCAGTCCGGCAGCGACAGGATACTCAAGCTCATGAACCGCAGCTATAACCGCGAGAAGTACCTGCATCAGGTTGCTCTGGCTAAGCGCTACATGCCTGACCTCGTGCTCACGACGGACATAATCGTCGGCTTCCCCGGCGAGACGGACGAGGACTTCGAGGACACGATAAGCCTCTGCGAAGAGGTGCGCTACGACGCGATGTTCACCTTCATCTACTCAAAGCGCGTCGGCACCCCGGCGGCGTCCATGCCCGACCCATACACGCGCGAGCAGAAGCAGAAGCATTTCGACCGGCTCACTGAGGTATCGAACCGCATCTCCGGTGAGAAGCACAAGGAATACGAGGGTAAGACGCTGCGCGTGCTCGTTGACGGCGAGACCGGGCGCGACGAATATAACCTCTCGAGCCGCACAAACGGCGGCAGGCTCGTCCACCTCAGGGGGAAGAGCAGCCTTATAGGAAAATTCATCGACGTGAAGATCACCGCCAGCAACACCTGGGCGCTGTACGGTGAGATAGTTTAACGCGCCCGGTAACCCCATTTAACGAAAGAGAGAAACTGTCATGGCTGAGCTTACACCCATGAAAAAGCAGTATAACGAAATAAAACAGCAGCATCAGGACTGCCTGCTGTTCTTCCGTCTCGGCGACTTTTACGAGATGTTCAACGACGACGCGAAGATCGCCTCGCGCGAGCTTGACCTCGCGCTGACGACGCGCGACCGTTCCGTTGAGGACCCCGACGAGCGCACACCGATGTGCGGAGTGCCGTACCACAGCGCTGAAGCCTACATCGCGCGGCTCATCGCCAAGGGCTACAAGGTCGCTATCTGCGAGCAGACAGAGGACCCGGCGCTGGCAAAGGGGCTTGTGCAGAGGGACGTCATACGCATAATCACACCCGGCACGGTGACGGAAAGCTCAATGCTCGAAGAGGGCAAGAGCACCTATATAGGCGCGGTATACCTCGCTTCCCGCGAGGGCGGCGCCGCGTTCTGCGACGTGTCCACGGGCGAGTTCTGCTGCGCGGCCTTTGACGGGGATGCGGTGAGCCACATCATAAACGAGCTTGGCCGCTTTGCGCCGCGCGAGGTCATCCTCTCTCCCGGCGCAAAGGAGAATGAGCATATATATGAGTTCGTCACGCGAAAGCTCGAGGCCATGCCGGAGAGCGCGTCGGAGAGCTTTGAATACCTCCCGGCGTCGGTGCTGCTGTGCAGGCAGTTCGGCTTCACGGACATCGACCAGTGCGGCCTTGACGGGCAGCCCGGCGCGGTCTGCGCAGCGGGGGCGCTGCTCGGCTACATAAAGGAGACGCAGAAATTCGACATCAGCCACATAAACCGGCTCGACGTGTTCTACGGCGGGCGGTACATGGAGCTCGACTGGGTCACGCGCCGCAACCTTGAGCTGACGGAATCCCTGCGCAGCGGGGAAAAGAAAGGCTCGCTGCTGTGGGTGCTGGATAAGACCAAGACCCCGATGGGCGGGCGCATGCTGCGCTCATGGGTGGAGCGACCGCTGCTGTCGGCAGTGGCAATAAAGCGCAGGCTCACGGCGGTAAACGAGCTGTATTCAAACAACGTCGCACGCGGAGAACTGATGGCAGTGCTGCGCGAGATAACGGACATGCAGCGGCTTGTCGGCCGCGCGGTATACGGCACGGCCGGCGGGCGCGACCTGCGCTCGCTCTCGAACTGCGCGGCAGTGCTGCCGCGGCTCAAAGAGCTGCTCGCTCCGTTTGAGAGCGCAGAGCTGCGGAGCATCGCGGGGATGGACGCGCTTGACGACATGCGCGCGGAGATAGACCGCGCTATATGCGATGAGCCGCCGTTTTCCGTGCGCGAGGGCGGCGTGCTGCGCACGGGCTATTCCGAGGAGGTAGACCGGCTGCGCAACATCCGCGATAACGGCGCGCAGATGGTGCAGGAGCTTGAGACGCGCGAGCGTCAGCGCACCGGTGCAAAGAAGCTGAAGGTCGGCTACAACCGCGTGTTCGGCTATTACATCGATGTGCCCAATTCCGCCGGGCTTGAAAAGGTCCCGGAAGAATACATACGCAAGCAGACGCTCGTTTCGAGTGAGCGCTATTTCACCCCCGAGCTCAAGGAGCTTGAGACGACGCTGCTGACGGCGCGCGACAGGGTGAACGAGCTGGAGTACCAGTACTTCACCGAGGTGCGCCTGAGCGTGGCGGAAAAGGTCGACCGCGTACAGGCCGCGGCGGACGCCGTGGCGC